>Ga0247758_1000929_pt1 | contig 24681 bp, 20 predicted proteins | sample UWRJL156409C4_FD_180950 | JGI IMG/M metagenome (GOLD analysis project Ga0247758, IMG submission 180950) | Plant litter microbial communities from Arlington Agricultural Research Station in Wisconsin, United States - UWRJ-L156-409C-4 | ecosystem: Environmental > Terrestrial > Plant litter >... | reverse complement strand
CCTTTCTAAGCAATCTCTGATCACCCCGTCCCATGCACCCTTCGATCCCACCACCACCAACTCCCAATCCCCTCTCTCCTCGTTAGCAGTAGTCACTTTTCCCCGCCCCGCCATCATAACACCCGTTCTTGCAATAATCAAGGTACACAATCCAGCCATCACCCCCAAATCCACACCGGTATAACGTGGACCATATCGCAGGGGCATTTGTCGGCGCGCCAACCCGCTTATTCTCGTTGTACATGTCCATGTTGTAGTCGTCTGGGGCAGGACGAAATGTTAGTCTTTTAGGGTGGTGTGGTGGTGATACAAGAAGACGAGGGACGTACGCTTCTTCTTGTGCAGGTTGTAGCCGCAGTAGGCGAGGTTGTTTGTGCAGAGGTCGCGAGCCATGGAGAGGGATGGGAGGGCGCAGGCGATGGCGAGGGTGACGGTGGCGGGTTTGACCATTTTGATTGTAGTTGTAGTGTTGATCGGTCTAGTAGCGGTCGCTTAGATATGAAAGAGTAATGTGGGAGTTTCGGGTTTTAATCGAGTCTGGAGGTCTGAGTCTGTCTGACTGTTGATGATGAGTTTGGACGACAGGAGTGGTGGACGGCAAGCCTTCTTATAGCCAGTATTCTGGGAAGTCACTGCTCTTTTCACATCATAAGCAACGATCCCGTCTTGCTCCGACACGTCTCGGAGGTTAGAATTGTACCTACTGCGTGATTGAATGGCACTGACATGATGGCAGTGCTGGCCCCACTGGCACGGAAGTTCCGAACATCGCGGGCTGGTTAGTACAGCAAGGTGGAGCTTAGCCGGACTTGCAAAGTTTATGAGAGGTGTTTTGGAATCTCAGCTCCCCCACATTGTTGAATGGCAGTGGCTGCAGGAGTCAAGTGTAGTGCTCAGCCCCCGGAGCGGTCAAAATTGCTCGTCGGTCGAACAAAGCCTTTATTTGGATTCGCTGCCATCCGATCGAATCGACCCATCAGACATGCAGGCGGTGAAACATGCATGGCGGGCCGGTAAAGCTTATTGGACGGAGCCTAGGCCGAACCAATCAGCCTACGGCAGAGAGAGAACGTGATTTGAAGTAAGGTGGATAAAACAACAAGACGGCGAGTGGATGTAAAGACGATCTTGCCGTAAGGTTGGCAGAGGCGAAGGGGGCTTGGGTACAATTACTTCGCAGGATCAAAGAGGGTATCCAGAATCCAGTTAAGAGACTGGCTTATGAGGAAGAATGGTATCACTGCGATATGGGAACCACACAGACACATGGAGAATGGTTGAGCCACCACATGCCACGTGTTGCAGGCCTAACGTGGTGTAGGTTTTAGGGTTGCTGCTGATACTAAAGACGGCCTCCAAAAGAAGGAAGAGGCGAAGGGAAGACTGACTTCATCGCTCACCAGGCGGGATTTGTCTCAGGAATGAACGTTTAACTCCGCTTTTAGTAACTTCTATCATATACCTTGGACAGCCCGACTGACCAGCATTTCCCCCTCCCACCCCACTTGTGTGACAAACCGGAAATGGGGTTCATCGCCACACCCGACATTTGTGGGGGTTTTGCGCCCGTGTCTTGGTCCTAACCCACAAGCCAAGATTCTTTGAGCCAATGATATGTGCAAACCTCCATTGAGAGCTCCAAGAATGCGAGTTATCCGACAGTGGCTGATAATTTGTAACGTCATGCTATACCTTGATTGAACGCGTAACTGGAACCCTGCGTACCACTGGTTTTAGGGGATTCACTAGTGCTTCTCTCTGGCTTTAGTCATCCTGATTGAGTCTCGGAATAGCTTTACTTAAATACCTTATCCAACGAGGCTATTTCTCGGGCTGCTCCCAGGCTGCGACACACGGCTCAATGTGCAGTGATCGGTAGTTGGTTTCGTAGCTTCTGATACTTGGCATATTGGTGCATTTTGTACGCCGAGTCCGAAGGTTGGGTGTACAACGAATTTGGACCTGGGTAATTCGATTACGCGCGACTTTCAGAGCAGGATTTACTCATCGCCTCCAGGCTAATCACGATTTAACTGCAACACGAGAGGCGCTAATTGTCGCTTGACTGGCGCCAAAGCGTGGAGAACAAAGCGCAAGGAAAAGGCGCAACAGCCGAGACAAGCTTGAGCGGGCCGTTTCGCGCCGAGGCGCCCTCCCGTCTTGACCGACATCCCGAGGACAAGCGTCCGCAATCGTCCTTTGCTGCTTTCGTGTAGTCATGGCAGTGATTTCGCTGCAACATGCCCCAGTGGTAGCGAATATTGGACCCAGGGGACTGGCGTGCAACACCCCTTTGATAGATTTGTTGCATGGGAGCCACATGTAGGTAGTGTCGGCAGACCTTAGGTCCGACCCACTTCAACCCTCCTCCCCTATTCCCCACGTTGAGATGGCCGACCGACAACTATTATTGGCCGGCGTCTTTTAGTCGATGGACCTCAGTCTCTTGAAACGCGATTAAATGCCAGGTGCGGACGAAGACGCTTTCATACTAAATCGCAGCGCCGTTTCACGCTAAGGATTCGAATCCCGGGTAAGTACGAATACGCTGCTTGTGGAAAGAGCGAGCCACTTTGCGGAGTGATAGATAGTTAATTGCTAGCGGTTTCCTGGAACCCAGTTGGGGAGCCGTGTTTTCCCGTCTTTTCAGGCGACGGAGTGTCCCGCCTGCCATCGATCGGAAAACTCATCAATTTCGATTCCCCCAACCGTGGTCCTCAATCGCCGACTGGCTGCTAAATTCGGGTGCATTGTCCGCGTGAAATGACCGCCACCAGCAATACAAAATCTGTCCTCCTTCTATCGTCGAGCTCGATCGGATTCCCCGACTGATCAGGAACCAGCTCCTCACCGAGGAGTCGACGTCGAACTTGCGGCAGACGGCCTTCCAAGGGTGGTGAAGAACCCGAAGGGAGGAGGCCCGAGAGTTTCCGCCTGCGCGGTGCAAGCGATGCGATCCTGTTCTTGCTGGGCGATCGTGCAGTGTGGTGTGCTGGCGTGCCGGGGAATGAGATGAGATCCAGCGCAGTGGTAAATTGACGCCTCCCGCGATGGATGTGCAACCCGGTCGGCTTGGCCAACGACAGAGGGGCTGGCCCTCACCGGTCCGGTCCCGCGAGCAATCGTTGGCCCTAGGGGAAAGGATCACGGCGCTATGCCTGTCGAAGCAATACGATCGTGCTGCGGTTCGCACTCGACGGGGCCTGTCGGTTGTGTGTGCAGGTCCGTGCCCATCATTTCGAATGTAACCTCCACAGTTTCTTGGTGTCGTGATTGGCGCGCATCAGGACACGGCAGGCCCTCGCTGGGCGGCCCCACAGACACGCTTGGAAATAGTGTCGCGCGCGATGGGTGGCGGCAGGCCATTCCCAGTCAGCGGCCGTTCAGATTCCCACTTCAACCCCCCATACTCCATATCGAGGCACGTCAGCCAAGCTCGGGCTGACCTGGCTGACCTGACCATCAACGACCAGACCGACTAGCAGCAGTATGAGCGCCCAAACACCGAAGGGACCGCCGATCGACGCTGGCTACCGTGCCGGCGACCGGCTCGATGCGAACGCGCTGGCGCCGGTCGGCGTGCTGCTCGGCATCGCGACCATCACCACGGCGCTGCGCATCTACTGGCGGGTGAAGCCGACGTGGCGCATCGGCCTCGACGACCACACGCTCGTGTTTGCCTTGGTACGTCGCACCCTGGGAACTATTGACCTGACTCCTCGCACATGCATCTGATCCGATGCATCGATCGAGCCTCCAATGCGACCTGACGGGCACCACCTTGAGCTATTCTAACCGCCAAGCCAGATCCTCACCGTCATCTGGTATGCCATCACAGCCGCCATGTACCACTACGGCCGCGGCGTCGAGGGCGCCCTGCTGGTCATGTCGACAATGGGCCCGCTGATCGTGGCGACGGCAGTGCTGTGGGTGTGGGCGCTCAATGTCATCCGCATCTCGGTCGCCCTGATGCTCCTGCGGCTCAAGGACTCGCGCCCGTGGAAGATCACGCTGTGGGGCCTCATCACCATCCAGACTATGATGCTTATCGTCGGCACCACGATGCACCTGGTGATGTGCAACCCCATTTCCGGCCGATGGGGCGTCCCGGGGGCCAAGTGCATCCCCGACGCCGAGTTCAAGATCTACGGCTATGTCTACAGCTGTAAGCCATTCACCGGTGATCTCGAGCCTCTTGTGTATTAAACTGACACCCGAACAGCCTTCACCATCGCATCCGACCTTATCCTCTCGCTGCTCCCCCTGACCTTCATCCGAAGTCTCCACCGGCCGCTACACGAGAAGGTGCTCATCGGCTGCCTCATGGCCGCCGGTCTGGCCGCAACCGCCATCGCCGTTATCCGCCTGTGTATCGTCATGGGCTACGGACCGGGTGGATTCAAGGGGCCGTATCTCAGCGTTGTGTCGGACATCCTCTGGGGCTTCGAGCTGTGCATTGGCGTCCTCACCGCATCCGTGCCGACGCTGAAGGCGCCCATCCACCGCCATTTGTTGGCATGGGGCGTAATAAAGGACACGGACGCCTCCAGCGATGCCCCACCGGAGAGCTTCCTCGACCAGCTCACACAAGGATCGCACTTCACGCACCAGATGAGGCAGTGGGACACGATCAAGGACGGAAACAACCGGCCGTTTATGTACCAGGCGCCGAAGAAGACAGACAACAGCGGGTCAACTGACACACGCGTCAACGACGGCACACCGCCCCTTACAACTGTATCTGTATAAGACATGTATAAGGCATATCGTATCTCTTGGATGGCATGATGTTGATGATGGGTCACTTGATCGTGCTGCTGTGGAATTGGCTGGCATTGATTGGACGGAGGATGGCTTGGACTGTTTTACCCCTGGATCTTGTTTTCTCACGCTTGGGCCTTGTTTTTCTTCAATCGCATTGGATGGGCGTGCGCTGGTCTTCCGTTTTTGGCTTCCCCTCCTGTATTTTTGGTAAAATCAGGCATGTATCCCGGTCGCTGGAAAATCGAACATAATACCTACAGATACTCGGGCTCTCAAAGTTGCATCCGCGGCTGTCATTGCATTCATGGCATTCTCAGTGGTCAGCTGTGGTGTGATGGCAGTCGAATCGACGTCTAGCATGAAGGAGCCTTACTCGAATGCGGCGTCGTCATTCCTTGTTGCTTGTTGGTGGCTGAGGAATATCAATATTGCAACCAGTAGTGCTCACCCCCCCCTAATACTGCCTGTACTGTTACCCCGCCCACGCAACGGGGCATTTTTCTGCATGCGCCGCGCCAGCGCCTGCGTTATCTGCTTGGCACTCCAGGAAATGGCACTAGGCGGCCCCCTGCCCCTGTCGAGGGCGCGCTGGGGAGGGCCACATGGGGTGAATCCACAGTCTGCCGACACATGCGGACAAAACTGACGAATGGCCAGGGTGCTGGATTTGGAGCACATGGGGCATGGAAGCACCGCTATATATTCGATCTGCAGTCCCCGCCAAGGTCCAAGAAGTCGACCCTCTTCACCCGTTAATTCCCTCCCACGGTTCCAACTCCTCGGTTTCGAGACTCCCCACACACTCACCTCACCCGCCCATTCACAATGCGCGCCTCACTTGCTTCCTTGCTCCTCTGGAGCGTCGGCACCTTCGCCGAGACAGCCCTCGCCAAGATCTGCTCATATGATGACGACCCGGAGCTCATCGCCCACACCGGCACCCCGGTGGGCACCATCAAGACCTACCAGAACAGTGAGTCCCCGCTATAATCTCATATTACAAACTCCAATATTAACAAAACTCCAGCAACGCTCTATGTCGCTGAGCCGTACTGCAACAAGGCCAAGATCGGCCTCATCTACCTCACCGACGCCTTCGGCATCCAGTTTGTAAACAACAAGCTGCTCGCCGACTCGTTCGCCCGCGCCGGCTTCTACACCGTTGCCCCGGACATGTTCGACAACGACCCGGCGCCCTTCGACCTCGCCACGCCCGGCTTCAACTCCACGCTGTGGACCCTCACGCACAACCCCGCTGCTATCGACCCCAAGCTGGCCAAGGCCGTGCTCTACCTGCAGTCCAAGGGCTTCACCCGCATTGCGACTACCGGGTACTGCTTCGGCGGGCGGTACGCCTTCCGTCTGCTTGCGGCGGGCACAGGCGTTGGTGCCGGCTTTGCGGCGCATCCCAGTCTGTTGGAAGACTCGGAGATTCTGGCGATTACCAAGCCCATCAGCGTTGGTGCTGCTGGTGAGTTTTTACCCCTTTTCTGCGCAACTGTATGGTTTTTGGCGGCGGGTGCTGACGCAAATGACCAGAAACCGACGCCATGATGCCCCCGGCGAGACGTGTAGCGATCGAGGGTCTGCTCGCTGTCAACACCACCCAGCCGTACCAGGTTAACCTGTATGGCGGCACTTTCCATGGCTTCGGCACCCGTGCCAACATTGCGAACCCGGAGGAGAAGTTTGGTAAGGAGGCGGCGTTCTATCAGGCTGTTAGGTGGTTCAGCCACTGGGTCTAGTTTCGTGTTTTGAGATGTGTGCTTAATTTGGTTTTTAATATTTCTGAGTCTTGACCTACTTCTTGTTACATATTTACGAATGAACTGTTTGTTTGTCAGTGAACGCTGCTGTCTCGCGGGATTGATTTTGCAAGTCACCAAAGCCAAGAGGTCCCTCGGCTCAGGGTTCAGTCCCCTGGATGCCAGGGCAAGATTGTGGACTCTGTGCTCGGACTTTGACGCTCAGTTGTGGAGATACAGGTGTATCCCGCAAAACGGAAAATAACTCCCCGGCTCTGTCAAAGGTGACGTCTCCGAACTCCGAGGTAGCGCATGGCACCGGAATACGGAGCCCGCACCTCTTGAACCAATGTGCTCAAACTGTGTGGTCGGTAGTTCATAGATATTCACCTACTTGGTACTGTGTAAGCCGCCCGCCACCACGTGGCCACCCGCCCAACCGCGCCACGTGGGGTGGTGGAGTGCACTGCCGGCCTGGGATTTCGATTTCGCACGGTTTCCCCTCACAAGCCTACACAGCAACCGTAGCAAGCAAAAGGTCCAAAAAAGCAAAAAGCAAAAACCTGGGGATTTCCCTTCTTGACATCCTTCCAGCGTCTCGACTAGCGTGTCACAGGGTTAGGGTTCCTCACTAGACACACTAGACGTCCTCACTAACGCACTCTAGCTTGTGGCGCCAGCATGGTGGTACCCGAATCGAGCCTGGCGCTAGAGACTATTTCCTTCTGATACCCCGCAATCTCTCACCCCGGGTTCCGGGTAACCGTTTGCGTCCTAATTCCACCAATAGTGTGAAAGCCGTCTCCCCATCTCCCCACAGCACGTCCATCTCGCTTACCGCGTTGGATCAACCATGCACTAGTGCGCGCTGTTAGTGTCCCTGCCGTACGGAGCACTTGGTACGGATCCTTCGCCTAGGGCCGTTAAGGAACTGCTAACCCATCCTGGCCTGCCGGTCCCACGATGTAACGGCCCTGCCTTGGTTCGGGGCGGCCCCCTGGGGCAGATCATGCCCACGTGCCTGCATTCGGTCAGGTCGACAATGCAGACGATGCAGAGAGTACACTAGCGTTATGGGTTAGGTGGGTGCAGAAAATGTCTCGGGTGCACGATACAGACGGAACGCTATTATTAGGGACTGGGGTTGGAGCCGGAGGGAGCTACAAAGTAGACCGCTGCTCTTGGGGGCGATGCAACGGGCAGGGAGATCCTTGTAGGGAGGTAAGTTGGGATGAGTGTCATGCTGGGAGTAGGATCACAAGCCTTGTTCCGGATTGGGAGGCATTAATTCCGGTCCATGGATGTGAAGACCAGGAAGGGGGTGAGGAGACGATGCTGACTTTGGCGTGTATTCTAAGTGTTGTAAACTAACAATGCCCGAGGCCGCCTCCTTTCAGGAGGCCCTTCAGAAACCCCAGTCAGTAGTCCAAAGCAGAGGCAGAAACACGCACATCAACAAGCACAGCCATTAGTATTAGGTATGCACTTCATACGCCCCCTACGGCTGAATCCCCAGCAACTCCGCCAAAAACCTCGTACTTTCCAACAACTGCTTCGTCACCTTCCCCACCTCGACCTGCAACGTCATCTTCTCCCCCGTCAGCCCCCCCACCTGACTCTTCAACCCCTCCCTCTCCCCCTTGACCCGCGCCACCTCCTCTCTCAGCTCAAAGTTCTCCCCGTCCAGCTCATCATTCTGCTTCTCCAGGTCCTTTTTGTCGTTCTCGAGGAGTGCCACTCGTGTCTGCAAGGAGTCTCGCTCGTGCTGCAGGTCGTGCAGCTGGGAGAGGAGTCGTGTGTTGGCGGATTCGAGAGCGTTTTTGTCGTTGACTAGCTGTGTGAGGTTTTTGGTGATGAGCTCACCGCTGTAGTTTACGGCGCGCCAGAGGCCGGATATTACGTCGCTTTTTTGCGTTGGGGGCTGGGATTGGGGCGGGTCGCCGCACTCTGCGGTGTCGGGTGGCTGTTGGCGGCTGGTGTAGTTGGTGATGGTTTTGGGGTTTGGGGTGGTGTTGGTGTTATGGCTGTTGTTATCGCTGGAGCTGTACTCGTGCTCCTCTTCGGGGATGTTGTCATGGTAGCAGTGATGGGATATTTGGGCGGGGTTGAACGGGTTGTTTGCCGTCCGGTTTCCGTTATATGTCGTGGTGCCGGTCGATGATGCTGTGAGGTTTGTTTTAGACGTCGAGTGTGTCGTGCTTGACGAGCGGGAGGCTGGAGGGTTGCTGGTGCTCGAGTTACTAGCCGATCGGTTGGTGTTGGTAACCGCGGATGCGAGTGAGGTGGAACTTCTGGATGGGTTGTTGTCTTGGTAGGGACCCTGGGCGGTGGTGGTTTCCGAACTCCCAACTGCGGCTTGGCTCGAGTAGCTCGCGGTAGAATTCGCAACTGAGCCTGGGTTTAAGGGTGTGATAAGGTTTGTTTTGGAGGTTGAGTATGTTGCGTTTGACGAGCGGTTGCTGGTGCTTGAGTCACCAGCTGATCGGTTGGTGTTGGTAACCGTGGATGTGAGTGAGCTGGGACTTCGGGATAAATTGTTGTTTTGGTAGGGGCCCTGGGCGGTGGTGGTTTTCGAACTCCCGACTGAGGTTTGGCTCGAGTAGCTCGCGGCGGAATTCGCAACCGAGCTTGGGTTGGAGGCCGCCGAGTTCGTGCTTGAGGACGATCTGGTGCTGGCATTGGACATGGAGCTGGTACGCCCGCTCAAGCGCTGCGGCTCTCGTTGTGCCTCTTGTCGCGGTTCTCGGTATTGATTTTGCGGCGGCTCTTGCTCGCCTCGGTAATCTCGTTTGCCTTGTCTTCCGCTACTGGGCGCCATTTTGGGTCGCTGTTGTCGATTTGAAGGGAACTGACGAGGTCAGGGGTGGTATGTGCTGTAAGTCTGTTGTGTACCTGACTCGAGACCAGGAATTGGCCAATAGGTGCTGCACAAACGGCGGGAAATGAAAGACAGAAGCTTGTCTCGTGGGTACGTATTAACGTGTGACATGGTCGAGATGCGCGTTCGCGGAACTGGCGAGAGAAGAGGGGCCTCCGGTGGTAGTTTTATTCGGCAGCATTGAGATTCCCTGGGCTTGCGGCTCCCGAACTGCGGCCCATCTCACAAGGCAGTCGAAATCCCAAATGCCCAACCGCTGCTCCGCTCCGGGGGTGTGCATCTGCACCTGCTGTCCTCGTGGGACGTGCCCGTCCAATACCAGGCCGCGGGGCTTGCAGACAGTTGCGGTTACACAAACAATTCTCGACCTGTTATAGGGGGTGTTCCCGGCAGGCACATGCATCGATGCCCAAGTCGCGCCGCCAACGACGCCAACTCACCAGACCCGGAGTCTGCCTGGCACTGCCCACCGAGAGTGCCATCAAATTTGACGAATGGCCGATTTCTCTTGGGGCATTGGTGCTGGCTTTGTTTCCTGCGGCAGGGGAAACCGAGGGTGCGAACCACTCACTGTAAACCGCGACCTCGGGCTCCGTAAGTGGTGCAGTAAGCACTCGCAGTGGCTGCAGGAGAAATACCCTGCGCCAGCAACCCAATGAGCCCGACAGGTGGATCGGGTTGCGTTGGAGGGTCGCAGGCAGAGTTTGGTCAAGATGATCCGGGATGCCGCCCAAGCGAGACTCCAACCCAACTTTAGTAACTCCACGCCTTCCAGACCGTCGCTGTGTCTGCATCGTCCAGGGAAATGTCGAAGCCAACAAGGAACCGCGCCGGGGACGGCCCCGAGGTTGGAGAAAATGCGCTGGTCAAGCAACCCCATAAACTTCGACCAGATTTCCCGAGTTTCTCACACAATCTCACCCGAAACCACCCACCGAACCAGCAGGATGTCAGCATCCCCGAGCAACCCACAAACTTGACGCCATTTCCACCGAAAGACCCAAATAGCATTCTCTCCGCCCAGGAGACGCTGAATGCCGCCGCCGCGTCGATCCAGCAGAGCGAGACTCTCATCAACGCCATCCGCGCCCATGGCCTCGGCCTACCCTCAGCCACTGGCAAAGGGACAGCACCCTCAAGCCCAGCTATCCCCTTAGCATCAGACAACCGCGACCCAAGCACCAAAATCACGTCACTACTAGACATGAAAACCGAGATCGACAATCTCAGAAACCTCGAGCGGAGACTTCGAGCGGCAAGAAGCACAAAGAACCCCAACCTCGCTCGTGAAGCCGACTCCCTGCAAGAAGTGACCGAGAAGCTGAATGAACTGAGCGACTCGTATCGCCAGGGCCTGGAAGCCGCCCGTTCAGCGAATGCCGAGATGATGCGGAGTTTGGCCGAGGAAAGACGGAGAGCTTCTGAGCTGGAAAGGGAGGTCAGGGGTTTGAAGGGGGAGGTTGCGCGCCTTTCGGGAATTCTGCAGGGCCAAGGGGCTGACGATCACCGCCCTGATGGAATGGACGGGGGACTGGTGGATTTTGAGGCGGAGGGAGGGGATTTGAAGTTTCGGAGACCGATAAAGAGGATGGAGACGGAGAGGGCGGGAAGTCATCGAAACTCTGGGCGGAGTGGCTAAGTAGGTAGGTAACGTGGGCGGCTTTTCGTTGGGCGATGATGCATTCATGTGGAACCATGAATCAAAGCGGCAAATACCACAAGGTGTCCCGCATCAAAACGCAGTGCGATCGAAAACGTTCCATTAAATTCGTATCCATTCCCTAATATAAATAGACATGAAGATCGTAACAGAAAGAAGCGAAGACATAGCCAGCCGAAGTATTACAAAGCCTAGATCGAAATATCCAAATAAAAGGTTTCGAAGAGTAGGGACAAAGGAAAGCTTGTTGAACACGAGGCATTACATCCGTACTGTCGCTCGATCCGCGCTTTCGAACTCGAACCAACACTCGGACTCGCACTTGGACACGCTCAAACATACATTCAAGCATACAACCCCTCAACCCAGAACCGACACCTCGAGTTTGCCGCCGGATCAGGCTGCACAACCGTGTTGCCCGTATCCGTGACGTTCAAGATTTTGTTCTGGCTGGTATAAACCGGCAAGATGGTCGCGCTGCTGCCGCCCGTGACGCCCGAGATGGCATAGTCAACAAACCACTGCTGCATCTGCCTAGCAATGCCGCCGGGGATGGGAATGCCAAGCCAATCGACAGGCTCGCCGTTGTAAAAGGTGAAGGCGACGTCGTTAGCGTGGAGGGCAGGCCAGACGCTGAACTTCATGTTGCGGGTGGTGTTCTGATAGGCGATATCGGTGGCGAAGGCGTTGCAGAGGACGATGGCCTCGGAGATGGCAAGCTTGAGGCGGCCGGTCTGGGTGGTGTAGGGCTGGGCGCCGGAGAAGTCCTCAGGGTAGACGGTGGTGGCGAGGGCATTGATCTTGGCGGCGGGGATGGACGGCATGAGGCCCTGGAAGTAGGCCTTGAAGGCCGTGTTGTCCTGCACGCGCGGGTCGGTGAAGATGAGGCCCTCGTCGGCGGTGTAGCTGACGATGACTTCGACGTCGCGGTCGACGCGCTTGAGCGCGAGGGAGCGCACGAGCTGGTCGGGGAAAAAGAAGCCGTCGACGTTGGGGCCCCAGGTGAAGTGCCCGAAGCTGGAGCCGCCGGCGATGGCGAGGTTGGCGCCCTGGAGCTGGGCGTAGGAGAGGCTGCGGGCGGCGTTCATGCTGGTGACGCCGGCCACGGACTTGAACTGGGTGTAGACCTGGTTGTAGACGGCGGCGTCGGTGGCCGGGCGGGTGGCCGGGCTCTGGAGGATGGCACGCTTGAACGGCATGGAGCCGTCGATGCCCCAGAACGATGTGAGCTGCATGGCAATGCTGCTGGCGCCGGCTGACTCGCCGATCACGGTGACCTTGTCCGCGTCGCCGCCGAACTTGTGGATGTTGGCCTGCACCCACAGGAGGGCGAGGCGCTGGTCATACAGACCGGCATTGGTGGCAACATCCCAGTCTGCGGGGCCCTTGGGAGGGAAACCAAAGAGGCCGCTGCAGTGAGTCAGAGTCTGTTCAGGGTATTGCTGCGCATCGTGAACACTTACACGCGATAGTTGATGCCAACATAGACGAAGCCAGTCTTTCCATTTCTCAAGCCTTGAGCAATAAGTCCGGTGGGATCAACACCGTTCTTCGAGCCACCGGCAAAGCCACCGCCGTGGATCCAGACAAGGACGGGGAGGTTCTTGCGGCCGCTCTCAAAGACGGCACGGGGGGACTTGACGTCGAGGTAGAGGCAGTCCTCGTTCTGACGCGGGTCCGGGGCTGGCGGCGGGCCGCCGCCGCCACTGGGCGGGGGCGTTCCCGTAACCTCCCCGATGGCGAACGGAATTGAGATGCCAAACCACCCAGCATCCGCCTGGGGGCAGATCTTGGGCGTCGCCAAGCCATCATCAACGGTTCGGTTGGTGGTGATCTTGGGGATCGGCACCCGGAAGCGAAGCGGACCAACCGGCGGCTCAGCAAACGGAATATTGTTGAAGCTGTAGAAGCCGTGTGTGGTCTAGTGTCGCAGTGTCAGCGTCAGTGCCAGATAGCCGACTTTTGCTAAATTTCCGAGCCGGGTGAAGGGTGGGTGGGTGTTCTCACATTACCAGCGACTGAACCCCGGTGCACAGATGTGAGGAGATCGACCACCGGAAGGCTCTGTCCCGCCGCCAGGCTCGAGAGAGCCAGGGCGGACACACACCCGGAGATATAGCTGCGGAAAACCATGGTAAGTACCAATAAAAGAGTGACAGCAGCGTAATGCGATAGCTACGGATGGTTGAGGAGGAAAGGAGCTGCAACAAAGACCCAGGGTTTGCGCTCTATTAATTTATTTTTTCAGTCTCCATTTGCCTCCGCTCTTCGCCTTGGCGGCTTGTGCAGTCGACGAGAATAGAAACTACGATTCGAAGTCTCGTGGCCCCCGTGGGATTAGCGCCTTGCTACGCTGCTGCGCTGCTGCACTGCGTCCAAGGCCTCTTAGCTTGCTTGTGATCAGTGGAGACGCGAGAGCATGGGGCACCGGCTGCCCGGAATCTGGTTGCGGACCCGAAATGTCCTGCAGACGGGGTGCTGACGGGAAATGCCATTGCTTGCCGCCATGAACCTCGCAACGTCTGCAGCTTTGCTCGCGAAGGACCTTGGCCTTTCCTTCAAACTGGGTGTTGCGTGATACCGCGCATGTCTTGGGGGGCAGTGTGACATGCACGAGTGCCGTACTCCAGACTCTGGAAATGGCACCCTGGAAATGGCCTGGAAATTAGGTAGCATTTTGGTTCGATTGGGAAACATGGTCGCCATCCGGGATGCGGCGGGCAATGCAACGCTGAGACTGTCGGCAGCGCAATCGGTAACCGACGATCCCTGCGGCCATTGTGTGCCACGAGGTGAGCGGGGCAGCTGCTGCAAGCCCGGGGAATGCGGGCGCACGGCGCAGTCTAACGCTAATAGGGGCGCCTGAAGCGGAGGGCGATCCATTGCGCGATGCCGGGTTTGTGTGCTCGCATGGTGAGATTGCCTGGAAACAAATTTGGAAACGCGTCATGCAAGAAACCAATTCTCCTTCAACGAGCCTGAGGATGTTATCACGTCGAGGGCAGGCGCGGAGAAGGGGCAAGGACACCGAGGACACAGCGTTCCTTCCGTAGCGTCTGGGCCTAACACAAAAGCACTCCAATTATCGACAGATTGCAGTGGATTCTTGCCTCGAACTACATAGCACAGACCCGCTAGAGTTTTCAGGGGAACCGCCGCAGCTTCCGGATCAAGCACGTGGGGACTGACTATGCAAGGCGCTATCGATGGGCGACGGCCCCCGCAGGACCCCCCAGCTCGCCGGCCCCACCTTCCCCAACCAGAAGCCGGGCGTGACATCGGGCGTCAAATCCTCCGCAAGACCTTTTCCGTTCCGCACCGCGTGGCCAGGCCCGGACTGTCCCTCCCGCTCAAGCTACAAGCGCCAAAACAAGCGAGAACATTGGAATCTCATTTCCCCATCTCCCGGGACCAGCATCCCACAGCAGCATTCCTACTTCAGCACAGGGGGCTGCAGGATTGGAGTGCAGCGCTGGGTCCGTATTCCCTCAGGCGCTTTGACGTCAGCGCTATCGTTCTGCAGTGCATACCTTACCAACGAAGAGTTTATGTATAACCATGGCCGCTGTAGCCATTTCAGTCGCAACTGAGACATCTCTGCATATATTATCGGCGACCACATGCACGCGGCTGTCCTGTCATCTGCCAGAGTCATTTACGTCAACGAGGAACAACGGTGGGCTGAACGCACTCGATCGGCGTTGACGGACAGGTAGAATGGCTGAGTGCTCAGAGAACCTGCGATGTCCAGTCCATGGATGAGGCTTGCAGCTCCAAGTCAATTATCTGGAAATAGCACGGTTTTAGCAACCGCCACTGCCTGTAATACTAGTTCTCCCTACCAAGGTATTCAACCAGAGTCTGAGAAAGCTTCCACAACTCCTCACGTTCAATGCCATTCCCTGTCCCGTTGCTTCTCTCCGCCCCCTATCCCAATATGGCCACCTCAAGACTCTACGCCTCCTTCTCCCACCCAACGGGGCCCAGTTTGAGGTTGGGCTGCACGATGCCAACATCCAGGGGTACGTTAAAGTTGGTGGCTCGTGAAGGATTCTTGGCGAGGTTATCGGGCGTATTCTAAAGGAGGACCTCAGTGATACACATGGCGTGTTACAACTCTCTCGAAGACCTCAGGACGCCCAACGTTCCCGACACACACACGTTGCCATCATGGACAAGCTAGGCCGCGTGCCGCTCCATTTTGCCATGCTGAGTGGAAAGTTGTGGTTGCTTGAACTGTTTTGAGGAAATGGTTTCTTCCTTCAGAGAGCTGCGCTTTCCCTTCATTTTATTCTTCTCAGCCGGCTTGTTTCGGCAATCTGAACCTTCTTTTCACAAGCCTGGTGGTATGACTCTGAATGGCGCGTCGTCATGACACGTATCAAAACCCTCGAAGGAAGTTCTCCCAACGTCGGGTGTGACGTTGAAAAACAAAGTTTTTCTTGACTGAATAGTTACATGCTGAGCGGAAAAGCAGATCTTCTCGAGGAAGTGTCACCGCGGTCGATCGAAGTAGGCATCTCCGTTGACAATATAGATAATGATGGGTGGACTCTACTGATGTGGGTGACTAGCGTGATGGAGGTGCGGTGTTACGAGGATGGGGACGTGATTGCGCTGAAGATGGTGGAGATTCTGCTGGCGGGGGCCGCAAATATCAGCGTGAGGAGCGAGGCAGTCCAACATCAGAGAGATCGGTCAACGGAAATGACGATGATAAAAATGATCAGTGCTTTGATGAAGAGGTTGTTAGTGATGACCACGGTGATGTCAGTTTGGCGCCGGGGAGTGACGAGGGGGTTTGAGGGGTGGGATACATGCCAGGCATTTGCTACCAGCCTCACATACTAGTACGGTAGGTAGTTGGATACGTCAAGATCTCTGTGTGTGTAACCGGACTTTACCGCAAATTACATGTAAAAGATCCTTGCAGGCGTATAGATAGAGTTGATATTCATTTCGGCGCCAATTTAGGATTTTGTCGACCTGGATACAACCTCACCCTTTACTGACTGGTGTAACCTCATGGATCTCTTGCGTTCGTGTCACCGTCAGCGCGCAATCAACTACAATCAGTTTCATTGAATTTGCGCAACTGGAGAATCCTTCAAGGCTCCCTACCGGTTTTCTCGGTGCGTGGCTCGCTTCGCCTGCTCAGTCCACAGCTTTGTTTTGTCATTGCCGCGGGTACTTTGGTAGCACTCAGAGGTATTGTGCCCCTTGAGAGCAATCTGGTTATTCAACTCGCGGCTACGCCACCACAGCCAAGAGCAATTGTATTCGGTTGGAGATTGTGTAGCAGCCGATTCTGAGGGGCGCAGCTGTGGGAGCTTAGGTGTGGGAATATACTAGTAACTGAGTTCGATGCATTGGATGACTACAACTTCAGTGCAAGTCTCGACTCCGGCTTGGGCGTCACGGTTACTTGATCGCAAGAGTTCGCTGAGTATAATAACGCCCCGTGCTGCTTCACAAGATCACACCGTGTTCCACATCATTCAGTGATCTGTCAGATCAAAACCGCAGAATATTAACAACTTTACCAAGCCTATGCGGAAAGAATGGTCAAGCTTAATACCATTGCGCTGTCTGTTCTCTTGATGGGAGGCTTTACCTCCGTGGCGGATTTCCGCTATCGGTTTTGTAAGCGAGAATGTGGCAGCCAGTTGCTTTGTTTTCCATTTTATCCTCAGAAGAAACTCCATGCCCTATAATGTCATTCGTCTTCAACTACTGCCTCCAATGTCCTCAACGGCAGCTGCTAACAACCATAGACAAAACCATCAGATGCGACCACAGCACAGCAGCCGCCAACACCCACCTTACTAATGATCGTGAACCGTACGTCGCCACCAGCGCCCAGCCCAGTAATGGAGAAAAGCAAATCCAACTTATCGAATATATTAACAACCTATACCCTATAGTCTCGATGGCTACGTTGGCTATTGCCACAACGCCCCGGCCGCCACAGTCTGGAATAGCTTAGAGGTCGACCACAACTTCAGCCAGCCAGGCGATCCCCGCAAGCTGGTGGCCTTCTGTGACACCGATTACAATGGGGGCGCTTCTCGGTGGAAGGATGGGACGAACTGCTATGTGACTATACTAGTGGGCTGTCTTATCGTTAGTTTGTAAGTGTTTTTTTCGAAACGCGATAGATGTGAGACAACTTGAAGCTGCATGCTGACGTTGGGTGTCCGATAGCGGGGTGATACGTTGAGGCAAGAGGACCTAGAGCTGGACTGCTTGGGGTGTTACCTTCTTGTTTGGATTTGGGTGGCCTGGTTCGCTTTTGGAAGGCGAATTAGGATATAAGCATGTTGTGGATAAATTGGAGTTGCTGGTTTCTTACTCCTATCCTTACTTCATGTCGACACAGCGGTTCATCACCAAATCCCATACACAATAACTACCTACCTTACACAAAGCATATCATCAGAAAACAGGCACCCGTCTTCCACATACGACCATACCCACTGGAGAATTCGGGATCCCGTCCGCTCTCCCATAGACAAGCCGGTGAGGGCCAGACTAGTAGTTGGGTCGGTGACGACCAGCGAATCCCTGGTGTTGTATGTCTTTTGTTTTTTGCCCATGCCCCTTCTGCATCTGTCTTTCATCATGCTTTGATGTGCCTCTTTGATCACACAGCACAAGATCAGAGCTTCAACCCTATCTTCCAGGCACACACATTTGAAATACAATTTCATTCTCGCCCCCTATCTACACATCTACCCCAGCTTAGGAACTTGGAACTCCTCAAAAATCCAGCGCCACCACCCCCTCATTAATCAGCTCAAACTCCGGCGTAAACTCCCCCCCATTCGTCACATACAACGTCCTCCTCTCCTTGGCACTCCCCCTCCCCCACGCCGCACTCGTCGGATTCAACAACTTCGTCCCATTCTTCACCAACCACTGCTGCCCCCCTGTCGGCCCCTCAACCTCCACCCGTACCGCATAATCCGGATGGCTCGCAATCCACGCGTCGCCCTTCCCGCTGATCGGATTCACATCTAGCGCGATATCATCGTACACCACATCCGCGGCGCCGCCCGTCGCGGTGTTGTTCGACTGGGAGATGACCTGGATGTTCCCGACCTTGTTCCCGAGGAAATCAACCGCGACCTTCCCGAAGAACTTCTGCGCCGAGTTGGTGAAATAGAGATATGCGCCCTGGGCTTTGAGCCCGTTGATCCCCAGGTGCAGACCCTCCAATGCGGTGCCGGTGGGTTCGAGCAGGGGGGAGGAGAAGGCGACGGATGCAGACCCGGTGAGGAGGTTGATGCGGTAGACTGCGCCGGCGGCGGAGTCGGCTGCCATGAGCAGAGTGGGGTTTGTGGGGTGGCGCGCGATGCCGTTGAGTATGGTGGAGTTGAGGACGGGGGTGATGAGCTTTGTGCGCGGTGGGGAGTGGTGGAAGTCGATGGTCCAGATGGCAAGGGAGCCGAGGGCGGCGCGGGTGTTGGCGAGGTCCCAGGTGCCGGTAACGAGGGCGAAGAGGTCGGGGGTGATCTCGGCGATGCCGGAGATTCCGGTGCAGTTGGGGAAGGTGTGCACGATAGGGGCCGAAGGGGTGGTCACAGTAGGGTCGATGAGGAAGAGGTCGGGGACCGACATGGAGGTGATGAGGAGCTTGGAGTTGGAGCGGACGGCGATGTTCTCGATGAAGGTGTTTTTGGGGAAGGTGAAGATGTTGCGGATGGATGGCGTGGCGGGGGTGGTGGCGAGGGCGCCCCACGCCGAGGCGAGGAGGGGGAGGTAGAGCGATGTCTTCATCGTGATGGTTGAGGTTGGTGACAAACTTGGGAATGTTGTTCGGAGAGCGAGGTTGTCGTCTTATTTCTATTGCTGGCTGTCCCGCGATCCGAAAATGCGGCGGTCGGGATTGTCTAGCGTACCGTAAAAAGGAAATGAATGCGTCCATTGACCCCAATGTTACCCGCTACCTGCTAATAGTTGCCGCAAAGTCCGAGCCTCGCATTTAGGGAGCTGGCCGAAATAGTGTGTTGGTATCAGTGTGGGCGACACTACAACTCACCGAGTACTAGCAGGGATTCTTCCAAGCCGTGAAGTCTTGGAAGCTTGAGCGCCGATATTATTCGACCGAGGCTTGAATCTGGTTGAGGACTCGGATCGCCGCCAGCTGTTCCGGATGCCGAGCGCTATAATAGGGGGGACACGAGTACGATCCCCAAAAGGTATAGCTAAGGTGGGGCAATGTAACATTAGAGAGCAATACTGCGACTTAGCGTCTTTGTGTCAAATGCTTGTCCATGTAAGTGCGGCTGAAGGCCGATGACCTCATGGAGGGCAATAAGTCGATGACACCCGATCCAGAATGAGGCAGAGCTATCACGCGGCAGTTGTTTTAGGCCCGACTCGGTCGTCAAAAAGTCTACATGTCCAGGAGTGAGAATCGTGATGTCTGTCATCCGCTTACACCTTGGAACCGCTACTTGCCCGTTCAGGAACAAAGTAATTATCGCACTTGGGTTTTACCGTTTGCTGGACTGGGAAGCAATGTAGTTCTCCAGGACGTTTTGAAAAGCCATGAAGCCGACACACTTGAAACAAGTGGTGAACAAAATACCAAATTATGATCTTGAGGCCCGGTGGTTTCTTGGACATGGGCTGTAATGCCGAGCTTAAGTTTGGGGAACGACGTCCAAATAGTTAAAACCTTTCGTCCAAGGCGGGGGGTCGTTTGTCTAAATGGGTCCTACGTGACTTTTCGCATCAGTCGCACCACACGATGGCTTTACTGTCGTGCTTGAGTAAAGTCAGAGGAGCGACCTTCGACATCGAGCTAGTAGGGCATTCCTCACAGAAATTGCCGAGCCCGGCCGGCCGTGCCCCGCACCACGGCCGCATCCGTATGGTCGCCCGGACGCCACCGAACGCAGGAGCTTAGTCAGAGCAGCAGACAATGAAACGCTCTCTCAGCATCAAGCATGTCCTCCACTTCGTCCTTTCAGTTGATAAAACACGGCCCGTCCCCAAACCTGAGTTCAAGTTCTTCTTCCCCCACCCCAAACAACCTGGAGTTCGAACTAAACCACCACAACCCAAACAAAACAGAACCACACCCACAGCCATAACCACAACCCACCAAACCCCTCCGCAATGACCACCCCCCCACCAACCACCACCACCACCCCAACCCGCCGCCCCTTCCGCGGGTCCTGCCACTGCGGCCTAACCTCCTACATCCTCTTCCTCACCCTCCCGCACACCCCCGCGCCCGAATCCGCTCCGGTCCCAGGCCCCTCGCCCTTCCAGGCCTTTGCGCGCTGCAACTGCACAATCTGCCACAAGATTGGCACGCTGCACATCCGCGTGCCGTTTGCGCCTGACGATTTCCTTTTGCTGTCGCCGTTGGATCCGCTGGTGGAGCTGGGGAGTTATAAGCGGAGGGCGGATGGGTTTAACTTCCTGTTCTGTAGGGGGTGTGGGGTGCGGTGCTTTACGTTTATGGGCGAGGGGGAGAGGGTGAGTGTTGATCTGGGGGAGTTGGGTGTCCAGGGAGAGGAGGGAAAAGGGGGGATGACGGAGGTGTGGCGGCCGAGGAGGGAGGGTTGGAAGGAGGGGAGGGCGAATGGCTGTTATTTGAGCGTGAATGGGCAGACGGTGGAGGCGGGGCAGGAGGGGTTTGATATTGGGGAGTTTGTGGATAGGGATTGGGTGCTGTATTATGACTATCGCGAGTTGCAGGGGGAGGCGAGGCCGCAGAGGTATGGGACGCCGCATGAGTTTGGGGCGTATTAGTGGGAATGGGGAGGGGGGATTAGTATGAGACTGGGTCGTGGAAGGGGTGGGGGTTGGTGTCTGGGTCTCGTTCGTAATTACTGCAGATTTGGCATGGTGAATAGATTGGGAATTGCTCTGTTTTCTAAAGTGGAAGGGCACTTAGGAGTTAAGAAATGGGACAGAATGGTGTTCTGAGTTCTAAGATCCATCTTCGTCTCCAGGTGACCCAACCGCTGTTGTTCTTGGCTGTGAACGTCCGATGATGCTTCGCCGAGCCACTTGGTCAGTCGGCTCCGCATATTTTATAATCAGTTGGGATACTAACGAATTGCTCTTGCATGAGCCCCGGCTAGGACTGGAGACGGACTTGGGAGAGTTGCAGAACAGGAACTTGGGATGGAGTTGGCTGGCGACAATATAGAGATTCACGTCTTTTCGGAAACAGTCACAACGGGAAATTGAGGATTCTCATCCAGTGGTGCTTCTCGACGCTTTGAAAGCAAGGGTTGTTGATCTGAAGCTGTTTTCCTTAGTTAAAGCTCATCGTACTGTAATCGTAAATATGATTCAATAACTGGTATCACTGTCAGATACTTGAAACAATATACCGGGACACGGACGCCGGCTTGAGCCGCTGTTGCATTCGCCAAGAATGGTGACACTCCCACCTTCCCAAAATGAACCTCGGTGCGCCTATATTACTTGTTTCTCAAGGGGAAAGTCAGTGCTTGGCTACAAAAGTCAAAGCAAAAAGTAATCGGGGTTTCATTCAGTCCTGCATCGGTGGGTAGCTTTCATGAGATATCATCGCACGGGTGGGCGGCTGCGGCCCGGGATGGGTGTCTTCTCGGCTGCTAGATTAAGGCACCGGCATCGATGAGCGGGATGGTGTGTAAACCATTTCCACACTTCTATATAAGGAAACCATGAGCTCACAACAGGAGCAAAGGGTTTCCCCCGCCTGCCCGTCAGATTTAGGTAAAAGCAATCGAATTAAAGATGCAAACACTATCCCTTCTTTTTCTCGTGGCCACCTCCACTTGGGTCGTTGCATCAAACTCTTTCTCCGATCATGACGTTGAGCTATCGGAGCGAGACGCGTCCAGCTTCAGCGCCATCTCATTTGGTGACGAAGCAAGTGATCTCCAAATCCAACAGACCTCGCGCTGCAAAGCCTTTCCAGGCGATGCTACCTGGCCTTCGCAAGAGGAATGGAATCGTCTCAACACGTCTTTGGGCGGCGCCCTACTAAACCCTCTTCCGCCTGCAGCCGTCTGCTACCGAAGCTCTCCAGCATTTGACTCGGCCAAGTGCGACTTCCTGCTGACCAACGCAAGCCGCACGACCTTCTACCTCGACGACCCCGTCACCATCTTGACGCAATGGCCGCAGGGCAACACCTGTCTGGCATCGAGAAATGCTACCGGGAACTGCACCCAGGGAGGGTTTCCAGTGTATGTGGTCAATGCGACGAGTGTCAGCCACGTCCAAGCCGCTGTCAACTTTGCTCGGAATAAAAACGTGCGACTGATCATCAAGTGAGTCGCGTCTCAGTTTTGTCACATTTGACCATGCTAACCAGGCGATGAAGAAACACAGGCCATGAGTCTGTCGGCAGAAGTGCTGGAGCAGGGTCCTTGAGCATCTGGACTCATTACATCAAGGGCTTTGAACTGCTGACAGATTACCAACAGCCAGGCGGTAACTACACCGGTACAGCGGCCAGAGTCGGCGCCGGGTTGCAGGTGTACGAAGCGTTTGGCCACGCACTCAGGAGTAATGTGACACTCACTGCCGCATCCTGTCTCACGGTTGGATCATACGGAGGTTGGATTACCGGAGGTGGCCATTCGCCTCTCAGCTCCCTGTATGGGCTTGGGGTGGATCAGGTCCTCTCTCTTCGCGTTGTTACGGCCGACGGACGAGCTGTGACGGCGGATCCGCAGGCCAATCGCGACCTCTTCTTTGCCCTCCGCGGAGGAGGCGGCAGTACCTACGGAGTTGTCACATCCGCGATTGTGAAGGCCCACCCTCTTATCAACCTGACCATTGCGAGCTTCACCTTCACCCTTGGTACCCCGGCGTCTACCACACCCGGACCGGATCCAACCATCACCGACCAAGACGCATTCTGGAAAGGCTTCAACGCCGTCTTCGCCTTTGGCATCCCCACCGTCGATGCCGGAGGCTACCTCTGGACCAACGGCATCCGCCGCAGCAACACTTCCTTCACCATGCAAGCCCGCGTGCAGCTGCCGGGCATGACACCATCAGAAGCATCAGACTTTGTCCAGCCGTTGCTCCAGACCCTGAACAGCCTCGGCATCCCCGTGGCCATCAACACACCCACCACGCAGATCTACAGCGCCCAAACCGGCGGGACAGGCGGCGGTCCCGGCAACGGCCGCTTTGCCTCCCGCCTCTTCCCGCGCGCCGCCTATCAAGACCCAACCCTCTTCGGCGCCGCCATGGCAGCCGCCCGCGCCGCGGTCGAGGACGGCTACACCTTCCACGGCCTGAACATGGCGCCAACACTCCAAGCGGCTGGATTCCCGGGCCCGACCGGCGTCAACCCCGTCTGGCGCGACGCCGTCATGCACGCCGATGTGTTTGACACGGTCAACATGGCCAATATCACACCCGAGCAGTTTGCTGCTGCCAAGGCCCGCCTGGATCGACACATGGATGCGCTGCGTGCAGCGACGCCGGGGGGCGGGGCGTATATCAACGAGGCAGATCTGTTGGAGCCAGATTGGCAGAGGGCATTCTTTGGGGAGAATTACGAGGAGTTGGTGAAAGTGAAACGGGTGAGGGATCCGGGGCAGGTCTTTTGGGCGCCAACCACCCCGGGGAGTGAGGGTTGGACGGTTCAGGGGCAGAGTGGCATTCCAACGCAGAACGGGCGGTTATGTCGCGTTTGACGGCAGCCTTTGCTCCCCAAATCACTCTTACAAGTTATCACACCCGAAAGGAACCCCTAAAAGAAACCCCTAAAAGGACTCCCATCATATCGGAGGCACTTTTAGAATTACTGTCACACATGAGTTGCCATTACATGTTGAAACCTCTCCCGGCAAGAGTCAATTATGCCCCTACAGCCCCAGACCACATTCACCAATCTCAACACATCCCTCTCATCCCCCCCTAGCCAACCACCCCCTCAATATCTCTCCATAATCAACCCCGTCTTCAGCGAATCCTGCGCGACAAACCACCCCATCCCACTCAAAAACGCTTGCAGCGCATCCTTCTTCTGCCCCGCCTCCGTGCGACTCGTCGTCTTAAACGACGCCTCCACCACATACTCAATCCCCGTGCCCGCCGCATCCCTAATCGGCCACACCTCCACATACAACTGCGTGGCATTCCAAGTCCCCACCGACCGCTTCGCCAACACCGGCCCATAAATCCTCGCGCTCCCCAGCTTCCCCGTCCCCCACCCATTTCCCAGCCAGTCATCAAACTTATCCGGCGCCTCGTCAATCAACATCGCCCTGCTCGCACTCGTCCCAGGCAGATCCATCCCCGAATACCCCGACCCACTGCCCGTCTTCTTGCGACTGATCGACAGCGTCTTCTGCGCATACCCCCACTCCACCTGGGCCTCGTATCCGGTATCCCCCGCGTCAAAACCCTCGGCATTCGCGGTGCTCAGCGTCCCGTCAATGTCACTGCCCGAAACAGCGTAGCGCTTCTTGTAGGTCAGCTCGAAGTCGTCCTCGCCTTCGGTCTTGCGGATGCGCGGGGACCAGCCGGCGGTGTAGATTTCTTTGGTGGAGGTGTCGAGGAATTGGACGTTCATTTTGGTGACGCTGGTTGGCATGGCGAAGGCGGAGAGGACGGGGGAAGTGAGTTTGTGCGAGGTGGGGGAAAGGACGATGGCG
>Ga0247758_1000928_pt1 | contig 24693 bp, 4 predicted proteins | sample UWRJL156409C4_FD_180950 | JGI IMG/M metagenome (GOLD analysis project Ga0247758, IMG submission 180950) | Plant litter microbial communities from Arlington Agricultural Research Station in Wisconsin, United States - UWRJ-L156-409C-4 | ecosystem: Environmental > Terrestrial > Plant litter >... | reverse complement strand
CCAACCTCGTATTCAGTCAGCCAACCTCGCTTCGCAGAAGCGAGTGTGGCCAATGCACTCCGTGCACTGGCCACCCTCACGGCTATAATAACACGGCTTCCACTCTCGAATATAGAAATAAAGAATCACCTTTAACACACACTGCTTTCCAATGCCTTGACCCCTTTTGCATTTCAACATATATTCTAACGTGTTATTCTTTACTTTATTAAACATAGTAATAGGGATTAGGATTAAATTAGTATCTTTATAGTCCTATCTCCGATTAAAAGCATTAACTTACTTATTATCCTTTCCTTTAACGTAATAAATTTAAAAGTGGAACAGGATTATTAACTCTGCTTATTATACTTACTGTAAACTAAGCTCCTTTATTAAGAAGTACTGGAAGTTATTATAATGTAAGAAGACTTAAATTAATTTCTTTATACCGCTTAAATATAGTGTTTATTCTATAAAGCATTAAATAATTACTATTAGTTCCTTATTATAAATTAGGTATTATAAAGCTAAGTTATAGATTCCTTTTAATAAGAAGGTAATTAAGTAACGTTTCCTGTCGTCTTAGACTTAATTAAGTTCTCTACCGATTACGAACTTTAAAAAGTCTGTCTTAACTTAAAAGAGCTTTAAGAAATCAGGGAGGGTTAGGACTAATACTGTAACGAAAGTGTATTTAAGGTTTTTAAATATCTTTTATTATTTATCAGTTTACTTAAACGGTTTACTTATTCTTATAAACTTATATAATAATTTTATAATCTTTATAAAATACTTAATAAAGTATTAATAAAAGTTCGTAAAGTTAATAAAAGCTTATAATTTTATTTAGTTCTTCGGAAGAAGTTAATTTTTAATTACATTTATCTTCTCCAGTTATATTTTAAGCTTTCTAAGGGTTACTTTAAACCTTAAATAGTTTAGTTTTTAAATATAAAAGTAGCTTTTTTCTAGGTTTACTATCAGCTTTACTTTCTTAAAAGTTATTAGAACTTATTATATATACTTTCAGTATTCATTTAAAGTTTCGGAATAAACTAGAATGTTATTTAGATATATAAAGATAAACTTATTAAGGAAAGGACAGAGGATACTGTTAATAAGGCTTTAAAAAGTTACAGAGGCGTTTATTAATCTTATTAGCATAATATAGTATTAGTAATACCTGTTATAAGTCTGAAAAGCTGTTTTATACTAATCCTTTTTCTTCACTTTAACGTAATTAAATCTTATAAGGAAATTAAAGCTAGAGAACTAATTTACTTTAATAATCTGTTCTTACATTTCCATAATAAGTAATAATAAGTAGTAATTCTTAATCGTATCTTTATTTAACATTTAATAATTAATAACTATACGTAGCTTACTGTCTCCCTTCTTTAAGACGAATAGCATTAGGTACCCTGTTAAGGATTAAGACTTTATAATAAACTCGTTTTTTAAGTTTTTATTAATATACTCCCTTAAGGCCTTACCCTATTAGGTGTTTAAATAGTAAGGTTAGAAGCTATAAAGCTTCGCTTTTAACTTTAGCTTAATTTTATAATCTTATAGTCTGTAATCTAACAGTCGTAATATCTTTTTTTAAAATAAGATAAACTTCCTATACTTTATAAGTACTTTAAATAAGTTAATTTCTTTACTTATTTATAAATTAGCTTCTTACTTTTCTTTATCTTTTAAATTATTATTTAAGTAATGTGGTAAACCTTTTAATCTTTTAACTGTTTTAATAAACTTAATTTAAACCGTGCTTAGTTTTAAGGGTTTAACGTACTTTTAAGTACTTTATACATCTTTAAAGCGGTTTAATACTTTCTTTACTTTCTTCAAACGGTAATTATTATTAAGGGACTTACTGAAGGTAAGGTAACCACTCCTTTAGTTAATTACAGGATTATACTTCTCTAGTTAAGGTAGATTTAAGATTATATCGTAACTTATAATTAGTATAATGTTAAAGTCTACCTATTATTTATCCCTATCCATTTTAATTAAGAGTAGTAAGTAGTAAGGAACTTTACTGTTATTATACTAATACAGGCTTCCTTTTTTATTTTAAATAGGAATTACCTTTTTATACTTTTTATTAAGGAGTTTCCTTTAGTTAACTAATAATAAATGTATTAAGTTAAAAACACTCTTATTATTAATTACTACTTTTACTTTAAATAGTCTCCCTTTTCCATTTATTAAGTTAACATTAATAGAATAATACTTATACTCTTTTAACATTTAAGTTATAATAACTATTTATCTTTAAGGTCTTATTTAACCTAACCTTTAAGTGTTTCTCCTTCTTCTTAAGGTTTTTACTAACTAGTGAATTATTAGTTTCCAGCCCTTTTAGAAGGCTTGTAGCCTTTTCCTAATTCTTTTTAGAAAAACAGGCAGCTTTAATAAACTTAATAATTAACCTTTCTTAAGTTTTTACGCCTTAACATCCAGTTAACTTTAAACAGTTTAATGTTTTTAATATCTTTAATAAGCTGATAATATACTTTGTAAGATTAGATTGTAGTAATGTCTTTTTACTCTTAGATCTGTTAGTGATCTTCTCACTTCTACCACTCTTGAACCTTTCCCCTAAGGTGTAATAAGTACGTTATAATTAAGTAGTTATTAAATACCCCTTTTTATTAACATATAATAAAAGCTTAATTAATTACAGTAACCTTCTACTTATTATTAGATCCTTTTATTAAGAAGTAAAAGATTTAATAATAAGTTAATTCTAACTTTACCCTTATAATAGTGTAATTTTATCTTTATACGTTAGGGAAGTAGTTATAAAGGGCTTTAAGTTTACTATGTTAGTTAAGAGTGTAATTATCGTATATACAGTTAATTTACAGTATATCTTTATAGTTAAAGTAATCGATATTAACTGTAAGTATTATAGTTATAAAGTATAAAGTAGGTAAAGTAATGCTTTATTCTTTCTCTTTATCTACTTACTTCTAAGTACGCTACTTCTCTTAAACTTCTTCCTAAAACTTAGGTAATAACAGCTTAATTTATTCTATTATAAAGTAATCTTCTTTAATAAGTTAATATTTAAGTCAATTAGTAAAGTGAACTTTATTATAAAGTTATAACTTAATTTTTATTACTCTATCTTTAAACGTTACAGTAAAGCCCTTAACTTACTAGTCTTTTATTTCGTCTACTAACTTTTAATGTTTTTCTTTTAGCTTTTAAACTCTTTATTAATATATTTACTTAGTGCCTTCTTAAGGGACCTTTAAGGTATTAGTTTAAAGTATACTAGTTTTAATATAAGGTAGTTATCTAAGCTGTCCTTCTTTTAAGGAGGTAAAGGTGCTGATTTACTTAACGTACTTAAAGTGTTTAAAAGTTTTAAAAGGTATAGTTAAGAAGAATTTCTGTTTTTTTAACTTAATTCTTTTAACTTACTCTTTTTCTCCTTTTAATACTTACTTTATTACTTAAGTAGCTTAGAGAGCTAGCTTTTTAACTCCCTGTACTATTTTAATAAGGTTTAAGTTAAGGTTTTTCTTAAACTTCCTTAATTCCTAAGCTTACAGGGTAAGGTTTTTAAGTTTTATAATAACTAACTGGAATATCTCTTCTTAAAGTTGGTCATCTATAACTTATACCTTTAGTAATTTTAAGTTTCCACTTTAAAGTTAGTTTATAACGACCTGCACCTTTATAGCTGACTCTTTTAAGACACTTTTAAGGACTAGGTATATTATATTTTAAGGTTTTTCTTTTTTTTCTTTTTCTTCGTCTTTTAAGTTACACTTATTTATTTAAATGTAGTCTTCTTTGTTATTTACTATCTTAACATAAACGTCTTTTAAGTTAAACTTAATGTTTTTTCCTTTATCTAGGATGGGTTTCTAACCGACTTATTTTAATAACGGGCACTATTATGCTATATAGCCTTTTTTACCGTAATTAAAGTATTAAACTTAAGATAAATCTTTAGGTTGCTTTTACTGCTGTTATTGTTATAATTTGTCACAGTTAAGTTAGTTTTAGCAGTTTACTATACTAATATCTATTAATTTAAGGTAGTAACCTGTTACAGTTAACTAGTTCCCCTTCTTTAGTTTACTTAGCTAATAAGGAGTTTGTTGCTTTTAAAAGTTCTTCTGGTAATGGTAATTATAATACTAATTATTAGCCTTAATAGCTATCTTAATTAGCTCTTAGAGATGGTTTAGTTAATCTTCTTAGTAAAGATCTTTAGTGATATGCTCCTTTAAACTGCTTTAGAACAGTATTATTAAAGCCTCTTAACTAAGTTTAGTTTTTACTACTTTTAGTTTAAAGTGTGTAGAGAACTTGAAGATTAAGGATATTTATTTTAAGGTTATAAGGCGTTACTTAGCCTGCCTTAAGGCGTTTAGTTCTTTAAACTTAGTCTGGAGTTAGTTAATAAAAACGTCGAAGTTATCGAACAGGGCCTAGGTCTTGGGGGCTTCTTTTATACTCTGTTTATAGAAAGGTTGTTAATTATCTTTGTATAAAATTCATATTAGTAAGTAGTTACTTTATTTAGTAAGGCTTTAGTAAACTTAACCTTGCCTTCTTTTTTAAAGAACTGTTTATTGTAGTAAGTAATATAACTTTAAAGTTAGGTTATCTAAGACTTTAGTTACGTAAAGTCTCCCTTAAAACGTAATGGTAAGGGGAGATTTACCCGTTTCTTTTATAAGCCCTTAAAGTCGTTATTCTTTAGTTTAACAGTGTTAAGTTAGGTTTAGAGTTTTTTAATAAGATTAATACAGCTTTTAATATCTTTAGGGAAGGCTTTGTTAAGTTCTTTAACTAGTTTTTATTAGTTAAGGTTTAACTCTTTAAGGTGTATAGTTAACTTATTGATAGTAAGGAGTTAAGGTTAAGTTTACGTTTCTTTAAGCTCTTTACCTTTTTAAAAGGTTGATATATTGATGATAAGAGAGAAGTGGTATTTAAGAATTCAATAAACAGCGTTTAGAATTAAAACGTTAGTATTATATTATAACCTGCATCTAATATAAGTCTTAAGAGGACTAGTACAGGTTAAGATAGAACATATAGTAAGATATTAATAAGTAAAGGGTGTTTTGAAGACGGCTTATTAAGTTAGTAGTTTTAGACAGGGGGTTTAATGTTACTGTAAGTTACTGTCACTATAATGTATAAAGGTAAGTCTGAACAGTAAGATATAAATAAATAATTTAATATTAACATGAGGAACCAGAGTCCCTTATGGTAGTTGTAGGTATAACTATAGCTATCTATACTAACTAACTGGGAGGTATTTTATACTTTGCTTAATCCGTTATGCTTAGTGGTGTATTACGTAGTTGCGGTTAAGCAGTTAACTAAACGGTGCTTGGTGTTGTCAGTCCTTATGGACCACTAAGTACTTTCTTACTGGTCGTAAGGGCTTCGGGTCTTTGCACCCTTGGCCCAGTGCGCCTGGACGGTGTACACTGTCTTCCCGCACTGTTCCTTCTGCAGGGGATTCGTCGGGCCGCCCTGGCTCAAGTGACGGCCTGTAGGGTTGTTACAGAAAACTTAAGAAAGGTTAATTGCTAAGTTTATTAAAGTTACCTGTTTTTCTAGAAGGAGTTAGGAAAAGAGTACAGGCCCTTTAAAAAGGGTAGAAACTAATAGTTTACTGGTTAGTAAAAACCTTAAAAAGAAGAAGAGGTATTTAAAGGTTAAGCTAGATAAGACCTTAAGGATAAATAGTTATTATAACTTAAATGTTAAAAGAGTATAAGTATTATTCTGTTAGTGTTAATTTAATAAATAGAAGAGGGAGGCCGTTTAAGGTAAAAGCAGTAATTAATAGTAAGAGTGCTTCTAACCTAGTGTACCTTACGTTAATTAATTAAAGGAAACTCCCTAACTAAAAGTATAAAAAGGCTATTCCCATTTAAAATAAAGAAAGAGGCCTATATTAGTATAATAACAGTAAAGTCACCCACCACTTACCACTCCTAATTAAAGTGGACAGGGATAAATAATAAGTAGACTTTAACGTTACACCAGTTATAAGGTATAATATAATCTTAAGTCTACCTTAATTAGAAAAGTATAACCCTGTAATTAATTAAAGGAATAACCACCTTACCTTTAGTAAGTCCCCTAATAATAATCACCGTTTAAAGGAAGTTAAAAAGGTATTAAACCGCGATAAAGATATATAAAGTATTTAAAAGCACATTAAACCTTTAAAATTAAATATAGTTTAAGTTAAGTTTATTAAAATAGTTAAAGGATTAAAAAGTTTACTATATTACCTAAATAATAATTTAAAAAGTAAAAAGAAGTAAGAAGCTAATTTATAGATAAGTAAAGGAGTTAACTTATTTAAGGTACTTATAAAGTATAGGAAGTTTACCCTATTTTAAAAAAAAATACTGTAATTACTAAATTACAGACCTTAAAATGTGACGACTCTGCAGGCCGTTACTTAGGCCGGGGCGGCCCGACGAATCCCCCGCGGAAGAAACAGTGCGGAAAGACGGTGTACACCGTCCAGGCGCACTGGGCCAGGGGTGTAAAGACCTAAAGCCCCTATAACTAATAAAGTGTTACTCACAGCATACTAAGTGCTCGCACTATAAGTAAAAGAAACCTTATAAGCAAAACGCTTACAGTGTGTAAAGTGCTTACGTAACGAGCACTTACGACACTATAAGTAAAGTATAAAGTACCTTTTAATCAGTTATTATAAATAGTTACAATTATGCCTATAACCACTGTAAGGGACTCTAGTTCCTCACGCTAATATTTAATTATTTATTTATATCTTACTGTTCAGACTTACCTTTATATATTATAATAATAGTAACTTATAGTGACATTAAACCCCCCTGTTTAAGAGTGCTAGCTTAATAAACTATCTTTAAAACGCTTCTTACCTATTAGCGTCTTACTACACGTTCTGTCTTAACCTGTGTTAGTCCTCTTAAGGCTTATATTAGGTATAGGTTATAATACGATATTAGCGTGCTAGTTTTAAACGCTGTTTATTAAATTCCTAAACACCACTTCTCTCCCTTTAACATATTAACCTCTGGAAAAGGTAAAGAGCCTAAAGGAGCTAAGGCCCAGCTTTAACTCCTTACTGTTAATAAGTTAACTGCACGCTTTAAAAAGTTAAACTTTAACTAGCAGGGATTAATTAAGGAACTTAATAAAGCTTTCACTAGAGACATTAAGAGCCGTATCAGTCTTATTAAGAAACTTTAAGCCTAATTTAACGCGGTTAAGCTAGAGAATAATAACCTTAAAGGCTTATAAAAGAAACGAGTAAAGCTCCCTTTACTGTTATGCTTTAAGGGAGACTTTACACAGCTAAAGTCCTAAATAGCCCAGCTTTAAAGTTATATTACTTATTATAATAAGCAGTTCTTTAAGGAAGAAGGAAAGGTTAGGTTCGCCAGAGCCCTATTAGATAAAGTAACCGCTTACTAATATAAACCCTACGTAAAGATAATTAATAACTTATCTGTAAATAAAGTTTAAAAGAAGGCTCTTAAGACTTAGGCCCTTTTTAACAACTTTAATGTTTTTATTAACTAACTCTAAACTGAGTTTAAAGAACTAGACACCTTAAAATAAGCTAAGTAACGCCTTATAACCTTAAGGTAGACGTCCTTAATCCTTAAGTTCTCTATACGCTTTAAACTAAAAGCAGTAAAGATTAAGCTCGGCTAAAAAGCCTTAGTAATGTTATTTTAAAGCGGCCTAAAGGAGCACGTCACTAAAGACCTTTATTAGGAAGACTAACTAAATCACCTTTAAAAACTAATTAAGATAGTTATTAAAACTAATAATCGGTATTATAATCACTATTATTAGAAAAGCTTTTAAAAAGAACAGACTCTTTATTAGTTAAAGAAGGGGAATTAGTCGACTGTGACAGGTTATTACCTTAGATTAATAGATATTAGTATAGTGAACTGTCAGAATTAACTTAACTGTAATAAACTTTAATAATAACAGTAATAGAAATAGGTTAAAGACCTATCTTAAGTCCAGTGTTTTAACTGTGGTAAGAAAGATTACATAATACGGTAATACCTATCGCTAAAGTAAGTTAGTTAGAAACTAGTTTTAAAAAGGGGAAAACACGTTAAGTTTAACTTAAGAGACGTCTATATTAAGATAGCAGGTAATAAAAAAGATTACACTTAGATAGATAAGTGTAATATAGGAGATAAGGAAGAGGAAGAAAAGGAACCTTAAAACGTGGTGTACCTAATCCTTAAGGGTATTTAAAAAGAGTTAGCTACAGAGGTGTAGGTTATTACAGACTGACTTTAAAGTGGAAACTTAGAACTGTTAAAGGTGTAGGTTATAGAAGACTAACTTTAGGAAGAGATGTTTTAATTAGCTGTTATAGGCTTTAAAAACCTTACTCTATAAGTTTAAAAACTAAGGAAGTCTAAGAAGGATCCTAACTTAAACCTTATTAAGATAGTAAAAGGAGTTAAAAAACTAGCTCTTTAAGTTATTTAAGCAGTAAAGTAAGTATTAAAAGGTGAAAAGAGTAAGCTGAAAGAATTAAGTTAAAAAAACGGGAGTTCTTCTTAACTATACCCCTTAAAACTCTTAAACACTTTAAATACATTAAATGGATTAGCACCTTTACTTTATTAGAAGAAAGATAGTTTAAATAATTACCCTGTATTAAAGCCAGTGTACCTTAGACCGGTATTTTAAGGGTCTCTTAAGAAGGTATAAAGTAAGTATATTAATAAAGAATCTAAGAACTGAAGGAAAAACATTAAGAGCTAGTAAATAAAATAAAGGACTTATAAGTTAAAGGCCTTACTGTTATAATTAAGGATTAAGCAGTGGAAATTAGGTTATAACTTTATAATAGAGTTTACTTTACTAATTAACTTAAATATTAATTTATTAAGGAAGGCTATTTCGTAAAAGAATAAGTTAGGCTGCTGTTACCTAAGTTTTAAGAAGAAGTTTAAAAGAAGTAATGTATATAAAGGTAAGTGGAAGAAGAAAAGAAATAAGGTGTTACTTCTCCTGTCTTATACTCTATAATTATAACACTTATAGTTAATATTAATTACCTTAATTATAAAGATATACTGTAGATTAATTACATATATAATAACTATAGTTTTAACTAATATAACGGACTTAAGGCCCTTTATAACTACTTCCCTAGCACGTAAAGATAAAACTATACTATTATAAAAATAAAGTTAAAACTAATTAATTACTAAGTCTCCTACTCCTTAATAAGAGAGTCTAATAATAAGTAAAGGGTTATTATAGTTAACCAGGCTCCTATTACATATTAGTAAGGAAGGGTACTTAATAATTACCTAGTCGTAACGTGTTTACTACACCTTAACGGAAAGGCTAAGGAATAGCAGAAATAAAAAGATTACTAATAGATTTAAAAGTAGAAAGATATTATTATAATCTAATCTTATAAAGTGTACTATCGACTTATTAAGGACTTTAAGAATATTAAACCGTTTAAAGTTAATTAGACGTTAAGGCGTAAGAACTTAAGTAAGGTTAATTGCTAGGTTTACTAAAGTTGCTTGTTTTTCTAAAAGGAATTAGGAAAAGGCTGTGGGCCCTTTAAAAGGGCTGGAAACCAGTAATCCGTTAATTAGTAAAAACCTTAAGAAGGAGAAAAGGTATTTAAAGGTTAGGTAAAATAAGACCTTAAAGATAAGTAGTTATTATAACTTAAATGTTTAAAAAGTATAAGCATTACTTTATTAATGTTAACCTAATAGATAGAAAAGGGAGGCTATTTAAGGTAAAAGCAGTAATTAATAATGGGAGTGCCTTTAACTTAATACACCCCTTATTAGTTAATTAAAGGAAACTCCTTAATTAAAAGTATAAAGAGGTTATTCCTATTTAGAATAGAGAAAGAGGCCTATATTAATATAATAATAGTAAAGTTACTTATTACTTACCACTTTTAATTAAAGTGGATAAGGATAAATAATAAATAGATTTTAACGTTACATTAGTTACAGGGTATAATATAATCTTAAGTCTACCTTAGCTGGAAAGGTATAACCTTATAATTAATTAGAGGAGTGGCTACCTTATTTTTAGTAAATCCTCTAACGGTAATTAACGTTTAAAGACAGATAAGAAGGTACCGAACTGCTTTAAAGATACATGAAGTATTTAAAAGTATATTAAACCCTTAGAACTAAGTATAGTTTAAGTTAGGTTTATTAAGACAGTTAAAGGATTAGGAAGTTTACTACATTACTTAAATGATAATTTAAAAGGTAGAGAAAAGTAAGAAGTTAATCTATAAATAAGTAAAGAAGTTAACTTATTTAAAGTACTTATAGAATATAAAAAGTTTACCTTATTTTAAAAAAAGATACTGTAATTACTAGATTACAGACTATAAGACTACAAAATTAAGTTAAAGCTAAGAGTAAAGCTTTATAATTTCTAGCCTTATTACTTAAACCCCTAATAGGTTAAAACCTTAAGGGAATATATTAATAAGAACCTAAAGAACAGGTTTATCGTGGAGTCCCAGTCCCCAGTAAGGTATTTAATACTATTAGTCTTAAGAAAGGGAGATAGTAAACTATATATAGTTATTAATTACTAAATATTAAATAAAGATATAATTAAGAATCGCTACTTATTACCACTTATTACGGAAATGTAAGAATAGATTATTAAAGTAAACTAATTCTTTAACCTTAATTTCCCTATAGGATTTAACCACGTTAGAGTAAAGGAGGAGGATAAGCACAAAACGGCTTTTCAGACTCGTAACGGACATTATTAATACTGTATTATACTAATAAGATTAATAAACGCCCTTATAACTTTCTAAAGCCTTATTAACAGTATTCTCCACCCCTTCCTTAATAAGTTTATCTTTATATATTTAAATAACGTTTTAATTTATTTTAAAACTTTAAAGGAATATTACAAACATATATAACAGGTTTTAATAACCTTTAAGAAGGTAAAACTAACAGTAAACTTAAAAAAAAGTTACTTTTATATTTAAGAGTTAAACTATTTAAAGTTTAAAGTAACTTTTAAAAAGCTTAAAATGTAATTAAAGGAGGTAAAGGTAGTTAAGGACTAACTTACTTTAAAGAATTAAAAAGAGTTATAAGCTTTTATTAACTTTATAAACTTTTATCAATATTTTATTAAGTATTTTATAAAAATCGTAAAACTAGTATATAAGCTTATAAAAAAGGGTAAACCGTTTAAGTAAACTAATAGACAGTAAAAGGCATTTAAAGACCTTAAGCATACCTTTATTATAACATTAATGTGACGACCTTGCAGGCCGTCACTTGGGCCGGAGCGGCCTGACGGATCCCCCGCACAAGGAACAGTGCAGGAAGACAGTACGCACGGTACTGCGCACTGGGCCAGGGGTGCAAAGACCCGAAGCCCTTACAACTAACCAGCAGTTACTCAGTCTTAGCAGGAGTGCTTACCTACTGAGCATCTGTAAGACCGCTAAGCAAAAGGTGCTTAACGGCAAGTTACTCAGTTCCTTACTAAGTAATAGACTACTAAGTAAGGTACGAAGTACCTTCCAGCTAGTTAGTATAGATAGCTATAGTTATGTCCATAACTACCGTGAGGGACTCTAGTTCCTCACGCTAATATTTAATTATTCATTTATATCCTATTATTTAAACTCACCTTTATACATTATAGTGACAGTAACTTACAGTGACATTAAACCCCCGTTTAAGAGTACTAACTTAATAAGCCGTTTTCAGAACGCCCTTTACCTGTTAGTGTCTTACTATACGTTCTATCTTAACTCGCGCTAGTCCTCTCGAGGCCTGTATTAAGTACAGGTTATAATATAATACTAATATCTTAGTTTTAAACACTGTTTATTAAACTCCTAGACACTACCTCTCTTTTACTAATATATTGACTTTAGGAAAAGGTAAAGAGATTAAAGAGGTGTAAGCTTAACCTTAACTCCTTACTATTAATAAGTTAATTATACGCTTTAAAGACTTAAACTTTAACTAGTAAAGATTAGTTAAGGAACTTAACGAAGCCTTCCTTAGAGATATTAAAAGTTATATTAGTTTTATCGAAAAACTCTAAGCTTAATTTAACACTGTTAAGTTAGAAAATAATAACTTTAAAAGCTTATAAAAGAAATAAGTAAAGCTCCCTTTACCTTTACGTTTTAAGGGAGACTTTACGTAGCTGGAGTTCTAAATAACCTAGCTTTAAAGCTATATCACCTATTATAACGAGCAGTTCTTTGAAGAAGAAGGAAAGGTCAAGTTCGTTAAAGCCCTATTAGACGGAGTAGCTGCTTACTGGTACGAACCCTATGTAAAGATAATTAATAACCTCTCTATAGACAGAGCGTATAAAGAGGCTCCTAAGACTTAAGCTCTTTTTAACGACTTTGATGTATTTATTAACTAACTCCAGATTAAGTTTAGAGAACTAAATGCCCCTTAGTAAGCTGAGCAACGCCTTATAACCTTAAGGTAAACGTCTTTAGTTTTTAAATTCTCCACACGCTTTAAACTGGAAGTAGTAAAGACTAAACTTGGTTAAGAGGCCTTAGTAATACTGTTCTGGAGTAGCCTGAAGGAATACGTCACTAAAGACCTCTACTAAAAGGACCGACCGGACTGCCTTTAGGAGTTAATCAAGATAGCTATTAAGGCTAATAACTAGTATTATAATTACCATTATTAAAAGAACTTTTAGAAAAAGCAAACCCCCTAGTTAAGTAAACTAAAGAAGGGGAACTAATCGACTGTAACAGGTTACTATCTTAAGCTAATAGATATTAGTATAATGAACTATTAGAATTAACTTAATTACGATAAGCTTTAACAATAACAGTAGTAAAAGTAGCTTAAGGACCTATTACAGGTCTAATGCTTTAATTGCGATAAAAAAGGCTATATAGTACAGCAGTGCCTGTTATTAAAGTAAGTTAGTTAGAAACCCGTCCTAAAAGGAGAAAAACACGTTAAGTTTAACTTAAGAGATATCTATATTAAGATAGTAAGTAACGAAGAAAACTGTACTTAGATAGATAAGTGTAACTTAAGAGATAAGGAAAAAGAAAAGGAAGAACTTTAAAATATAATATATTTAGTCCTTAAAGGTATCTTAAAAGAGTTAACTATAAAGGTACAGGTTATAAAAGACTGACTTTAAAGTGGAAACTTAAAATTACTGGAAATGCAGGTTATAAAAGACTAACTTTAAGAAGAAATGTTCCAGTTAGCTATTATAGGTCTTAAAAACCTTACCTTATAAGCTTAGGAATTAAGGAAGTCTAAGAAAGACCTTAACTTAAAAATTACTAAGATGGTAGAAGGAGTTGAAGAACTAGCCCTTTAAGTTACTTAAACGGTAAAGTAAACTTTAAAAGGTGAAAGAGAATAAACTGAGAGAATTAAACTAGAGAAACGGAAGTTCTTCTTAATAGTACCTCCTAAGACTTTTAAACACTTTAAGTACGTTAAATAGATTAGTACCCTTACCTCCTTAGAAGAAGGATAGTTTAGATAACTACCTTACATTAAAGTTAGTGTGCTTTAGACCGGTACCTTAAAGGTCCCTTAAGAAGGTATAAAGTAAATACATTAACGGAGGGTTTAGGAACTAAAGGAAAAGTACTAAAAGTTAATAGATAAAATAAAAGACCTGTAAGTCGAAAGCCTTATTATAACGTCTAAAGATAAAGTAGTGGAAATTAGGTTATAACTTTGTAATAAAATTCGCTTTACTAATTAGCTTAAATATTAACTTATTAAAGAAGATTACTTTATAGAAGAATAAGCTGGGTTACTGTTACTTAAGTTTTAGGAAAAGGTTTAGGAGAAATAACGTATACGGAGGTAAGTAGAAGAAGAGAAAAAATAACGCACTACTTCCCCTGTTCCGTACTTTATAACTGTAACACCTGCAGTTAATATCGATTACCCTAGTTATAAAAATATACTGTAAATCGATTACGTGTATAATAACTACGCTTTTAATTAGTATTATAGACTTAAAGCCCTTTATAACCACTTCCCTAGCATATAAAGATAAAACTACACTATCGTAAGGGTAAAGTTAGAACCGGTTTACTATTAAGTCTTTTACTCCCTGATTAAAGAATTTAGTAATAAGCGGAAGGTTATTATAGTTAACTAAGCCCCTATTATATGTTAGTAAAGAGGGGTACTTAATAACTGCTTAATTGTAATGTGTTTACTATATTTTAACGGAAAAGCTAAGGAGTGGTAGAAACAGGAAGATTATTAACGGATTTAAGAGTAAAAAGACATTGCTGTAATTTAAGCTTACAGAGTATACTATCGACTTATTAAGGATCTTAAAAACATCATACTATTTAAAGTCGACTGGACGTTAAAGCGTGAGAACTTAAGAAAAGTTAACTGTTAGGTTTATTAGAGCTACTTATTTTTCTAGAAGGAATTGGGAAAAGGTTATAGGCCCTTTAGAAGGGCTGGAAACTAGTAGTTTACTGGTTGGTGAAAACCTTAAGAAGAAGGAGAGGTATTTAGAGGTTAGGTTAGATAAGACCTTAAGGATAAATGATTATTATAACTCAGATATTAAAAAAGTATAAATATTATTTTATTAGTATCGATATAACAGACAGAAAAGGGAGGTTATTTAAAGTAAAAGTAATAATTAATAGTGGAAATACTTCTAACTTAATACACCCCTTATTAGTTAATTAAAAGAAACTCTTTAATAAAGAGTATAAAGAGGTTATTCCTATTTGAAATAGAGAAGGAGGCTTATATTAGTATAATAACGGTAAAGTTACTTACTACTTGTTACTCTTAATTAAAGTGGACGGGGATAAATAATAAGTAGACTTTAACGTTATACTAATTATAGGTTACGATATAATATTAAGTTTACTTTAGTTAGAAAAGTATAACCTTATAATCGACTGGAAGAGTAATTACCTTACCTTTAGTAAGTCCCTTAGTAGTGATTACTGTTTGGAAAGAGCTAAGAAGGTTCCGAACTGCTTTAAAGATATATAAAGCACTTAGAAGCATATTAAACCCTTAGAACTTAGTATAATTTAAGTTAAGTTTATTAAAATAGTTAAAAGATTAGAGTATCTACCGCATTACTTAAATAATAATTTAGAAGGTAGAAAGAAGTTAGAAGCTAATTTACAGATAAGTGAAGAAATCGATTTATTTAAAGTACCTGTTAAATATAAGAAGTTTACCCTGTTTTGAAAAAAGATACTGTAATTATTAGATTACAGACTATAGGATTACGAAATTAAGTTAAAGCCGGGAGTAAAGCTTTGCAGCTTTTAGCCTTACTACTTAAACTTTTAGTAAGTTAAAGCTCTGTAGGAGTATATTAATAAGAACTTAAAAAATAAGTTTATTGTAAAGTTTTAATCCCTAGTAAGGTACTTAGTGCTATTTATCCTAAAAAAGGGAGACGGTAAGTTATATATAGTTATTAATTACTGAACGTTAAACGAAGATATAATTAAGAACCGTTACTTACTGTTACTTATTACAGAAATGTAAAAACAGATTATTAAGGTAAACTGGTTCTTTAGTCTTAACTTTCTTATAGGATTTAATTACATTAAAGTAAAGGAAAAGGATGAATATAAGATAGCTTTTCAGACTTATAATAGGTATTACTAGTACTGTGTTATGTTGATAAGATTAATAAACGCTTTTACGACTTTTTAAAGCCTTATCGACAGTGTTCTCTACCCCTTTTTTAATAAGTTTATCTTTATATATTTAAATAACGTTTTAATTTATTTTAAAACTTTGGAAGAACACTGAAAGCATATACGACAGGTTTTAATAGCTCTTAAGAAGGTAAAGTTAACAGTGAACTTAAAGAAAAGCCACTTTTACGTTTAAGAACTGAACTACTTAAGGTTTAGAGTAACCCTTAAAAAGCTTGAAATGTAAGTGGAGAAGACAGAAGTAATTAAGAATTAACTTATTTTAAAGAATTAAAAAGAGTTATAAGCTTTTATTAGTTTTGCAAACTTTTATCGCTATTTTATTAAGAACTTTACGAAGGTTATAAAATTACTCTACAAACTTATAGGTAAAGGAAAGCTGTTTAAATAAACTAAAAGATAGCAGAAGGCGTTTAAGGACCTTAAGTACGCCTTCGTTATAACACTAATCTTAACTTTCCCTGATTTCTTAAAACCTTTCCAAGTCGAAACAGACTTTTCGGAATTCGCAATCGGCAGGGAATTTAGCTAAGTTTAGGATGATGGGAAACGCTACCTAGTTGCTTTCCTATTGAAAGGAATCTACGGCTTACCTTTACAATATTTAATTTACAATAAGGAATTATTAGTAATTATTTAATACTTTACTAAGTAAGTACTGTATTTAAGTAGTATAGAAGAACTAGTTTAGGTCTTTTCGGATTATAATAACTTCTAGTACTTCCTAATAAAGGAACTTAGCTTACGGTAAGTATAGTAAGTAAAGTTAATAACTTTATTCTACTTTTAAATCTATTATATTAAAGGAAAAGATAATAGGTAAGCCGATACTCTTAATTAGAGATAGGATTATAAAGATGCTAATCTAGTCCTAGTCCCCGTTATTATATTTAATAAAGTTAAGAATAGTATATTAAAGTATACGCTGTAAATGTTAAATAACTAGATGTTAGAATAAATTATTAATATTTATATAAACTTATAAACAGAGTATAATATCTATTAATAATAATAGGACTTTTAAGTGAGGAGGTTAGTAGAAGGCACTTATAAGTATAAGTACCCTTTAGGAGACTTTTTAAGGTATGTGTAAGACTGTAGTAAGAAGTGCCTGATATATTTAAACTACGATAAAACCGGTTATTAGTTAAAACAGCTTTTAGAAGGTGTAAACGGTACGTTTAAACCAGGAGTAAGGCTCTAGTATTAAGAGAAACTGTATATTTATAACTTAAATAAACAGAAGGAGTATATCTAGTAAATTTATAAGTCTTAACTTAAAGGACATATAAGTTAAGTTAAGACTCTTATATAGGCTTAATAAATGTACACCTTCCTAGGAATAAAGAAGTTAATTAAGGGAGTAGTTAATAACTGCGATATCTGTTATAGGAAGTAGAATTAACATTATAAGCTTTATAAACTTCTTAAACCACTTCCTGTACTATAAACGCTATAGAGTTCTATCTTACTTAACTTTATCACTAGGATTCTAGAGTTTAAAGACCCTGCTATAAGAGTCATTTATAACTAAGTCCTTATAATAGTTAACAGATTAATAAAATGGGTTTACTTTCTGCTAACCTTAAAGAATATAACAGTAGAGTAACTTACTTATATATTTAAGAAAAAGGTAGTTTTATAACACTTTTAGTTAAATAATATCGTTACAGATTAAGATAAGCTAATTATATCGAAGTTCTAGTAAGGACTAATGTAAAGAATAGGTGTAAAAAGTAAGCTTTTGATAGCATTCCACTTATAGACAGATAGCTAAACAGAGTAAGTTAATTAAATACTTATAATATATCTTTAAACTTACGTTAACTTCGAATAAGATAATTAGCTTAAGCTATTACTAACAGTATAGATAACTTATAATACAACGCTAATTAAGTTAATAAGTATATTACTGTTTTTTATAAACTATAGTAAAAAGCTTAAACTCTGTTAAGGCCTGCTTATTAATGCCCTTTAAATTACAGTTTATACAGACTGGATGTAAGAATTATATAACTACCTGTAAACCGAACTTAAGTTTATATATGAACGAATAAAGAAGTTTACTAATAAATATTAAACTAAATAACTAATATTTAAGAAAAGACTTTATAACGATAACGAATAAGTTAAGGGACTGACTTTTTAAAAGGGGGACTATATTTACCTTTTTTCGTAAAACTTATATTTAAAATAACTTAATAAGAAATTTAACTTTAAAAGGTACAGACTGTTTTAAATTAAGAAAAAAGTCGTTACCTCTAATTACGAATTAGACCTACCTGCTAGCATAAAGGTGCAGACTAAGGTTTTCTACATCTTACTTCTAAAACCTGCTTTAAAGAGAGTTCCTTTAGAAAAGAAGATTAAGATCGATGCTGATAAAGATAAGTATAACGTTAAGGAAGTTATAAATTTACAGAAGGGAAAGAATACGTTTAAGTATCTTATTAAGTAATTAGATTACAGCTCTGAAAGTAACTTATGGGAACTAGTTAAGAACTTTAAATGCCTAGACTTAATTACGGAATTTTACTAAAAGAATCTAGACTAACTAAAACTAACGATAAGAATTAGAAATAAGATAAGATCTGACATTTAAATTATTATATTAAAGAGTAAGACTACTGTAGGATTTAAAGCCTAAGAAGTAGTAAAAAACTCCTTAGTAAGTACAGGAGGATATTTATTAAAAGCTTTAACTAAGGTTAAAAGGACTACAGACTTAATAAGGAAGCTAGACTTCCAGAGCTTCTAACAAGCTTTATATAAAAATAAGTCAGTAAAAAAAAAAGGCCACCTTTTACGTATAGAAAAAAAGGAGCTACAGACTAAGCTAAGAAGAAGTTATCAGCTATAACGACCCCTTGGAAAAAGAACTGGCAGGTGTTCCTACTAAAAAGCCTCCCCAGTCAAAAGACTTACTAGCTTTAGGAGGAGTGCTTAGACAGGCCTCCTCCTGCTTTTAGAAACGAAAGATCTCTACTTTCTAACTAAACGTAGAAAAAGCTCGCTCTTCCGTCCGACAGTATTAGACTTTAATCTACTTAAGTCAAGTAATGGCTTTACGGAGCTCTTAAGTTTTCAGCTTTAAGTTCTACGTAATAATGTCGTGTTTAGCGTTAAGACAGCGCTTCTCGGAAAGGAGCTGTTAAAGGAAAACATTACTGTAACTAAACGCGTTATATAAAGACGAAGCCCTTATTAATAAGTATTTAGAGTAACTGTCTGACCGTGTGGTAATAAGACAAGAAAGCGATTTTAAAGAATAACGATTATAAGGTGACATTTACAATCTAAAAGTTAAAGTAAAGTCTGTAAGATTACGGTAATAAGAGGTGCTGTTTTTTAAAGTGCGCTTTTACATATAATTAACAGGTATAGTTACGTTAAAGAAAGGAAACGCTCTTATTAGGATTCTTTATAGGAAAAGAATGTTAAAGAGGGGGAATCGTATAACGACCTTACAAGCTGTCACTTAGGCTAGAGCGGCCTGACAGATCCCCTATATAAGGAATAGTGCAGGAAGATAGTACGCACAGTATTACGCACTAGGCTAGGGGTGTAAAGATTTAAAGCCCCTACGACTAACCAGCAGTTACTTAGTCTTAGCAGGAGTGCTTACTTACTAAGCATCTGTAAGACCGTTAAGCAAGGGGTACTTAGCGGTAAGTTACTCAGTTCCTTACTAAGTAACAGATTACTAAGTAAGGTATAAAGTACTTTCTAACTAGTTAGTATAGATAGCTATAGTTATATCTATAACCACTGTAAAGGACTTTGGTTCCTTACGTTAGTATTTAATTGTTCATTTATGTCCTACTGTTCAGACTCACCTTTATGTATTATAATGACAGCAACCTATAGTGACATTAAACCCCCGTCTAAGAGTGCTAGCTTAACAAGCCGTCTTCGGAACGCCCCTTACCTATTGGCGTCCTGCTATACGTTCTGTCTTAACCCGCACCAGTCCTCTTAAGGCCTGTATCGGGTGCAGGTTATAATAATTAATATTAACCCTCCTTGATTTCTTAAAGCCTTTCTAAGTCGAAACAGACTCTTTAAAATTCACAATTAGCAGAGAACTTAATTAAGTCTAAGATAATGGGAAACGCCATTTAATTACCTTCTTATTAAAAGGAATCCACAGCCTAGCCTTAAAATACCTAATTTATAATAAGGAACTAATAGCAATGATTTAATACTTTACTAAGTGGGCACTGTATTTAAGTAGTATAAAGGAACTAGTCTAAATCTTTTCAGATTATAATAACCTTTAATACTTCTTAATAAAGGAACTTAGTTTACAGTAAGTACAGTAGGCTAAGTTAATAGCCCTATTCTACTTTTAGATTTACTACGTTAAAGGAAAAAATAATAAGTAAGTTAATACTTTTAGTTAAAGACAGGATTATAAGGATACTAATCCAGTCCTAATCCCCGTTACTATATTTAATGAAGTAAAGAACAGCACCTTAAAATATATATTATAAGTCTTAGATAACTAAACGTTAGAATAAACTATTAATATTTATATAAACTTATAAATAAAGTATAATATCTATTAGTAATAACAGGACCTTTAAGTAAAAAGGTTAGTGGAAGAGACTTATAAGTATAAATACCCTTTAAAAGACTTCTTAAGGTACTTATAAGACTATAGTAAAGAGTATCTAATGTATTTAAACTATAATAAAACTAGTTATTAGCTAGAACAGCTATTAGAAGGTGTAAATGGCGTGCCTAAACTAAGAGTAAGGCTTTAGTATTAAGAGAAACCGTACATTTACAACTTAGATAAACGAAAGGAGTACGTCTAGTAGGTTTATAAGTCTTGACTTAAAAGATATATAAGCTGGGTTAAAACTCTTACGTAAGCTTAATAAGCGTACACCTTCCTAGGAATAAAAAAGCTGGTTAAGGAAGTAGTTAACAGTTATAACATCTACTATTATAAGTAGAATTAATACTATAAGCCTTATAAGCTCTTTAAACTACTCCCTGTATTACAGGTGTTATAAAGTTCCATCTCACTCAACTTCGTTAATAAGATCCTAGAGTCTAGGGACCCTATTATAGGAATTACCTATAACCAGATCCTTATAATAGTTAACAGATTAATGAAATAAGCCTACTTTCTGCTAACCTTAAAGGACATAACTGTAAAGTAACTCGTTTATATCTTTAAGAAAGAGGTAGTTTCACGACACCTTTAGCTAGATAACATTATTACAGATCGAGACAAGCTGATCGTGTTAAAGTTCTAACAAGGACTAATGTAGAGAATAGGTATAAAGACCTATAATATAACACTAGTTAAGTTAACAGGTGTGTCACCATTCTTCGCTAATTACGGCAAGGAGCCTGAACTCTATTAAGGCCCGCCTACCGGCACCCCCTAAGCTACAGTACACACAGACTAGATGTAAGAACTGTATAACTACCTGTAAGCTAAACTTAAGTTTACACGCGAAGGAATAAAAAGGTTTGCTAATAAATACTAAACTAAATAACTAGTGCTTAAAAAAGGACTTTATTATAATAGTAAATAAGTTAAGGGACCGACTCTTCAAAAGGGGGACCACATCTACCTTTTCTCATAAAACCTGCGTTTGAAATAACTTAGTAAGAAGCTTAACTTTAAAAGGTATAGACCGTTTTAAGTTAAGAAAAAGGTTACCACCTTTAATTACAAACTACACCTACCTGTTAATATAAAGGTATAGACTAAGGTTTTTCACATCTTACTTTTAAAACCTACCTTAAAGGGAGTTCCTCTGGAAAAGAAGATTAAGATCGACACTGATAAGGATAAGTATAACATTAAGAAAGTTATAGACTTATAAAAGGGAAAGAATACGTTTAAATATCTTATTAAGTGGTTAGATTACAGCTTTAAAAGTAACTTATAGGAATTAGTTAAAAATCTTAAGTACTTAGACCTAATTATAGAGTTTTACTAAAAGAATCTAGATTAACTAAAACTAATAATAGGAATTAGAAATAAGATAAAATTTAATATCTAAATTATTATACTGAAGAGTAAGACTATTATAGGACTTAAAGCCTGAGAAGTGGTAAGAAACTCTTTAGTAGGTATGGAAGGATATTTAGTAGAACCTTTAACTAAAGGTATAAGGACCTTAAACCTAATAAGAAGACCGGGCTTCCGGAGCTTCCAGTGAGCTTTATATGGGAATAAGTGTTATTAAGAAAAAAGGTTAATAAAAGAGAATAAGTAAAAAGTCACCTTAGACCTTCTAACCTTAAGGGGTGAGGATTTAGAGCGATAAGAGACCCTTATGGGATTTAAACTTATAACCTCTCACTAAAGGAAGTAAATATGCTGTTACTATATTGAAGAGCCGTTCCGTTTATTAAAGGAAAAGAACGACGAATTAAGTTATAAGGTGACTGTGTGTGGTGAAGACCCAGCTAGAAAATTCCCTTAGTTAAAAGACTTTATGTCTTTAAGAGGGGCGTTTAATCTAGCCTCTTTACCCTCCTAGAACTCTAGCAGTTCCACTTTATAATTAAATGCTTTCGCGGTATGGTCTTTAAGACGAGACTGTTACTTATAAAGACGTGCTAAATATACTAATACCTTTTAAAGTTTAATAGTAGCCCTATGTAATTATTAAGCGGTAGGTTCGACTTATAAGTCGAGGTCTCGCTTCTTAACTAAAAGGGCCTTTAGTTTCGCCTTACCGACGCTAAAAGCGTTATACTAAGAAGGACGGTGCCTTTTTAAATAGTGGTTATAACTGTTAAACTTGTTTAATACTTGGTAAATAAACGGGGGGATGGTAAACTTATAAAAAGAATAAGGGGATATTTTGCCATTAAATACATATATATAAGCTGTGAGGTTTAAATAGCAGTTATTGTTTTTACCCTATTCCTGTTTTAAGACCTAAGAGCCAGACATTTATTATATAGTGAAGTGGTAAAAAGAGAAACTTACCTTTTAAGTTCTTTATAGAAAAAGAACGTTAAAGAGGAGGAATTATGTAATAACCTTATAAGCTATCGTTTAGGCTGGGGTGGCCTGACGAGTCCCCTGTGGAAGAAATAGTGTAGAAAGACAGTGTACACTATCTAGGCGTATTAGGTTAAGGGTGTAAAGACCTGAAGCCCTTATGACTAATAAAGTGTTACTTACAGTATGTTAAATGTTTACACTATAAGTAAAAGAAACCTTATAAGTAAAACGCTTACAGTGTGTAAAGTGCTTATGTAATAAGCACTTACGATACTATAAGTAAGGTATAAAGGACCTTTTAGTTAATTAGTATAGATAGTTATAGTTATGCTTATAATTACTGTAAGAGACTCTAGTTCCTTACATTAATATTTAGTTTTACTGTTCAGACTTACCTCTGTGCATTATAGTAACAGCGACCTACAGTGACATTAAACCCCCCCGTCTAGGAGTGTTAGCTTAATAAACCGTCTTCAGAACGACCCTTACCTGTTAGCATCCTGCTATACGTTCTGTCTTAACCCACACCAGTCCTCTTAAGACCTGTGTCGGGTGCAGGTTGTAATATAAAACTATAAAATTAAGTTAAAGCCAGAAGTGAAGCTTTATAACTTCCAGCTTTACTACTTAAACCCTTAACAGGCTGAAACCTTAAGGGAGCATATTAATAAGAACCTGAAGAACAGGTTTATTATAAAATCCCAGTCCTTAGCAGGATACTTAATATTATTTATCTTAAAGAAGGGAGACGGTAAGTTATATATAGTTATTAATTACTAAACGTTAAATAAAGATATAATTAAAAATTACTATTTATTACCACTTATTATTAAAATGTAAGAACGGATTATTAAAGTAAATTAGTTTTCCAATCTTAACTTCCTTATAGGATTTAACCACATTAAAGTAAAAGAAGAGGATGAACATAAAACAGCCTTTTAAACCTGTAACAGGCATTACCAGTATTATATTATACTAATAAGATTAATAAATACCCCTTTAACTTTCTAAGGCCTTATTAACAGTATTCTCCACCCCTTCCTTAACAAGTTTATCTTTATGTATTTAAATAACGTTTTAATTTATTCCGAAATTTTAAAAGAACATTAAAAATACATATAACAAGTCCTAACAGCTTTACAAAAGTAAAGCTAATAGTAAACTTAAAGAAGAGCTACTTTTACGTTTAGGAATTAAACTATTTAAGGTTTAAAGTAACCCTTAGGAAGCTTAAAATGTAAAAGGAGAAGATAAAGGTAGTTAAGGACTAATTTACTTTAAAGAATTAAATAAAGTTATAAGCTTTTATCAGCTTTATAAACTTTTATTAATACTTTATTAAATATTTTATAAAGATTATAAAACTATTATATAAGTTTATAAGGATAGGTAAACTGTTTAAATAAACTAATAAATAGTAAAAGGCATTTAAAGACCTTAAACACACCTTTATCACAGCACTAGTCTTAGCTCTCCCCGATTTCTTAAAACCCTTTTAAGTCGAAACAGACTCTTTAAAGTTTATCCTGTCCGGAGGACAATTTGTTGTAAGGGTGGTCCAAAAAAAAAAATTACTATGGGAAATTCAGTCAAAACTGATAAGGAAATTCAACTCGACCTAGGACTGGTCGGTTCATTATCAAAAGTGGGTCTGCTCGGGCCCCTCCGCTCGGGCCCCTACTCGGGCCCCAAATCACGTGATATGATATGGTTTCAGATAGGTCACGTGACCGGGAATCCAAATCTGAAGTCAGATTCAGGGTTAGGGTTATGGTTCAGGAGTTATTAGCGTTTGAAAAAATTAAATAAATGGGTATTCGGAAATAAAGACAAGGCTAAATCTAATCAAAGAAGGTAGTTTAATATGTAGATTTTTACCTAGAATTCAGAACTGGAATTCGTTTTACTATAAAGCTTATAATAAAAGAGATATTACTGTTTAAAGTCTAATAATAATAATTATTTAAATAATAACTGGTTAATAAGTAATATA
>Ga0247758_1000924_pt1 | contig 24731 bp, 19 predicted proteins | sample UWRJL156409C4_FD_180950 | JGI IMG/M metagenome (GOLD analysis project Ga0247758, IMG submission 180950) | Plant litter microbial communities from Arlington Agricultural Research Station in Wisconsin, United States - UWRJ-L156-409C-4 | ecosystem: Environmental > Terrestrial > Plant litter >... | reverse complement strand
CCTCCGCGTGGCCGTCGCGGAGCAGGTGCTCCTGCTCGCCGGTTCCGCACAGCGTGACGTCGACCTCGACGGCGCCGGGCTCCGCGGCGTAGGCGTCGAGCAGCCGGGAGAGCAGGCCGCCGGAGGCGCCGGCCTTGATCGCCAGGACGATGCGGTCCTCGCCGAGCGCCACGCGCCGGACGCGGGCCTCGGCCGCGTCGATCGCGGTGAGAGCGACGCGCCCCTCGTCGAGGAGGACGGCGCCGGCCGGGGTCAACGAGACCGTCCGGCTGCCGCGCTCCAGCAGGGTCGCGCCGAGGCGGACCTCGAGCTGGCGGATCGCCCGCGACAGCGGCGGCTGGGCGATGCCGAGCCGCTCGGCGGCCCGGCCGAAGTGCAGTTCCTCGGCGACCGCCACGAAGTAGCGGAGCTCGCGCGTCTCCATCCGTCCAGGGTACCCATACCCCTCGGGTATCGATGGTGACCCGATCGGTCTTGGACGCCGATCGCCACCCGGAGGACCATGGAGGACATGACCACGGAGAAGACGGCGCTGGTGACCGGCGCGAACAAGGGCATCGGATACGCGATCGCGGAGGGCCTCGGGCGGCTCGGCTGGGCGGTCGGCGTCGGCGCACGCGACGAGCAGCGCCTCGCTGCGGCGGTCGAGCGGCTGCGGGCGGGAGGCGCGAACGCCTTCCCGGTGCCGCTCGACGTGACCGACGACGCGAGTGTCGCCGCTGCTGCGACGCTGCTGCAGGAGCGGGGCGGCCTCGACACCCTGGTCAACAACGCCGCCATCACCGGCGGCATGCCGCAGTCGCCGATGACCGTCGACCCGCAGACGATCCTGCGCACGATCGACACGAACGTGGTCGGCGTCGTCCGCGTCACCAACGCGCTGCTCCCACTGCTGCGCCGCTCCGCCTCACCGCGGATCGTCAACGTCTCCAGCAGCGTCGGATCGCTCGCCCTGCAGACGAGGCCCGGCTCCGATACGGGGCCGATCTCCGCCGCCTACTCACCGTCGAAGACGCTGCTGAACGCGGTGATGATCCAGTACGTCAAGGAGCTGGAGGGCACGGACGTCCTGATCAACGCGGCATGCCCCGGTTTCGTGGCGACCGACCTCAACGGCTTCCGCGGCACCCGGACGGTCGAGCAGGGCGCCGCGACCCCGATTCGCCTGGCGACGCTGCCGGACGGCGGCCCGACCGGCGGCTTCTTCGACGACGCGGGCGAGGTGCCCTGGTAGGCGCCGCTCTCGGCGGCCCTCCCCGCTCAGCGGCGCACGCGGAACGTGAGGCTCGGGCGGGTGGGTTGGTGCGCGCGTCGCCCCGCGCGATCGGTCGCCTGCACGAAGACCACGTACGTGCCCTGCGTGAGCGGGGTGTGACGCAGGCTGAAACGCCACCGCTTCGCACCGGTCACCGCGCGCAGGACCGGTCGGCGGCACGACGTCGGCCGCGTGAAGCGGCCGCTCGGCTTCAGCCACCGGCACCGCGCGCCGCTGCGCCGGGCCAGCGCGAGCTGTACGCGCTTGACGGCCCGGGTGGTGCAGGGCACCCGGGTGTGCCCGCCGATCGTCAGCCGCGTGCGACGCACCCGGAGGGTGCGGCGGTCGACGGAGGCGTGCGGAGCCGCGCACGGCGGCGCGTGGACGGGCGGCGCCGGGGGCGGTGGGGACGACGGGGCGGCCGGCTCGGGCGTCGGGGGCGATGACGGGTCGGTCGGGCCGGGCGGCACCGCCTGGTCGTCGGGGAACGACGACGGGTCGGCCAGGGGAAGCTGCAGCGAGGAGGGGGCGGCCGGGCTGCGCTGCACCTCGTACCGGCCACCGACGAAGTTGCCGATGTCGGTCGGCACCGGGATGAGGTGCGGGGACTGCGAGCTCATCAGGGTCAGCCGGAAGCGGTGCCCGGCCTCGAGGGTCGCGAAGGTCGAGCGGATCTCGATGTCGTAGCGCGTGAGCGCTCCCGGGACGACGGCGGCCTTCGACGCGCGGGTGTCGGGGTGGTGGGGCAGGACCGGGTCACCGGCCCGATTGCGCCACGTGCGCTCCTCGTCGAGCGCACGGTGGGACCCGGCCAGCTCACCCTGCGTCAGGTCGACGCTGCGCCCGTCGGGGCCGACGTCGGAGAGCTTCGCGATCCACTCGGTGTCGGTGGTGTTCGCGGTGGCGAAGATGCTGGCGGTGATCGGACCGGCGAGCACGGTGTCGTGCGTCAGCGGCGGGCTCGTGTAGTCGAGCCGGCCGGGGCCGACCGAGGCCGGCACGAGATCCTGGTCGGCGCACGGGTCGCCGAGGCCGAGCGGGAGCTGGGCGAGGGCGAGCTCGAGGACGCCGAGGCCCCACTGCTCGGTCGAGCGGTCGCACGGCAGCGACACCCCCGTGAAGGCGAGCTGGTCCGCGCCGGTGCTCGCCGGCTTCCCGGCGGTCAGTGTCCCACCGGCGCCGAGGTACATCGTGTGGCCCGAGGTCTGGTCCAGCGGGAAGCGCCTGGCCTCCCGCCGGAGCCCGTCGGGCTGGACGAGGTGCAGGGGCGTCGTCGTCTGCTCGATGCCGGTGTCCTCGCCCTTGAGCCAGTGGTCGAACCAGGCGAGCTGGATGGGGTTCAGGTCGGGCTCGCCGACGTTCGCATTCGTGTGGTAGTGCGGCTTCATCAGGAGCTGGTAGCGGCTGGTCACGGGTTGATCGGGGAGCATCGGCCGGTGCGCCGGCCGTCCGGCCCATGCGTTCTGGAGCCCCGCGTAGTTCAGCGGCGCGCCGCGCTGGAAGACGTCGTACAGGCCCCCGACGAGGTACGCCGGCACGCCGTTGGCGACGATCGCGGGCAGGGCGCTCGCCGGGAGCCGGTGCGGATCGCGCCAGTAGGCGTCCTCGTGCGCCCGGTCACCGCCGGTGAGGATGCTCGCCAGGGTCGGCACCGCGAACCCGGTCTGCAGCGCCTGCAGCCGCTGCTTGATCAGCGGACCGTAGGTCGCGATCGTCGGCGGGTCGATCGCGGCTTCCAGGACCGGGTTGATCAGGGGGAACGCCGCGTAGATGCCGAGGAGCGGGGCGGAGCTCTCGATGTTCAGCAGGCCCCCCTGCATGAACAGGTCCTTGTAGGGATCGTTGGCGGCGTCGATCGGGAAGATCGCCTTCAGAGGGGAGTCCGGGCCGACCGCCGCGGCGGCGAACAGCTGGTTGATGGCGAGGTACGACTCGCCGGTCATGCCGACGTTGCCGTTGGCGTTCGGGAGCGTGGACGCCCACTCGATCACCTCCTTGGAGTCGGCCGCCTCGTCGGCCCCGAACAGCGTGATGATCCCCTGGGAGCCGCCCGAGCCGCGGACGTCCACGATCACGTCGATGTAGCCCCGGCGCACGAGGTAGGGCTCGTAGCCGCTGAACGTGTCGAGGATCTCCTGCCCGACGAGCTCCTTGCCGTACGGCGTCTCGCTCAGGATCACCGGGAACGGGCCGGTCGCCGGCCTCCCGTCGGGGTTCGTGGGGTAGTGGACGTCGGCCGCGAGCTGGACGCCGTCGCGCATCGTGATCTTCACGTCGCGTGTCACACCCTCGCCGTACTGGGCCGGCCGGGGCGTCCACGTGCTCGCCGCGGCCGGTGAGCACGGGACGGCCAGCACGAGCGCGAGACCGGCGGCGGAGGCCACCAGCCCGACGAAGCGTCGGTCCAACGTGCGCTTGACCACCGGTCCAACTTAGATTGCAACCACTCGCAAAGTCAAATACCCTGCTCGAGATGGCACCCACGAAGCAGCGTTCGCCGGGCAAGAACACCCCGAGCGCTCCGGCCCCACGACGCACCCAGCGCGAGCGGCGTGAGTCCACCATCGCCCGGCTGCTCGACGCCACCGCTGACGCGCTGATCGAGCTGGGCTACGCCCGGACGACCATCCGGGAGATCTGCGTTCGGGCGGGGGTCTCGGACGGCGGGCTCTTCCGGCACTTCGGCTCCCGGCTGGAACTCGTGGCGGCGTGTGCGGAGCACGTCGCCGAGCGCACGCTCGAGGATCTGCGCGCGCTCGCGGACGCGACCCCGCCCACCGCCCAGACGCCCGAGGTGATCGTGCGCGCCGTGCGCGCGGCGACGCGTCATCCGACCAGCTACGTCTGGCAGGAGCTGCTCGTCGCGGCCCGGACCGACGCCGAGCTGCGCCGGCGGATCGAGCCGGTGACGCGGAGCTACGTCGCGGAGGCGCAGCAGCTCATGACGAGCATCTCCGGAGCGCACGCGCTGACCAGCGAGCAGGCCGTCCTGTGGCAGCAGCTGCTGACCCACGTCTTCAACAGCGAGGCGATGGTCGCGGCCGTCGCCCCGGACGACGAGGCCGAGCAGCGGCTCGTCGCGTTCGTGACGAAGATCCTCACCGACGCCACCGGCTGATCCCGCCTGCGACCATGGTCGGGCGATGCAGTCCGCGTGGATCCACGAGCTCGACGAGGAGGACGACCGCTCGCGGCTCACGGGCCGGTTCGTCGTCTCCCTGCGCGGCCCCGCGGGGGACCTGCGCGAGCCCCGGACGTTCGCGCTGGGCGAGGCGGTCCGCTTCGGGCGCGCGCAGGCCGACCGCGTCTACGTGGACGTGAACGGCACGCGGTACACGGCGGGCACCGAGCCGGACACCGAGTACCGGGAGTGGCCGGAGCACGAGGTCGCCCGGCCGCGGCCGGTGGGAACGCCGCTCGACGGCAGCGTGCAGCGGATCCCCTGGCTGATCCAGGGGCGGATCCGCGCCGACGGCGACGCCGCCGCGCTCGCGGCCCACGTCGAGGACTGCCTGCGCGCGTCCGACGATGCGCTGCGGCCGAAGGTGACCGTCCGACCGAACGGCCTGCTCCACGCCGAGCTCGACGTCGAGGATCGCGGCGCGCGGCCGGCCACCGCCCGCGCGTCCGCGCTGCTGGACCGCATCGTGGGCCCGACGTCCGACGGCCGGGTGGAGCTGGTCGCGTGGACCAGCTCCCCGGACGTCCTGCGGCGCCTCAGCCGCCGGGGCGGGGCAACGTGACCGGGCCGCCCCGTTCGAACCGTCCGAACCGAACCGGTCGAGCTGAGCCGCGCTGAGCGGGGCTCAGCTCGACCGGTTCGGGAATTCGAGGTGGTGGGCTCGGCTCGGGGCGACGCCCAGCGGTACCGTTCGCCCATGCCGATCCGCGTCGTTCCCCGCTCCCTCCGTCTCTTGCCCGCCGCCGCTGTGCTCGCGGGGCTCCTCGTGGCCGTTCCCGCGGCGTCGGCGGTCGCGCCGTGTCCGCGGACGGCCGGCCCTCCGGCGCCCGTCACGTCGGTGACGGGCTGGGTCGAGTCGCTCGCGTTCGACGTGCAGGGTCGCCTGCTGTTCACCAACACCGTCACCGGCCAGCTGCTGCGGCTCAGCAGGCCGGGAGGCGTGCCGAAGGTGGTCGCCAGCGGCATCCCGGCGGGCGGCGGCATCGTCGTCGTCGGGCCCCGCACCGCCTACGTCGGCACGGGCAACGCGTTCGCGAACGGCAGCGATCCGGCGCTCGGTGGGGCCGGCATCAAGCGGGTCGACCTGAAGACGGGCAAGGTCACGTCGTACGCCACCGGCCTGGCGATGGCCAACGGGGTGGTGCGCACGGCGAAGGGCGTCTTCTACGGGAGCGACGCGATCAAGCCGTCGGTCGATCGCGTGCGGGCGGACGGGACCGTCGACCGCGGCTGGCTGACGTTCGGGGACGCGAACGGGCTGGCGCTCGGCAAGGGCGACCGCTACCTGTACGCGAACCGCTCGCTGAACCCGACGCAGATCGTGCGGATCGACCTGCGGAATCCCTCGCGGGTCACGACCGTGGCGGCGACGACCGGGGAGGACGGGGCCGCGTTCCTCGACGGGCTCACGCTCGGCGCCGGCGACGTGCCCTACGCGGCCGTGTTCGGCCGCGGCGAGGTGTGGAGCGTGCGCGGCCACGCGTTCTGCCGGGTGGGCGCCGCGACGCCGCAGGCGACGTCGGTCGCGTTCGGCCGCAAGGGCAGCGGCTTCGACCCCAGGAGCCTGTACGTCGGCAGCGCGGCGGGCCAGATCGTGCGCCTGCCGAAGGTCGCCGCGAGCTGACGCCGGCCGTCGGGGGCGGCGCGGTCGGAGCGCCACCGGGGAACCTGGCGCGCCCGCCACACTTTGTGTTTGACTGGGACTCGCCAGCGATATAGCTTCGCCCTCCGTGAACCGCGCCCTCCGCCCATGCTCATCAGCGATGCGGGGGCGGTGGCGCAGGCGGGTCACGTCCCCCTCACTGCTCGCGGCCCTGCTGGTGGCGGGGCTGGGGACGCTCCTCCTGCCGATCGGTGTCGCCAATGCGGCGAAGACCAGGATCGGGCTGTCCGTCAAGACAAGCAAGCCGACCGCCAAGCGGGCGACGCAGTTCAAGCTCAGCCAGCACCTCCCGCGCAAGGTCCACGTCGTGCGGTATCGCATGACGTTCGGCGACAAGCGTTCCAAGACGGGGCGTCGTCTTCCTGCGACCCTCAGGCACACGTACGCCAAGCGGGGGACCTACCGGGCGTCACTCAGCGTCCGGGACAGCCGGGGGCGCACGCTGCGCGTCCGGCGCACCGTGAAGGTGCGCGCCGCGGCGTCCCCGGCCCCGAAGCCCGTTCCGCAGCCGGCTCCCGCTCCGATCGTGCCGCTGTGGACCTCGCTCACCGGCCGGGTCGAGTCGCACAGCGACGAGTTGCTGGCCACGCACGTCGCCGACCAGGTGGGCTACGACCTCGTGGCGACCCACAGCGCGAGCAGGCACTTCGTGGACACCGGGTCGGACCTTCCCGGTGGCGCCGCGATCGACCGCTCCAGCGAGAGTCGCGCCCCCCGGGAGCAGGCGGTGGTCATCCCTCCCAGTCCCGGGTTCGCTCTCGGTCAGCTGGTGGTCGTCCTGCGCGCCACGACCCCCGCAGACGGCCTGCAGGCGCCGCGCAAGGCGGACTACATCCTGTTCTTCGACGGTGCGACCGGCGCACGACTGGCGGTCAGCGAGCTGCATGTGCCCGCCGACTGGAACACGACGGGCGCGGACGGGGTGCCCCGACCGATCGGGTTCGCCGGTGGCTCGGTGGTGATCTCGGGTCGCGATCACTTCGCTCGCGCGGATCCCGCCGGCAACGTCACCGACGTGGTGCCCTTGCGGGAACACGAGGTGCTCGACCGGGTGATCGGGGGCACGACGGCGATCGTCGAGGAGTCGGGGGACTGCGACGTGGCGTCGATCTACGACCTCGCGACGTTGCAGCGCACGGCATCGACCCCGTGCGGAGTGGGCAGCGTGCCCGGCACGAAGAGCATGTACACGCCCGCGGCGTTCGCGGAAGGTGGCGTCCCGACCGTCTACGCGGTCGCGACCGGAGCGGCGCTCACCGCCCCGGGGCAGCTCGCCGGCAGCTCGTCCTTCATGGCCGGTCCGCGCAGCGACGTGGTCGCCGCGTGGGACAAGGCGGGCACCGGCTCGGTGTACTTCGTGTCGGCCGCCACCTGGGCGACCGTGCTGCGCACCGACGGGGACGGCAGCGTGCAGGTGTACGGCATCGCCGACAACCAGGTGTGGATGACGGCCTACGGAAAGAAGATCGTCGTCGACGGGTACACCGGCGCGGTCCTCGCGGAGGGCTGGCGCGTCTCCCCGGTCGACGGCGGACCGGGGTGGACGGTGGTCGACGGCTCCACGACCACCTCGGGGCAGCCCGACCAGCACCTCTTGCGCAGCGACCAGCCGCTCCTGGCCAGCCTCGACAGTGCCCCGTAGCCGCCGGTCCGGCTGGCTGGCGGTCCTGCCGATCACGGCTGCGATCGCCGGTGTCGTCGCGGCGCCGGGCGTGGCCGACGCAGCCGCCAAGCCGACCTGCGCCGGCAAGCGGGCGACGATCGTGGGCGCCGGGGCGGCGACCAAGGGCACGAAACGGGCCGACGTGATCGTCGTGACCCGCGCGGCCGGCAGCCGCGTCACCGCCGGTGCCGGCAACGACCTGGTCTGCGGCGGTCCGGGCCCGGACCGCCTGGCCGGCGGCGCCGGAGCAGACCGCCTGTACGGGGGAGAGGGCGACGACACGCTCGACGCCGGGCCGGGCAAGGATCGTCTCTACGGCGGTACCGGTCGCGACCGGCTCGCCTACACCGCGCGCGTGGACTGGGTCCGGCGCGAGGCGGGCGATACCTACAACGGGCGCCGCCAGGCGGCGATCAAGACCCTGCGCCGCGGCGTGCGCAAGCTCAGCCTGTCCCACGTCGCCGTCGCCAACCAGGGGAGCAGCCGGCCGACGCTGACGCTCCCCAAGGGCGCGGCTCGGCCGGCCGTCGGACAGGTGCTCGTTGCCGACGCGACCGCGTCGAGCCCCGGCTTCCTCGGCCGCGTCGTGTCGCTGTCCAAGGGCTCAGGCGGCACGACCGTCGTCACGACCAAGCCGGCCACGCTCGCCGAGGCGTACTCGAAGCTCAGCCTCGCGCCGCCCCCGCACGCGGTGACGCTCGGGGCGATGAGGGTGGTGGATGCCGCGTCGCCGCGGGGTCTGGGCGGCCTGTCCTCCTCCTGCGGCGTCACGGGTGCGTCGGTGGAGGAGATCCTGGCGGAGCTGAACGTCGAGATCGATCCGGCCCTGGAGATCACCCCCGAGTTCGACGTCGAAGCGCTCGCGAACGCGGGGCTCGTCGGATTCACGATCGAGGGCGATCCGAAGTTCTCGTTCCAGGGTGAGGTCGCGGGTTGCGAGCTGGAGCTCGAGACGCCGCCGTGGCCGGTCGGGGGGCCGCTCACCGTGTCGGCGCGCCTGAAGCTCAGCGTCGCCTTCGACGGCAAGATCGTCATCTCCTCGCGGGTCTTCTACTACTTCGCCCGGGAGCGGGAATCCGAGGGCTGGCTGAGCAGGTCGGAAGACGCCTGGCACCGCTCGTCGAAGTTCGTCGTCGATCCGGAGCAGACGTCGGTCGAGGGCGAGGCCAACGCCTCGATCGAGTTCGGGGCAGCGGTGCGAATCGCCGGGACGGTGGGCGCCACGGTCGGCCTCGGTCCGGAGATCCTGGTCAAGGGCACCGCCTCCATGGAGCAGGGGCTCTGCGTCAGCGGGTCGATCGGGTTCTTCGCGCGTGCCGCGCTGAACTTCAGCTACATCATCGGCGATTGGGAGCCCGTCTCCCTCAAGACCGCGTTCGCCCAGCAGCCGCTGTTCCCGACACGCTGCACGGCGCCGCCGCCGAGCGAGACGCCCCCGACGCTGGGTCCGCAGCCGGAGGACTCGCCACCGGACTCCGGTGGCGACGCTCCTGACGACGATGACGGCAGCGGCGACGACCCTGGCGACGATGTCGTGCCTGCGCCCGCTCCCGTGTCGGGGACGTTCGCGACCCTGGACGGCAGCCTCGGCCCGCTCGGCCTCGTCGACACCGGCTCGGGGGATTCACCGCGCGTGGTCGTCGACCAGCCCGGCCGTGGCATCCTCGTGGGGCCGCAGCACGCGAACGGCCTCGTTCGCTACGTCAGCGGCGCGCGGGACACCACGTTCGGAACGAGCGGCACGGCCCTGGCGGGCTTCGACGTGGAGGACGCGGCCGTCCGGGCGGACGGCTCGATCCTCGTCGCCGGCGTCTCCCCGTTGCGGTTCGACTTCAGCTCGTCGGTGCCGACCGTGGCCAAGCCGGCCGAGTTCGAGATCGTCCGGCTCACGCCCGACGGCCAGCTCGACGGGACGTTCGGCACGGGAGGAGTGCTGAAGGTCCCGGCGCCCCCCGCGCTCGGGACCGTCTGGCGCGTCGGCAACGTGTCGCTGCGCACGACGCCCACGGGCCTGTTCGCGGTCGCGTCGGAGAGCCCGCACGACGGCACGCCCGACCAGGAGCGCACGGTGCTGGTCAAGGCGTCGGCGTCGGGCGTCGTCGACCCGGGCTTCGGCGATGGGGGCACGGTCGTCGTCGCGGGCCGCCCCGACCAGGGGATCGCGCTCGTCGGCGACCAGGTGGTCATCTCGATCGACCGCTTCGCGCGAGCCACGGAGGATGACCCCTACCTGCGGACCGGCGCGCTGGCGTCCTTCGCGGTCTCTTCGGGCAGTCCGACGCCGGGGTTCTCCGGTCCGTCACGTGACGTCTGGGCCGTCGGCGACGACGGCGGCGACCACGTCGTCACGGCCCGTGAGCGCAACGACGGGGAGGTCGTCGGCCGGCTGCTGCCCAGCGGGGCCACGGATCCGGCGTGGACCGATGTGCGGGTGGCCTCCCACCCGCGCCTCCCCGGAGGCGTGAACGTGGACGCGGCCGGGCGGTTCCGGGCCGGCCCGGACGGCGTGAGCCTCTGGACCACGGACGAGACCGACGACGGGTCGCGGGCGTTCGTGGCGGGCGTGCGGAACGACGGCCGGGTCTGCCACCCCTGGACGAGCCCGTACGACGAGCAGCTGGCGGGAGGGAACCTGGCGGCGGACGGCCGGGTCCTCGTTCTCGCCGACGACGGCGATCGTGTCGTGATGCGCCGCCTCCTGGGCTTCAGCGGCGGTGGGTGCTGACCGCACGCCGAGCGGCTTGGTGCCGATCCGAACACACGCAGGCTCCCAACTCGGGTACGGTCGTCCTGAGATCAGCAAACGGGAGCAGGTATGGAGTCGGAGGAGGAGCTCGGGTCGGCGGTCGTGGACGTCTTGCGTCCCGCGGTCCCGCGCCTGACCGACGAGGTGCTGGCGCAGGTGGTGGCGGAGGTGCCGCCCTTCCACGAGTGGTGGGGCGGGCGCCTGGACGTGCGCGACGGGGTGGAACAGGGGCTCGGCGGACTGCTGGACGCGCTGGAGACCGGGGTGGAGGATCGGCGGCCCGCCCTCGACGTGTTCTTCGACTTCGGCCGCAGCGAGCGGCGGGCCGGGCGTGGGGTGGACGCGGTGCTGGCCGCGTGCCGCGTCGGGGCGCAGGCGGCCTGGCGCGGGATGGCCGAGTGCGGTGACGCGGCGGGGGTGGAGCCGCGTGCCCTCTACGCGCTCGCCGACACGATCTTCGCCTACGTCGACCGCCTCTGCGGGGCCACGCTCGAGGGCCACGCCTACGAGCAGTCGCTCGAGGCGGCCCCCTGCGTCGACGCGCGCCGGCGCCTGGTCGAGCTGGCGGTGTGCCCGGCGGATGGCGTGGCGCCGGACCTGGCCGGTGCGGCGGCGGACGCGGGGTGGAGGCTGCCGGCACGGCTGGCGGTCGTGGCGTTCCGGGACGAGCGGACGGGCCGCGTGGCGGCGCGGCTGCCCGCCGGCGCCCAGGTCGCGCGCGTGGGCGGGCTGGGCTGGGCGCTCGTGGGGGATCCGGACGGGCCCGGCCAGCGGGCGATGCTGCGCCAGGGGCTGTGCGGCGTGCGGGCCGGCGTGGGGCCGGTCGTGGCGGCGCGCGGCAGCGCCGAGTCGGCGGGGCTCGCCCGGCGCGCGCTGGCCCTGGCCGAGCACGAGCCGACGGGCACCGCGGTGTTCGCGGAGGACCGGCGCGTCGATCTGCTGCTGCTGAGCGATCCCGGCCTCGCGCGCGGCCTGGTGGACGACGTGCTCAGCCCGCTGGCGCGGACGCCCGCCGCGGTCCGCGAGCGCCTGTTCGAGACGCTCTCGGCGTGGCTGGAGCACCAGGGCGAGGTCCGCCCGACCGCCGTGCAGCTCCACGTTCACACCCAGACCGTGCGCTACCGCGTCGCCCAGCTGCGTGAGCTGCTCGTCGACCGGATGGCGAGCCCGGAGGGCCGGCTGGAGCTGGAGCTCGCGCTGCGCGCCCGGCGCCTCGGCGGCGCCTGAACGAGCGCGGGCCGGGCGCCTCTCGGCACCCGGCCCGGTCGTTGCCCGCGTGGTGCGTTAGCCGATGATCGCGCGGATCGCCGGCACGTCGCCGTTGGCGTAGCCGTTGCGGGTCGGGTGGTAGCTGTCGGCGGTGTGCAGCAGCGTGAGGCCGTTCGTGAACGGGTTGCTGGCGCAGACGTCGTGCCCGGACCAGTACGGGTTGACGTCGGCGTAGTCGAACCCCGCCGCGAGCGCACGGGCCTTGATCGTGTTGTCGAGGTTGACGACGAGCGCGTTGAGCGACGTCTCCTCCGACGCGGACACGCCGGTCGCGGCCAGGCACGTGTTGGACGGCGTGGCGAACGGCTTCCCGTAGCCCAGGACGACGACGCGGGCGGTCGGCGCCTTGGCCCGGATCGCGGCGAACGTGTTGTTGAGCCGGCCGGGCAGCGTGCTGGAGATCTGCGCGTTGGACGACGCGATCTGCGACGCGCAGCCGAGCGTCGTGCAGGCGATGATCAGGTTCGTGAACCCGATGTCGTTGCCGCCGATCGTGACCGTCACGAGCTTCGTGTCCGTGGTCAGCGAGTTCGACTGGCTGTTGATGACGTCGGCCGTCACCGCGCCGGCACAGGCGACGAACGTCAGCGCGAGGCCCTTCTGCTGGGCGAGCAGGTAGGGGTAGGCGTACGTGTTGCGGTTGCAGCTGGCGTTGAGGTTCGTGCTGTTGGCGCCGTTGCCGGCCGAGTAGCTGTCGCCGAGGGCGACGTACTTGTCGGCCGCGTACGCGGTACCGGTGACGGACAGGCACAGCAGCAGCGCGCCGACGAGCGGCGCGACGATGCGGGACAGACGCTTCATGGGTTCTCCTCCGTTGGACCCAGCCCCTCCTGGGCCGGCACTGGCCGACCGTACCCCGCGCCGCCCCCTCCCGTCTCGTCCGGGTGACACGTCCTGCGCCCGTGTCGTTGCGTTATTGCACAACGGTGTGTTCAGATGTGGCGACAATCCTCCTTTGGTGGCGGAAAGGTGGCGGTATGCGCCACCTTTCCGCCCAGGAACTCCCAGAGCTCACCGTGGACCGGCGCCGCGCTGCACGCCACGGACCGAGCCCGGTACCGTCCGCGGCTGTGCTCCTGTCGGTCTGCATCCCCACGCACGACGGCCGGCGGGACGAGCTCGCGCACGCCCTCGCCACCCTCACCGCGCAGCTCGGCCCCGAGCACGCGGGGGACGTGGAGATCTGCATCACCGACAACGCCTCGGCGGACGGCACGGAGGAGCTGGTGCGGGAGCTCGCGCGCACCCAGACCGTCGTCTACCACCGCCACGACCGCGACATCGGCGCGGCCGCGAACGTGCTCGCGTCGGTCGCGGTGGCCTCCGGGGAGTGGGTGTGGCTGCACTCGTCCGACGACGCGCTCGCACCGGGGGCGCTCGACGCGGTCGTGCGGCGCCTGCGCGAGGGCGCCGACGAGCTCGTCGGCCTGTCGCTCGGGCGGGCGCGCATGGATCGCGGGATGGGTCGCGAGGAGGTGCCGGAGCCCGCGGCGGTGCTGCCGGACGACCCGGAGCGCGCGCGGGTCTTCACCGACCCGCGGGAGGCGCTCGCGCAGGCCGGGATCATGCAGACGTTCCTCACGTCGACGATCGTGCGCCGGGTCGCGTGGGTCTCGGTCGTCGCGCAGGACGCGGGCGCCCCGATGCGCACCACGCGGCTCTTCCCGCACTGCTACATCATCGGCCGGGCCCTCCTGGACGGCGCCGGGGCGTGGGGCTGGGATCCGCGCAAGCGCGTCCTGGCCCGCACCGGCAACGAGATCTTCTCGGCACTCGGCGGCGGCGCGGTCTCCGCGTCGGTCGAGGTGTCGCGGGAGCTGGTGAAGCTCTGGATCGTGCTGCTCGGACCGCGGGATCCGGCGTTCCGCGCGTTGTGCGAGCGCGCCTGGGCGCTATGGGCGTCCCCGGCGTGGATCGAGCACGTGAAGCTGGGGCCGTTGGCGGGCACCGCCGCGGACCTGCGCCTGCTGGGCCTCGCCGGCCCGCTGTGGCGCCTGCCGCGGTTCTGGACGGAGTCCGTGCCCCGGCTCCTGCTGCCGCACCTGGTCGCGCACGCCGCGCGATCGGCGCGGCTGCGCACGTTCCGGATGGGGCCGCGCCTGGGGGGCCGCGGCCTGGCCCAGGTCACGGCCGAGCTGCCCGCCGATGCGGAGGTGGGCGAGTACCTCCGCATGCGGTGCACGGTGGAGGCGCTCGGGGCGGCGCGGCTGCGCACCGCGCTGCCGCGCCCCGTGTACCTCGCGGTGAACTGGGACGGGCCCGCGGAAGGGCGGCCCACGCGCCAGCGCCTGGCCCTGCCCCGGACGGTGCGGCCCGGGCACCCGCTCGTGATGGACGTCAGCACCTCGGCTCCCTGGGGCACCGGTGAGCACGTCCTCTCCGTCGGCCTGTGGCAGCAGGGGGTGGGCCGGCTGGACGCCGTCGACCCGGACAGCGCGGTCCGGCGCACGGTGCGCGTGGTGGAGCAGGCAGTTGAGGAACCGCCCCGGGCGGAGGCCGCCGCGTCGCGACCCCGGGCGCCCGAGCCGGAGCCGGAGCTGCGGGACGACGAGCACGCGGCCCTGCGCGCCGCGGTGGCGCGCGTGCCGTCCTGGTGGCACTCGATCGACCTGGGCGGGGTCGTCACCCCGGGGACCAAGACGCCGGAGATCCTGGCCGCCGAGCTGGCGGGGCTGCGCCTGCCCGACCTGCGCGGGCGCACGGTGCTGGACATCGGCGCCTGGGACGGCTTCTACTCGTTCGCCGCCGAGCGGGCCGGGGCCGCCCGGGTCGTCGCGCTCGACCACCTCGTCTGGTCGGCCGAGCTGTACGCGTTCCAGCGCGTCTGGTCGCGGGTCCTGGCCGACGTGCCGCCGGGCCACGTCCCTCCGGACGCGCTGGACGTCATGGAGGCCTCGGACATCTGGGATCCGGTCGGACTGCCCGGGCGCGCCGGCTTCGACCTCGCCCACCGCACGCTGGGCAGCGCGGTCGAGCCGGTGGTGCGGGACTTCGCGCGGGACGACCTCTCGTCGCTCGGGCGCTTCGACGTCGTGCTGTTCCTGGGCGTCCTGTATCACCTGCGGGACCCGCTCGGCGCGCTGCGCCGCGTGCACGCGCTGTGCGGCGACGTCGCGATCATCGAGACGGAGGCCATCGCGATCGGCGGCCACCCGCACGCCGCCGCCGCGCAGTTCATGGGCACGCGCAAGCGCAACTACGACCCGACGAACTGGTGGGCGCCGACGGCCGTCGCCCTCGAACGGTGGTGCCTGGCCGCCGGCTTCTCGCGCGTGGAGCACGTCGGGTCGCGCCCGCCGGAACCCCGCGCGGGCACCGTGTCACCCTGCCGCGTGGCGGTGCACGCGTGGCGCTGAATCGCCGTTCCCTCCGCTCGGTCGCCGGTCGCCTGCGCCGCGGGATGACGCCGACGCGCGTGCGCACCCGGCTGGACCGCCACTGGCCGGTGCGCGAGGTCGCGCGCCCCGCGGTCTCCGCCGGCCTCGGGCTGGAGCAGCTCGATCTGACCGGCCTCACCGTGCTCGACGACCCGGCGGCGGACGGGGCGGCCACGGCCGACGTGGTCGTCCTGCGCGACCTGCACTGCGCCGAGGACCCCGCGACCGCCGTCTTCCGCCTGCGTGAGCGCACACGGGTGCTGGCGGTGATCGAGGTCCCGGCGACCGAGTGGCCGGGTCACGAGGAGCGCGGCCTGATCGAGGTCCTGCCGGTGGATCCGCCCGCCGACCCTGCCGCGGCACGGCCCGAGCGGTGGTCGCCGAGCGCGGACGGGGTGCGCGAGCTGTGCCGCGCCGCTGGCTTCACCGACGTCCGCTTCGTGGCCGGGCCGCCCGCCTACCGGCCGCGCGGCTGGCGGCCGGTCCACTACCGGCTGGTGGTCCACGCCCGGCCGTGATCGCCGGCGAGCGTGGCGATCGCCTCCGCGGCCACGGCGAGGGAACGCTCGGCGGTCGCGTCGTCGTCCGCGGCGAGCGCCCGGCCCACACGGTCACACAGCGCGAGCACGGGAGCCGCGGCGGCCGCCGTGTCGAGGAACGCCGCGATCCCGCCGGCGTACGCACCCGGCGTGTGGGCCGCGGCCCAGCGCGCGCCGGCCGTCCCGAGGCGGTCGCGTTCCCGCGGGTCGGTCACGAGGCGCTCCAGCACCGCCGCCAGGGCGTCCCGATCGCCGACGGGCACCTTGGCCACCACGTCGTCCGGGACGTCGCGGAACGAGCCGCCGTCCGTCACCACCACCGGCCGCCCCGTGAGCGCCTGCGTCAGCAGCGACGCGGACGCGCCCTCGGTGGAGGGGTGGCGCAGGTTCACGAACACGTGCGCGGACGACAGCAGCGCGTCGAGCTCCGCGTCGGGGACGTAGCCCGCCAGCCGCACGACGTCCTCCAGCCGCTCCCGCGCGATCCGCTCGCGCAGGGCGCGCACGTAGCGGTCGTCGCCCGGCGCGCCGGCGACGACGTAGCGGACGCGGCGCGCGAGCTCGGGGCGGGCGGCGAGCACCGCGAGCACGTCCTCGATCCGGCGGTTGGCGGTCACGCCGCCGAGGGCGACGAGCACGATCGGGTCGGGCGGTGGGGGCGCGATCGGAGGGTCGAGCGGGGGACGGGGGGAGGCGGGGAGGGCCAGCCGGGCCACCGGGCCGGCCCACGCCGCGCGTACCCGCTCCTCCAGCGCGGCGCCGTGGACGACCACCCCGGTCGCGCCGGCGAGCGCCTCCGCGAACAGCGGCGCCTCCTCCCAGGTGTCGATCGCGCTCCACAGGTCCCCTCCGGGGAGGCGCGCGCGGGCGACCCGCTGCGCCGCCTGGGGGCCGTGGTGGAGCGCCACCGCACGCAGGTACCGTTCGGCCGGCCACGAGCGGTCGGCGACCAGGCCCCCGTAGTAGTGGCGCATGACGGCGTCGTGCAGCACCACGACGCCGGGGCGGGCGCGGGCGACCGCCATGACCGCCCGGTGCGACGCGACGTCGTTGCCGACGTTGTAGACGACGGCATCCGCGCGGTGGAGCCGCCTCAGCGCGAGCGGGTTGCGGGTGAACCGCACGATCGGCGCGACGGGCGCGCGCAGTGGTCCGCGGGCCTCCGGGACCCACAGCTCCACCTCGTGCTCGGCGCCCAGCGCCTCCACCACGTCATGGGAGAAGTCGGCGATCGCACTGCGCCCGCCGTACGTCGTGAACCAGGCGATCCTCATCGCAGCAGCTCCTCGACGACGCGATCCCAGCGCAGGTCGAGCGCGGCGAGATGGTCGCGGGCGTTGGCGCCCAGCCGCGCCGCCTCCCGGCGGTCCCCCATCAGGGCGTCGATCGCCTCGGCCAGCGCGCGCGGCTCCGGCGGCCGCACGACGCCCGTCTCGCCGTCGCGCACGAACAGGTTGGGGCCGCCCGAGTCGGTGCAGGTGATCGTGGCGCGGGCCGCGGACGCCGCCTCCAGCGTGACGTACCCGTAGTCCTCGTCGCGGGGGACGTAGGCCACGGCCAGCGCGCCGGCCAGCAGCTCCACCTTCTCGTGCTCGGGGATCCAGTGGCCGAGGATCGTGACCCGGTCCGAGAGCCCGTGGCGCCGCACCATCGCCCGCAGCGTCTGGAGCTCCGCCGTGCTCGTGGCCGCGCCGGCGAGCACCAGCCGCGCCCCCGAGCCCACGTGGCGCATCGCCTCCACCAGCAGCCGCTGCCGCTTGGGCGGGGACAGCCGGCTCGGCGCGAAGACGTAGTCCCCGTACGGGCCCGCGCGGAAGGCCCCGGGGTCGGCGAGCGGCGGGAGCAGCGGCGTCGAGGCGATCCCGTTGAACTGCCGCAGCCGGTCCGAGACCACCGGTGACAGGGTGTGGATGCGCCGCGCCTGGGGCAGCCACGTGTCGTCGGCGCGCCGGATGGCGTCGCGCACCGCCCGGCCCTGTGCGGTGTCGGGCAGCCCGGCGGCGTGGTCGCCCCACAGGTCGTAGGCGGCACGGTGCTGGTGCATGAGCCACAGCACCTTGTCGGGATGCGGGACGAGGTAGGCGGGGAACTTCATGCCGAGGACGCGGTCGGCGCCGTCCAGGCGCCACAGCCGCGCGGCGAGCACCTGGTCGAGGAGGCGGTCCGGTCCGTGCGCGCCGACGGGCAGGCGTACGAGCTCGGCTTCCGCGCCGTGCTCGCGCAGGGCGGTGAGGAGCCGTTCGGTGAGGATCTCGGCGCCGCCGCGCACGAAGGGCAGCTGCGCCGTCGCGATGGCGACCCTCATCGCAGCAGCACTCCCGCCGTGCGGTCCCAGGCGGCGCGGTCGACCGGCACGGGCAGCAGACCGGCCGCGACGCCCACCTCGGCGAGACGGGCCCGGACGGCCTCGGTGGCGGCGTGCACGGCGGGCGCGGCGGCGACGGCGGCACGGACCCGTTCGTCGTCCAGCCCGGTCGCGTCGGTGGCCCACACGCGGACCGCCGGATGGGGGAGCAGCGCGGCGGACGGGTCCAGGCACAGCAGCCGGTCGCCGGGGACGTCGGTGAGGCGGCACGCGAGGGCCAGCCCGTCGCTCCGGGGCAGCCGGATGCGGTCGACCTCGACGCCGCGCGTGCGGCACGCCTCCGCGAGCGCGTCCGCCGGCGCGTCGGCGCCGGCGATCCGGAAGGGGACGAACGTGGTGACGACTACGATCCGCACGTGACGAACGCCGACGACAGCACCGGGACGCGCGGCCTCGCCTCCCGCATCCGGGGCGCGCGGGCCCGGGAGCGGGCGCTCGGTGACCGTCCCGCCCGGGTGCGGTCGGTGGCCGGGGCCCGGGACGCCCTGCTGGGCGCGCTGGCCTCCGCGGACGGGATGCGCGCCACCGGGGCACGTGTGCTCACCGCGCTCGGGGGGCGCCACCCTGGACTCGCCGGTGCGCTGCGGAGTGCGACGGAGCGGGCGTTCGCGTGGCGGGACGTCGCCCGCCGCTCGCCGCCGGCCGGTCGGGGCGCGCCGCCGGACTGATCGCACAGGGGGCGCGCGGACCCGGCGGGGTGGGGCGCGGTGACCATGGATCCAGCGTACCCCGTGGTCTTCGCGTCACGGATGGACGGTCACCGTCCCGACGGCGTCGCCGGGGCCGGCGGTCCAGCCGCCGCCGGACCGCAGCGCGAGGCGCAGCTCCCAGTCGCCCGGCTCCAGCGGCGCGTTGGTGCGGCAGCGCAGCGTGCGGCCGGCCCCGGGACGCACGGGGCGATCCAGGGGCACGGACGCGGTGTCGATCTCCGTGCCGTCGGACGACGTCCAGCGGCAGCGCAGCGCGAGGGAGGCGGGCAGCCCGGCCGCGCCGTCGTCGACGACGCGACACGAGATCTCGACCATGTCCGCCGGGCGCAGACGGCGGGGCAGGACGGCCGTGAGCGTGGCCGCGGGCGGCGTTGCGGCCGGCGCGCCCGCCGGGGCGGCCGGGACCGGATTGGCCGGGAGGGCCGGCGGGCCGCCGCGCCGCGACCAGCGCGGGCGCGCGACGTCGGCCGGGACGACCAGCCGCCAGGCGTCGTGGAGCCAGAACGCGGGCTCGCGGCCGAAGGCGCGGGCGAAGGTCCACAGCAGCCAGACGCTGTCGCGCGGCCGCCGTGTCCGGTCGCCGCGAATCTCCCCGAAGACGCCCAGCGTCTCGAGCCCGCGGCGGTAGCGGTGGCGGGCCAGCGCGCGGCCCCGGCTGCGCGGGCCGACCGCGGCCCCCCACGTCTTGTCGAGGTGCAGCAGCAGCTCGCCCTGCAGGCGCGGGCCGCGCTTGAGCACCGCGTCGACGTTGCCGGAGCGCACGGCGACGAGCTTCTCCGGGCACCAGAGCCAGCCCGACCCCGAGGCCGCGATCCGCAGGGCGATCGCCACGTGCGGGAACCACGAGCCGGAGTGCCCGGGCCTGGCGCGCAGCGGCGCGCCCGCGTCGATCCAGTCGCGGCGCCGCACGAGCTGCGAGGAGACGCCCGACATCATCCAGCCCAGCTCGCCGACCAGGTCGTCCGCGGCGTACAGCACGGTGGGCTCGCCGAGCGGGGGCGCGGCGGGCGTCGACTGCTGCCACGGCGCCCGGCGCAGCTCGTGGTCCAGCACGAGCTGGTTGATCGTCATGCCCCCGACGCCCGGGTGCGCGGCGAGCAGCCCCAGCACCCGGTCGATCGCGCCGGGCATCAGACGGTCGTCCGAGGAGACGAACCAGCACCACTCGCCGTCCGCCTGCCCGATCACGCGGTCGAGGTTGCCGGCGAAGCCCACGTTGCGCTCGTTGCGCACGTAGGACACCGGGAGGCCCGCCGCGGCCGCCGCGGCGACCACCTCCGCGGTGCCGTCCCGCGAGGCGTTGTCGCGCACCGCGACGTTGACGCGGCCGTCGTGCGCGGGGGTGAGCTGCTCGGCGATCGACGTGAGCGTGTCGCCGATCGTGCGCGCCCGGCCCTCGTGGGTCGGCACGCAGATCGTGAGCACGGCGCTCACGCCGGCCGCTCCTCCATCTCGCCGCCCGGGGCCTGGTGCCGCGCGGCGGCGTACGCCTCGGTCACCTCGTACGGGTCGCCGTCGGCGATCACGTGTCCGTTCTGCAGCCAGAGCGCCCGGGTCGCCCGCTCGGCCAGCGCGGGCAGGTCGTGCGACACGAGCACGACGGCCGCACCACCGCGCATGAGGGCGTCCATCCGCTCGCCCGAGCGCACGCTGAACTCCGCGTCGCCCACGGCGAGGATCTCGTCCACGAGGAGGACGTCGGGCGACGTGTCCGAGCAGATGGCGAACGCGAGGCGCGCGAGCATGCCCGAGGAGTACGACCGGATCGGCACGTCGAGGTAGTCCGTCAGCTCGGCCCACGCCGCGATCTCCTCGATCCGCTCCCGCATGAGCGCGGGCGGACGGCCCAGGAGCGAGCCGTACAGCACGATGTTCTCCCGGCCCGTGAGGTCCGGGCTGAAGCCGGCCCCCAGCTCGATCATCGCCGCGACGTGCCCGCGCGTGACGACGCGGCCCGCGGTGGGGGGCAGGATGCCGGCGATCACCTTCATCAGCGTGCTCTTGCCCGCGCCGTTGCCGCCGACCACACCCAGGATCTCCCCGGGGCGCACGTCGAGGGTGATGCCGGTGAGCGCCTGCAGCCGCTCGTAGCGGACGTGCCGCCGCGTCAGCTCGACGGCGAACTCCTTGAGGCTGCTCGGACCGTGCCGGGACAGGCGGTACCCGAGGCCCACGTCGCGCAGCTCGATGGGGGGCGGCTCGCTCACAGGACGGTGAACGCTCCCCGCCGCAGCGCGTTGTGGACGGCGTGCCCGAGCAGCAGGGCCACGCCGGCCGACAGGACGACGGCGAGCCACGACAGCGGGTCGCCCATGCCGTGGCCGTAGAGCACGTCGCGGAACAGCATGACGAAGTGGTAGATCGGGTTGAGCTTCTCCACGAACTGGAACTGCTCGGGGACGATCTCCGGAGGGTAGAAGACCGGTGCGAGGTACCCGATCATCGTCACGGAGATCGCCAGCAGGTCGACCATGTCGGGGAAGCGCACGACGATCGGCGCCAGGGCGAGCCCGATCCCGAGCGCGAACCCGATCAGCAGCGCGACGAGCGGGACGACCAGGGGGCACCACGGGTTCGGCGCCACGCCGGCGATCGCCATGACCAGCGCGAGGGGCACGAGCGTGAAGCCGAACGTGATCGTGTTCGCCCCGGCCGTCGACAGCGACAGCATGCCGGGGGCGAGGCGCACCTTGCTGAGCAGGTCGCGGTGCAGGAACATCGAGCCGGAGACGCCGAGGATCGTCTGGCGGAAGCAGTTGAACAGCAGGATCCCCGACAGCACGAACACGACGTAGGGGACGCCGGGCACCGCGAAGCGGAAGACCTGGGAGAACACCATCCACAGCACGGCCGTCTCCAGCAACGGGTTGAGCAGCGTCCACCACACGCCGATGACCGACCGCTTGTACCGCACGGTGAGGTCGCGGGCGACGAGCACGCGCAGCAGACTCCGCGATCGCCACGCGCTGCGGGCGTCCTGCGGGATCGACGGCGAGGGCGCCGCCGAGTCGTAGAGGGGCGTGGACACCGGCGCGAGTATCGCAACGTCCGCCGTCGGCAGCGTCCCACGCCGCCGCCCGCACCGCCGTTAGAGTCGTCGCGTTGCGGATCCTGCACCTCGCACCCCAGGCCGACGATGAGAGCGGCGTCGCGGCCTACGCCGTCCGGTTCCGCCGGGCGGTGGCGACCCAGCCGGGCCTGGAGATCGAGCCGCTGGAGCGCCGGCCGGCCGTCCCGGACTCCATCGCCGACCTGCGCCGGTACACGGCCGCGGCCCGCGCCGCCGCCCCGGGCTTCGACGTCGTGCACGCCGAGGTGGGGGGCAGCGCGCTGCGCGAGTTCCACGCCGCGCGCGCGGTCGTGCGGCACGGCGGACCGCCGGTCGTGCTCACCGCGCACGATCCGCCGCGCCTGGAATGGCGCCCCTTCCACACCGCCGTGGTGCGCGAGCACCGGACGCTGCGTGCGCTCGCCGCGGTGGCGGGGGACCGGCCGGCGCGGCGCATGGAGCGCGACCTGGCCCACCGCGCCGCGGCGATCCTGACGCTCTCGGCGCTCGGTGCGGAGCGGGCGGCCGCGGGGCTCGGCGGCGATGCGCGCTACGACGTCCTGCCCTACCCGTGCGAGCCCGCGCCGCTCGTCCATCGCCCGCCCACGCCGCCCGGCGCGCCGCTGACCCTGGGCTTCCACGGCTACTGGTACGGCGGCAAGGGCATCGACGTGCTGCTGCACGCACTCGCGCAGGTGCGGCAGGACACGGATCGCCCGATCGTCCGGCTGCGGCTGTGGGGGGCGCCGCCGGCGGGCGGCGGGGCGCGCGCCGGGGCCCGGTACCGCGCCGGCGTCCTGGCCGACGTCGCGCGATCGGGCCTGGCCGACCGCGTCGAGGTCGCCGGCCGGTTGCCGGCAGCGGAGGCGGCGGCGCGGCTGGGGGAGTGCGACGCGATCGTCCTGCCCTACGAGGAGCGGCGCACCGCGGCCGGGCTGGCCTCGATCAGCAGCGTCGTGTTCGACGCGCTCGCCGCCGGGACGCCGGTCCTCGTCTCGGACGTGCGGGCGATCGGCGAGACCATCGAGCCGGGGGTGGACGGACTGACCGTCCCGCCCGGTGATGTCCGAGCACTGGCCGCGGCGGTGCGCCGGCTGCGCGACGAGCCGGACCTGCGGGACCGGCTGCGGCGCGGCGCGGTCGCGCGCGGCCGGGGACTCGGGCTGACCGCCACGGGGACGCGCGCAGCCTCCGTGTACCGGGCCGTCACGGCGGCCGGCGGCTGACCGGGATATGGTGGGCGCGATGCCGGGGAGCACCGACGCGTCGACCACCCTCACCGTCGTGGTGCCGGTGTGGGACGACTACGCCTACGGGCTGCTGGACGAGGCGATCTTCAGCCTGCAGGCCCAGCGTCCGCAGCCGGGGATCCTCGTCGTGGACAACGCGTCGCGTGCGCCGATCGCCCCGCGCGAGGGCGTCCGCCTCGTGCGCACCGCGGAGCGGCTGACGGTCGGAGGGGCCCGCAACCACGGCCTGGCGCAGGTGACGACGCCGTGGGCGATGCTGTGGGACGCCGACGACGTGATGCTGCCCGGCACCGTCGCCGACCTGCTGGAGGCCGCGCGCGCCACGCCCACCGCCGTGGTCGTGGCGACCGGGATCCTCGACGGGGCGACCGGGCGCCGGCACCACTGGCCGCGCCCGTGGACCAACGGCCTCACCCGGGCACCGCGGGCGTACGCCCTGCTGCACGCCGTGTCGTCGCTGTTCCCCACCACGGGCGCGCTGCTGCGCACCGACGTCGTGCTCCAGGGCGGCGGGTTCGCCGACACCGACGGCGGCGACGACTGGGTCGTGGGCCTGTCGCTCGCGCTGCGGGGTCGCGTGGTGATCCATCCCCGCCTGGGCCGCGTGTACCGCCGCCACCGCGGGTCGATCTCCGCGGGCTGGACGGGCGGGGAGGACATCGTCCAGCACGCCGCGCTCGTCCGCGAACGTCTGCTCAGCGACCGGGCCGCACCGGCCTACGCGCGCTCGCTGCTGCCGGCGGTCCGGTTCGCGCAGCTCGCCGTGATCCGGGTGCTGCGCCCCGTCTCCCGCCTGCTGCCCAGCCGCCGGCGCGAGCTGCGTTCGCTGCCCGGCGTCCCCGTCGTGCCCCCGCGCGAGCCCTAGGACGGGAACGAACCCTCCGACGCCGCCGAGGCGTACATCACGCCCGCGGAGCGAGCGTGATGTACGCCTCGGCGCCGTGTCGGCTAGGGCAGGCCGAGCAGCGCGCGCCGGTTCTCGTGCTCGGCGGCCCCGGCGGCGACCACGTCGGGCCGCGTCGCGTACCAGGCCAGATGGGCGTCGAGCAGCTCCTCCCGGGGCACCGTCCGGCCCTGCACGATCCAGTCCGGGCGGGGCGTGCCGGGCCGGTCGCCGAGGACCGCGGCCTCGATGGGGGCGATGACGTCGGCCAGGGGCTCCGGGCCGGCGACCGGCCCGTACCCCAGCCCGAGCAGCGCGTGGATCTGCCGCACGATCTCGTCGAGCACGAACCGCGCCGGGTGGTTGATCGTCCAGAACGCCGCGGCCTGGCGCTCCCGGATCAGCGCGAGCGTCTTGACGTCGCAGTGGTCGTCGGCCTCTCCGTAGAGGTCGAGCATCTCCTGGTGCAGCGCGGCGAAGGCCCCGGGCGGCGGGACGTGGTCGCGCAGCAGCGCGCGGGCCGCCGTCCCGTCCATCCCGGCGGCGGCGCAGGCCAGGAAGCGCACGTCGTGGTAGTCGACGATCGGTGCGGGGACGTGCACGCGTGGCGTGGGGTGCACGTAGACCGTGTACGGGAACAGCTCGTTGGAGAACAGCGACGGCCAGCGGATCGTCCGGGCGCTCGGCGGGGCCAGGGCGACGAGCTCGTCGATGCCGAGGCCCAACCCGCGGTAACCGGGGGCGATGGGCTGGCCGAGGATCAGCTCGGTGCGCGACAGGA
>Ga0247758_1000923_pt1 | contig 24735 bp, 22 predicted proteins | sample UWRJL156409C4_FD_180950 | JGI IMG/M metagenome (GOLD analysis project Ga0247758, IMG submission 180950) | Plant litter microbial communities from Arlington Agricultural Research Station in Wisconsin, United States - UWRJ-L156-409C-4 | ecosystem: Environmental > Terrestrial > Plant litter >... | reverse complement strand
GCACCTCCCAGGGCTCCGTGGTCGGTGACAGGATATGCGGTGGGAAGGCACACGAACGAAAGCCAAGGGATCGTCGATCTTGGCTGTCAGACTCGATAAGGGTGCTATCGGACTGGTCATGGGTTTTGTTTGGGGTGTCAGAAAAAAAAGCTGAGTCACGGAGTTTGATACCAACCATCTTATTTTAGTATGCGAAGTGTTAAACATTTGGGCAGGGAATGAGGTGCATCTGCGAAGGTTACTCTGGGGGTTTCGGGGATGTCACACTGTTTTGGAGTTCTGCAACTCGAGCTGTTGGATATATGGGAGAAGTTGTCAAAGTTGTTGGTTCGACTATCTGTCACTGATGGTCTAGTAATCGGTAACGATCGGGTTAGTTCCGGGTTTCGAGGGGTTTCAATAATGGTAGACGTGGGATAGCAATTTAGTAGGTTCTGGGTTGTGAACGATTTGCTATGGCATAACCAAACCCATTTCGTCTTTTATGTTATTGTTATCCTCCACAAAATCAACTTTGCATGAGGGATCCCGCCCCCAAATCCCTTGGATCGGGCACTGTCGACATTGGCAGCCTTCATCAACCCGAAAGCGCGCGTTTACAAGGTATTCTAGCAATTCGCTGCAAATGACAACGCGGAAACCCGTAGTTCGCATTTGCCATGGTAGTCTAATCACGATGTAGTGGATTGCTTCGTGCTATCTCTGCGGCGACATGGGACGTTTGTGCCATTTTCTTTCGTAATGCAACGGTATTTTCATAGCGCTTGCTCAGCACACCGCTCCGGCCCTCTCGTCATGAGAAACGGTGCCGAGCTATACGTGATATCTGTACATGAGAGACCTCGCCGATATCCATGCAAATGATGACTGCTAAAACAGACATTTGTGTCTGGCTTGCCATGTGCCCATACACTCGAGATGTCTCGCAGTTCCCTTCTAGTTTGTGTCTTTCAATTCCCTCTCCCCTCCTTAGCGCCATGCCAGCCAAATTTTGTCACGCAAACCGTCTGAGAAACACCATGGTCGCCATAAATATCGTCATCATCATAAAAAAGGAACGAAAAAAAGCCACACCTGGGTATCTCTCGTCTGCTTTGCTTGCGCCTGTACACTTGTCATCACACATCACCCTCAAATCTCGTTCTAGGAGTTGTCGGGTTCGGACCGAGACTGTTTCCGAAAAGATGCCAGCAGTTTGGAGCTTGTAAGATGTATCTGTGAAGGTGAATGTGAGCTTATTGTCTTTCGTCCGCGTTTTTGTTTTGAAGGGATATAGTAGTCCATACCTAGCCATCGCCTCTCTGAATCGAGATTTGTACTCCTTCGGGCTCGTCACCGTCGGCCCCCTTTTGCCTCCGCCAGCAAACCCTCGGTTTTTGATCCAGCTCTCAAGCTGCTTGTCCCACGTGTAGGTTCGGATACAGTCGATAATGCCGACGACGAGCTCTTTTTTGACCTCGTCCACCGCGATCATCAGCGAATAGTCCATGACGTCCTGCCTCGCTAAGAACAACGTGTCGTTCCACACTGAGGCCCGCAGCAGCCGCTTCGAGTGTTCGCGTGCAAAGAGCGGTGACTCATAAATGTATTCGACCATATTCTCGTCGAGAAGGACTTCGCCGCCCTCTCCCGTCGACTGGATTCTTCGGTTGCGCATCGAACCCTTGAGGTCGAAGGTGCGGACCGGCGAACGATCGTAGAAAAGATTCTCCATGACCAATAGGTCCAGCTTGATCTCCGTATTTGTGAATGGGTTCTTGATGATGACTTGGAAGAAGCCGAGCATCTTGGCAATCACCGACGGAAGGTCGTGGAATAGGGCTTCAGCCATGATGTTGAAGTAGTGCGGCGCGAATTTGAGAAAAGCCGACGTCTCGATTGGAGAGAGTGACTTCATGACAAGCCGATCATCCAGCGTCTTGAGAAAGACAGACTTGGTCTTTCCGCCCTTGGAGTCCCATTTCAAACAGCGGGACAGCGACTCGATGATGCGGTCGGCAACGCCACATTTCCGGCGGAGCGCGTCGAACTGCTCTGCGTAGAAAATCTTGCATGTCATCCTCGCGGAACCCTCAGTGAACTGATACTTCAAGTGGGTTCCCGTGGACCGCAGCAGACTTTTCTCAAGGTCTCCCTCGTCGGGTGCCAGGCCCCTCGCGTCTTGAACCCGCGGTGCTTTCATCTCTAGGCCATCGCTGCTCTCATCTGTGTCTCGCTGATTTGATATTTTCCATTGCTGTCGGATGTCTGCGAGCTTGACCTTATAGTCCTCAGAGCTCAGCGCAAAAGCAACGAGAGAGCTTGGCTCATCTTCCCTTACTAGGACGTCTGAGTCGATGAAGATGTGGTCCGAAGGGTTGATAGGATATTCTAGCGGCGTCCACCCGCTGGACGACCGCTCGGCCCAGAAGTTTGTCAACATCGTCATGAGGCTCTTTTTCTGATGCTTTGGCAGCTCAGGAATATCCTCGTTCCGGTCTAGAGAGTCGGCAATCTCTTTGACACCGGGCATAATATCGTCGAAAGTAATCGTGGAGTGATCGGCATCACTGCCGTCGCCCTCATCGTCTGACCCAGCCTGGCTTTCATGGTGGTTCTCGTTTACCTCTACCTCAGCAGTGGTTGCCTCAGTGGTAGGTTGTGATGGCGGTTCCTTCGGCGACTCAAGTCCCGAGTCTGAGGGTCTGGTCTGAGAATCATCTGGCGTCGTCCCAGCAGCGGTAGAGGTCTCCATTGACTTCTTGTCAATATGATCATCGTCTGATGGGCCGGGCTCCTGCACAGCCTGGTCTACATCTTCGTATACTTCTACAATTGCTTTTGTGGAAGTGCGAGGCAAGAATGCTCGCGTATTCTGCATCTTCGCAGCACGCTGCTTGCGATCTCTCATCCGCTCCTTCTCGAATTCCCGGCTAAGCTGTTCAAAATGCCTGGCAAGGGTAGATACCTTGGATTCCCGCTTGTGGACGTATCGGGGGATGCCCGAGGGGCCTGCTTTTCGGTTCTTGAGGGCTCCAATCCCGATTCTATCGGTGAACTTCTTTTCTTCTTTGACGGCACCTTGCGAGTCCTGTGCTTTTTGCTCCTTAAGGAGCTTCCCGATGGCAGACTGCGTTCTAGGCAGCGTCCCAACCGGCTGGGACATGGCTCGGGCAATAGGAGGTGACACCGTCAAACCTGCCCGGCGAGACAGAGTGCCCAACCCGGGCCGTGTGCCGTCGCTCGTGCTCTCGGAACCGGCGATAGAACTACCCCCATCGCTCGACGCCGCCCGGTGCTCTCGACGCAGTTGCTCGACCTTCTCTGCCAGATTCATATGAGGCGCCGGCGCTGCGGGTGGGCCGTCACCTTGTCTCGAAAGAGGTGTGGCAAGTGGTGTTGGCGTGGGGCGAGTTAGTTGTTCATCGTGCGCTTTCGATAAATCTGTAGCATCATCCGGGGAAATCAACATATTCCTTGTCAAGCCCGGTGAGTGCGGTGTTGCAAGATCAAGCGGGTCAACTCTGTCCAGGATTTGATCCGCTTGCATGGCTGCGGCCTCCTTTGCCAACGGAGTCACATCACTTGTAGGGGACAGGGGCGTCTCAGGCAGCGGGCTCGCTTCCTGATCAGCCGGCTGAGATGGTTTCTCGTCGATTTCAGATATGCTCGTCTGGGTCGTCGTAGGTGTTGTTTTCTCTTCCGACTCCGACCCGACCGACGTAGTGCCGTCTGTAGTCGGCAAAGACTCCTTAGACTCGTTATCCGTAAATATTTTCTTCAGCTGGATGATTGTCAACTGCCGAACGTCTTTATCGGAGAGGAAATCTGCCTCGAATTTGGCAAAGGCGGCATCCCAGTCCGACGACTTCTCGAGCATCTCGCGGACGACAACGTTGAGAGGGATGATTTCATAGTACTTTGAGTTCATATATGCAGCCTGAAGAGTGATGAGAAGGTCGGACTGGTCTTCATGAGCTTTCTTCGTCAACCGCTCGACTTCAGTCTTGCAACCCTCGGCCTTATCCGGAAGGACGCTGTCGATCCTGATACTCTTCAGCCTAGCCTTGACCGAGTTTATGAACCGATTCCAGCGTTCCTCCGCCTTGGTGAATATGTCATTTTTGAGCTTCAAATCGAGATCCACCTTCCATGTGATCCTGGGTCTTGGAACGATGATCTCATAGAGATCAATTGGATCGTAGTGCACTCTGATGGCAATATCGCGATACAGATAGTAAAAGTACCGGATGTGTTCCGTGCGGTGGTCATGCTCACACTCCATTTGCGGATGCACTCGTAGTCCCCTGTTCCAAAACGACAGCTCAAGATACTTCCCGAACGAGTACTTCCAGGTACTGACCGACATCGGCATGAGACCAAAATGTTTGTTACACACTTTACAGTAATTCCACATGCAGATGCCGGTTCCGTCCTTCTCGCCATCCCTCTCTTGGGGTTTCTCGGGGAAGTTACTAGGCCATTTCGGCGCATCCTCAACCATAACGGTGATGCGCGCGTTGTCGTGGACATAGGTTCGGTGGTGCTCAGCCATCTTTTTGTCACAGCCATTGGAGTGACATATTGAATCAGCACTGTCACACACATCTTCGATGTACTGTCCCAAGGTGAAGTCCGGATCCAGGTTACCGCTGGCGTCGGCGTGCTCGTTATAGAACTCGATCGCGATCAAGCCGGGTTCCGCGCAGGGAATTTTCGTGGCGTTGCAGGTAACCGAGTAGAGCACGACGATGTTCTGATGAGAGTAAGGGTCGAAGAGATCAAGGCTGCCCTGGATGTAGGTCTCCCACTGTCTGGTCTGGGTTTGGTAATTATGAAGGGCCTTATCGTATTCAACGTCATGGACGGCATGAAGTACCTCCATGATCTGGCGCGGGGCCTTCTGACCAATCTCGTGGACCATCTCAGGCTTGATAAGCTGGAACTGTTGCTGTGTGAGCTCCTGCTTCTCGCCTAGGTCCTCCACAATATCTTGGTCGCGGAGGCGTTTCAAGTAAACCAGGCGTCTCTCCTGTTCTCGTGCCCTCATGAGTAGATATGGTTGCGTGAACTTCACAAATGGCGATGCGGATAGGATCCTTGTTTCGTATTTTGCTACCATGTCGCTGTAGAATGTCGGCATTGGCACGTCCTCTGGCACCTGACTCTCCTGCGAGACGCTTGTATGAGACTCGTGGAGAGACACAAGTCTCTTGGTCTGATCTAGCACGGGCCGAACTGGGTCAACAGGAGCGGGCTGTTCACCGTCCGCAGCGACACTAGCGACAGATTGGGACAAATTTTCGCCTTCTGAACTTGGGCCTGTCACCAAGACAGCCGGATTCTGGCTGTTCTGTTCTGGTGTACCGTCGGATGCTGGCAGCAAAAGACTCTCGTCGGTCTGCTGTCTCGATGAGGCAGGCGGCGATATGGAAATCTCTTCGGGGATATGCACAAATTCATCGCGCATCAGGCAAGATTCGAGCTTCAGGTTGTACACAACATAAACCATAAACTCCGTGATCTTCTTCATCCGTGCCAACACCTGGCTCGAGGCACCACGAAGGACAATCGTGCAACCGCGGTCCTTTGGGCAGCCGGCGACGTAGATGTATGTCTTTTTCTTGCCTTTGATTTCGTTGTTTACGTATGTCTTCACCTCGAAGAGCTCGGTAGAGCCGACGCGTACACCCAAGCTCAACATGTCCATAGACGAGATGATTGGCATGTTTGCGATCCTCGATATGGCGTCAATCACCGAAGGCTTGACATTGTATGCGACTGCGACGTTCGCTTCTGCTAAGTATTGTAGCGCTACCCCCGAAACGCTTTTTTCGACTAATAAAACCTGAGGCTCAAGGTTGAGGATTCGATTGACCACCATCCGGAGATACTCCTTTTCCTGCTCAATGACCGGTTGCAGACTCATAAAGTGCTGCTCAGAATGCCGCTGGTACTCGATCGGGAAAGTTATGATGACGATCTTGGGATTGTGGATTTTTCGAGGCATGCTTTTGAGTGCCAGGTTCTTGGTGAAGACGACACCATGAATGTAGGAAGTATCGCTTGGCCTACCACCTGGGATTTTCTTCAACTTGACCCAATGCCGTATGTCCATGTCATCCCCATTGCGGATGTTAGGATCGACATCATCAGCACATCTGTCGAGGATTGGTATCAACGCCCTCTCCCACGCGCCAGCATTAGAGACGTCAGCGTCTGCAAGCAACTGGCGGAAGAGTTTCTTCACGTGCTGCATACTTGCAGGGTTCAGACCGGCCTCGTGTGGTCTCCCATCTTGAGCGGGATCGCCTGTATTCATGACTGCAGAGTCGAGAACCCCGGGCTGCTCAAAGGCTGACAAAGCATCAGCCGAAATCGTGACTCCTTTGAAGATGCCCGACTTTGGGCGTGGGGATCGCAGGTGATGCACGCTGGCACTGGCCGTGCTGAGGTTTCTCCGTCTTGGCGGTCTGGTGTGAACTGATAGGTTGGGCAGCCCCCCGCTCTCATCGTGGCCGCGACTGGTGAAGCTCAGCCCGCTTACACTTTTCTCGCCATGTCGAAACCGGTGCTTCTTCCCCGCGTTCAAGTAAGGCCCGAAGCTAGATCTGTCTGGATCTAGGCTGGATGGCTGAATGTCGTTGCTATTCATGGTTGCGAAGATGCCCATTTGCTCGTCGCCGCTTGACTCGTCAGACATAAACGCAGCGAGTTCCGGGTCGATGATGTTATCGTCATGGAAGGCATTCAGCTTAGACTTTTTCCCGTGTTCGTCATTGACCGGCTTGCGAAACGGAGCCCGCTCCTCGGCAGTGGCCTTGAACCTCGTGAGGAAGTTGTGTTTAGAGTGATGCCTACGATGGCCCGAGGACTGTGGTCGACTGTTTGAGAGCGACTTGAGTGATCGGGATGAACTTGGGCGACTGAGCTGTGGCATGCCCGTGTCTATTTCCAAGATCGCAGAATTGCGGTTGCCATCGCCCACTCGCCGTGTCGCTGGAATAGCCATCATCGGCGTGGTTGCAGTCCGGTTGTCATCCGCTTGCTCGGTCCGCTCTGAGATGCTCATCTCGTCGTCGGTCCTTGGTTTAGCTGCCCCCGCCTGGGCTGTGGGCTGGTTTGGCCGGAATATTGCAGGGAAGTATTCATCACCTGAATCGTCCGAGCCGCTGTCGTATCGACGGTTGATGACGTTGAGGCAGGTCTTGCAGACACGCAAGGAGCCCTGCACACCGAATTTCTGCCCAGATATGCTCGAGGTGCATTTTGAGTCAAAGATGCAGCCACATGTCCGGCAGTGATGCTTGCGCCGAAAAGCCGAAAAAGGCGTGCCGCAAAGGAAGCACTCTTTACAGGTCTCGTCGGCCATCCAGAATTCCTTGCTGAGGACCTGTTTGCGCATCATCTCCAACCTCGCATTGACCATTTCAGGGGCGCCCTCGTTCGTCGTCGTACCGGGGATTTTCATAGCACCAGACTGCAGCCTCTGCGGTCTTTCGTTGTGCGCGAAGGAATCATGGTACACTGAGCTGTGAGCTGAGGTGCTGACAGGACTCGGTTCGGCTGTTCCTGGTTCCATAGATGAGGATCGCGAGCGGGTAGCGCCCCCTGAGTAGGCAATGCGGTCTATCACTGTAGGTTTTCTCATAACATCCCCCGGCGGCACCCGGGATGAAGCTGAAGAGATCCGCATCTCGGTGGTATTGGTAACTGGGCTTGTCGGTGTTTCGGTGCTCCCATCAATACTGAGGGCATCGTCTCGTCGGGATCGATTGGTGACGGCTGTTCTGTCGGTGATGGACAGGCTGTCTAAGCTGGGGTTTCCAGAGAGGCTGGGGGCCGGAGTGCCCTCAACGGGTCTGCTTAGACTCCTCCGACCGGTGCTTCGTATTGACTGCTCTTCGGACTGACTGGGCACGCCGCGCGAAGTTTCCATCTCCATCAGCCCCTTTGTCGCCACCGGCGCAACAGCACCGCTGGCTGTGGTCGGAACGCCCCTGGCCATATTGATTAAGCTCTGCGCGCTTGAAGGGCCCGTCTTGGGGGCCGACGCTGTTGTGATGGACGAAGCTTTTGATGACTGAGGTGGGCAAGACGAGTCAGCCGTCATGGCACCAGACGAAGTCATGGTGCCAGACGTCGGTATTTCTGAGGACGCGGTAGAATCGAAGGTTGAGTGTGTGGCCCCACTCTCCCCTCGTGGAAGGGGAGAGGCCGAGTTCTTCTTTGACGCGCCATCTTGGCCGTCGCCCTCATCCGGCTCTTGAACGGTCGCCTTCCCAACGGCACTAACGGCCTCCTTGAACCTGCTGTAGAGGCCGCTCAAGCCCTGCTGCACCAGATCGCCAGCGGTACCCTTGCTTTCTGCCACCGGAAGGCTGCCCGGGGGAGGAGCAAAGTCGTTAAATGTGGTTAAGACACCCGTCTGGCTGGCTGACGTGTGGATCTTGTCGAGGGTCAGAGCAAGCTGAGCTTTATCGACCTGCGAGGACGCTGAGGTCGAGGCCAGGGAGTCTCGGCGAGTTCGGGCGGCGCCAGGGGAAGGAGGCGTCGCTAAGGGGGCGTTGGCGTTGGCGTGAGCCATGCCGCCGTGGATGGAGTGCTCGGTCTTAGGCTCCAAAGGACCGAAATGGGGCGTTGCGGAAAGCTAGCGGGGGAGGGGAGAGTCGAAGGCCCTGCGAGAGGATGATAAGCCTTCGAGTGGCTGACGGGCAAGCATCCCGGGCCGGCGTGATGCGACAACAGGGACGACGCAGAGATGTTGAGGAACGAAAGCAAAAAGACGCGAATGACGTGGACCGCGAGACGCAGCTGGATCGCCTCACATGCTCGGTTTTGGCTGGTCTAGTCACGATGCCAAGGCCGGGTCCTGGATGGGCAACTGGCGGGATTGTCATCCACATGGTTCGTGGAGAGCTACGTGCGAATCGGATGTCGTCACTGGACTACTGTTTGCCGCTGATGTCGTACAGAAAATGCAGGTATAAGGCGCAGATCACCGGTGTCTTGGACACCTAATTTTGTACAAGGCTCTTGCCCAAAAGAAAGGGTCTATTATCCCAGTGCGAAAATGGGTTCTTAGAATCCTCACACAGTTCTGCTTCGGAAACGGCAAGGCCTGGGGTTATCGCATCACAGGCCTCTCTTCGAAATGGGAGATGGCTGCCATAACTAAACACGTGGGTGGTCTTCACAGTAACAAGGCATATTTCGCACTGGCTACAGTCTTTGGACGATGCTGGTGTCACGTGGTTTGGTGTCAGTAAGAGAGGAAGGAACCTTGTCCAAGTCGCGTCCCCACATTGCAAAAGCGCGCTACCAACGTGCCACTCTTGATGCATCCACCGTAACCTGTTCCGCGTAGACACGCCATATACATCAACTATCGTTTCCAGCATGGTGCTGGTGCAGACCTGGTCGCCCAGCGCAGAGGAGCAGAGAATCCATCGACGCTACTTACAAATTTCGAGAAAGCAGCAAACACTGCTGAACCGCGAGGATGCGTGGTCTGCCGGTTCCGCCAGAGTGCCCCGCGACGTTCTGACGGCCCTGGAAAGCATCCCTGCTCCCAAAGCTGTTTCGACGGCGGTGGTAGAAGATAGGACGACACTTCCTTCAGAGGTAGAGGCTCAAGCTCAGGAGACCCCGCGTCAAGAAGTCTCCAGCCACGACCGGAGCCTAGGAGGCTTGGCTCAAGATCCCCGACAAAGTCAGGCAAATGGCGAAGAAACGGGAACCCCTATTCCGTGGACCCCATCGCCACCGCGCCCTGTACGACGCCCGAGTCCCGCGGAGGAGCCCATATCTCAGCCACAACTACCCGAGCCCCGCTCCTCAAGTCCCCCAACGCATCACCCGACACCTAAGCCAGTTTCGAAGGCCCTCTACCTGCCAATGCCCACGTCGAGCAGCGTGGTCTCACTTGACCTAGAAGAGGATGAGCCACTGGTAACCGTGACGAACAGCGCACAGCCAGTAGTCCCAGTGCCTGCAAGAGTGGCCGCTGTCTCCATCCCCGAGCCAACCCCGCCTTCGGCGCAAATCATTCCGGGCACGTGTGCGGATGGAGGTACTCCCGCCCGTCCACCGCCGGCCAAGCGTCAACGACTCATGAAACCCTTAGAGAGGAAGTTCAGTCCCGAATTGTACCGGCCCTCGGAAGTATCGCTCCCTACCGAATCGTTGTCCAATCAGCTGCCTTGGACGGCTTCTCGTATTCCGAGCTCATCCCTCCCGGCAAGAGCGCTCTTGGTTGATCCAAGCTATAGCGTGCCACAAACGACTTCTTCCACTAGTGTGTCGCGGTTATCAGGTGCCGGCGGCCAAGCTCCCTTGGACGCTCCAGTTGCCACTTGCACGGCTCGACCGCTGTCTGGTGATTTGGAAGTACCACCCCCGAACGGGCCCAGGTCACAGGTTCCGTTCATTGCCTTCATGGTAGCCTATCGTGATTACCAGTGCACTCTGAACACCTTTCTTCGCGGTGTCAAGGCCATCCGGGATGTTCGCGACAGGGAACGCCTTCCTGCGTTTCTTTACGACGACCTGATGCGAGTATTCTGTGGGGACTATATGGACTACATCGAAAAACTTGGTCCTGAAGAAAAGCCCCTTACTTTAGTACGATGGTACAACCGTAACGTCTCCAGTTTCCAATACATGCAAGGTATTCTCACCATAGACAACCTGGATCGTATCCTGGACCAGCACCCCGATCCCGATGGGAAACATTCCGAGAATCCTGCGAGAGTAGATCCTGCTAAGGATGCTGAAGCGTTGCCTCCGGCATCTTTAAGCAGCAACCCCAAACCCAGTGCGTCTGCCGCTGTGCCCACGCCACGAGCAACTCATGTCGCCGAGTTGGCATCAGACCCGATTGAGATTGTAGAGAACACGCAACCGAGAAGGGAGTCTCGTCTCCCGTCACCCGACCTGTCCATTCCTAATCCTCAAACACCCAACCTCCCACCCCGGGCATCAACGTCAGCAGCGAGTCGTGAGCATGTCGAACCCGTAGCGAGTCGCATGCAGACCCAAGCCGATTTCTCACTTCACTCCAGTCAACAGAGCAAACGCCGAAGGCCTGTCGAAGATTACACGCCCGTCCCAGAGACCTTACTGAGGCCAAAAGACTCCAATCGGCCACCGATCGACTCGGCGTCTTCAGTTCTCAGAAAAAACAAAGAACTATCAGCACAGGAACTACGAACTATCCGTCTCAGGAAACATTTCGAAAAAACGATCGCAAGCTCGGCACCCAGAAGTTCGATGGGCCGGTAATGACAAATGTGAGGGCGGCAGGTTTGGTTGAAATTTCGTACATACATAGCATGGTGCAGGGCGTATCAAAGTAGGGGAGGTGTTACGAGAAGGAACGACGACTAGCAGCGTTTAGCTATTCACGAGTAGAGGCTATAACTTAGGTAGCCACACAGCATACCCTGTCTGGAATTGATGGGCGGGTGAGACATATTGCTTGGGATCATGGCGTTCGCCTTGAAATTCTATGGGTATCATTAACTTTTAGTTAGTTCTATGTGAATTGGTGATCGCCTCCATCACGTGGAGTTATCGGCCTGCTTGCGCTTCTCCTCTTCCTCCGGCGTCATGGTGCGTAGTTGAAGGGCGTGAATCCCGCCTTCCTGGGCCATCTCATCCTTCAGGACGGAGTATACAAGGCGATGACGGGCTGGTTGCATCTTGGATCGGAAAGCTTCAGAGGTGATGACGAGGCGGAAGTGAGTCTCGCGGGAAGTGCTACCCTCCATGGCCTTATGGTGGGCATGGAGGTGCGAGTCATTGAAGATCTCGAGTGTCGACGGTTGCAGGGCGGCGGTGATCTGGAAGAAGGCAACGGCATATTGTTCAGCCGCAGCTCACCTAGTGCGGGTGTACACACTCTACAGTCGATGTGTTTTTGGGTGGGTGGGGGGAAAGGGGTAGGAGGGGCAGGGAAGATAGTATGTCTTCTGGCTGGAAGGACGAATCACGCACCTTTTCCCGGATGGTATCCTCAACGGGCGTCTGGGGCGTGGCCATGCTGGATAGCGGCCGTCGGGTTGCTGCTCTCGCGAGGCTGACAGCACTGCGGCGGAACATGGATAGGCCTAGATCGGAGGTTTTGTGATGCGCTGTCAACGACGGGCAGGAGGCTTACGGTGACTATGGCGCGGGAGCTGGCGCGGGAGTCGACGGCAGTAGATACATTAGGCAGAACGCAACTGCCAAAGCCAAGCGAGGCCCCAGGTCGTGATGCGGACCAATCAGGTGGGGCCCGAGCGGCGGGACTGGCTGCAGCAGCGGAGAAACGCGCTGTAAGTTGCGGTGCAACGCAAAGGAGTTCCCCACGCTTCTCCATCTCGAAAGGCCCAAAAAAGAAGCAGTTTCCGTGTCGTCATCCCAGGCCGAAAAAAAAGCCAATTTGCCGGCTGCACCTCCCGGAGAAAAATGTAGGGTGCGCCGGACTCGCAAACCCGGCATCAGAAGACCGACCAGAGCGCGGAGGCCATGCTTAGATCCCTGTAATAGTGCGACTCTGTTACCGGCCGAGCCCGCGTGGGCAGTACCCGAGTAAGCGTGCCTATCGTCGACCGGCCTACTGCGTAAGTTACGGAGTAGGTGCTACACTCGTTTTAGATTCCATCCAGCAGCCCAGGCTCCGATTGCTATAAGTCCGACAAAGGGCCACCCCTTTTCCCCCTTCTGGGGGCCCGCTCCCCCTCCCAATGTCCTTTGCCTTTGCCCGTGGCAGGATACTTGGACTTGGTGCCCAGCTGTCGTCGTCTGTTGCGTCTGCTGTGTCCCTCGCCCCTGCTCCTGTCCGCAGCAGCCTTTGCCGCGCCGCGCCCGTCCGCGCCGGCGTAGTTGGTGTAGTCGGCATTTTTGGCGTCAGGATGCTGTCCTCGTTCTCGCTCCCCCGTCTGCCGGTCTTCGAGGCAATCGCTCGCCATGACCCGGACTCGACCGTGGTCGTACACTCCGGCAGCGGCCGCCGGTTCCGCTACGGGGAGCTGCTTGGCGACGTCTGCAGGACCCGGAATCGCCTGTACGACGCCGCGGGAAGAACCGACATCGACGGCGAGCGCATCGCTTTCCTCGTCGAAAACAGTTACGATTATGTAGGTAAGCCGATCACAGCCCCCTCCCCCTTTGTTATTGACATGTCTCCCTCTGCCCCCTTTTTCTTTGCAGGCGAAGTTGAATTGACAAATAAACCGAAAAGTGACCCTACTGGCTATTCTCGCGGCAAAGTCCATTGCCGTGCCGCTCTCCCCGGCCTTCCCCGCGCCAGAGCTCCAGTACATCATGAACCATAGCGAGGCCTTGATGCTTTTGTCGTCAGCCAAGTTTGCCCAGAAAGCACAGGAAGTGCTAAGGACAGAACTCGATGTCGAGCCAATTTACCTGCAGCTCTGCAAGTTTCAGGGTGGCGGATGCCACGAGAAGGTCTCGTTGGAAAAGGCGAAACCTGGACAGGCGGGCATGATGCTTTACACCTCGGGCACCACTAATAGACCGGTATGGAACCCCCTCTGTGCTCCAGCGTAGCTTTTAGAGACCCGGATTGTTTCTGACATGCGGGAATGGGAATAGAAAGGAGTCCTGCTGCCACAGTCTGTCATGACGGCTCAGGCGCGCTCTCTCATACAGGCGTGGGAGTATTCGCCCTCAGACCACCTCCTCCATGTCCTCCCGCTACATCACATTCACGGGACGATCAACGCCGTCTTCACCCCTCTGTTCGCTGGCAGCAGCGTCGAGTTCCTGTTCCCCTTTAACGCGGACGCGGTCTGGAAGCGCTTCGCTGCCCCTTTCCTCACGCCCGACCAGACGCCCGACCCCGACTCCCGATCCTCGTTCGGCCACCAAGAAAAGATTACGTTTTTCACCGTTGTTCCTACGGTCTACTCCAGGTTACTAGCTACCCACAAGCTCCTAGACCCCGATATGCAGAGCGCAACGCGCACCGCCATCAGCCCGGCCAATCTCCGCCTCGCCATTTCCGGCTCTGCCGCCCTACCTACACCAATCAAGCGTGCCTGGTCTGATCTGAGCGGGGGCAACGTTCTGCTGGAGCGTTTCGGCATGACTGAGGTGGGCATGGCGCTCAGCTGTGGGTTAGACGTGGCAGACCGCGTTGACGGCTCCGTCGGGTGGCCGCTGCCTGGAGTTGAGGCCCGCCTCATCGATGTGGACAATCACCAAGTTATCGAAAAAGGACATGAACGCGACGCCGACGGTCGCGAGCGGGTTGGTGAGATCCAGCTCCGCGGCGCAACCATCTTCGCCGAATATTGGCGGAATCCCGAGGCAACAGTAAAAGAATTCGTCGACTCTAAGGACGGTCGCGGCCAATGGTTCAAGACCGGTGATGTCGCCGTGCGCAGGCCCGTCGAAACAGCTGGCCGCAGCAATCTTCCCAGCCAGCGTGACTGGACTCGCGGGGACATGTACTTCATCCTCGGCCGCCGCAGCGCCGACATCATCAAGAGCGGCGGCGAGAAGGTCTCAGCCCTGGAGGTTGAGCGCGAGATGCTCGCCCTTCCCCAGGTCGCCGAGGTTGCCGTGCTAGCAGTGCCCTCAGGAAAATGGGGACAGAAGGTCGGCGCCGTCGTCATCATCGATAGAGACCACCTCCCCGAGGGCCGCTGGACACCGCTCGACATGCGCCGCGCACTCAAGGGCCGACTGGCCAACTACAAGATCCCGCAGGTGCTCAAAGTCGTCTCGCACATCCCGCGCAATGCGATGGGTAAGATCAACAAGAAGCAGCTCGTAAAAGACATATTTCAAGATGAATTCAGCGGGGACGAGATGTAATTAGACCCAAGAACGAATCAGTTCTTGGAGAAAAGTCAAATTCCCGGGCAGCGCTTTGGATGAATGGCTGTTTGGTTGGTTTGGTTCGGCATGCGAAGCATCATCACATCATTACCCTAGAAACTAAGGGGAGGCGAAACCCGGTAGAGAGGCGGCATTCTGTACATTAACAACATACCTAGTACATATCTACGTCCGGAGTATTGATCAGTTATAGTCGTACGCCTGTCATGTCTGTCTGAGATTCTCGAGTGTTGACATGTCCCTTGTGGCGGTGGCAAAAGGACAGGACAGGAGGGCCCAGTGTTTGTTTACTTACTCCTATCCGTCCGTGTCAGGCAGTACTAGTGGCAAACCGAGATGGTGGTGATAGTTCAAAGCAAGGGGGCATTCGGATGGAATTTACAAGTTAGCAGTGCATCAATTCGCCTCATACATGAGAACTTGGGTAGGGTATGAAGTCGGCTCTAAATGGGAATCCTGCAAAAGCTAAGATGGTAGGTACCTAGGAAAAGGTTCAAGTGCAGAAAACGCCACGAAAACCCCCCGCATACGTCCTATCAATAAAATCAGGAACAATTACAGGGCAACCTTCTCCACGTCCGGATCCCCCATATCTCAAGGCCTGGCAACGCAAGAGAGCTAACTTTTGGGTGTAGTTTCCCATTTGTACGAGCCAGAAGTATTCCACAGTCGTCATATCTGGGTCGTCGCCCACCGCAATCGTATTATCATGGAGAAATCTATGTTGTTTCGCGGCAAAAAGGTGAGGGAGAGAGTAATGCGAGTCTCGTGTAAGGGTGAGTAAGGTATTTTGTCTTGCAGTGCCGCGGGGACGGCTGGAGGGTGGTGCTACCGTGAAGGTGCGACTAGACTGTAAATTTCGCCTTGGCGCGCGTGCTGCCGCTGTGAGCGCTGTCGGTGTGGCCGGAGAATTCTACCAGCTCAGCAGGCGGCAGCTTGAGGACCTCCTTGAAGCGCATGCCGATAGCCTGGAGGATCTCCTTGCCCTTCTCGGGGGTGCGACCCTTGCCGCCTGCAATGTCGCCATCGCCGCGGCCCGGGATACTCTTTCCGATGGTGCGAGTCCACACACCGATACGGAAGAAGGCCTTGCGTACGTTCACGACGACACCCATGACCTCACCGTCTTCCTCGTCCTCGAGCGTCTCGCCGATGGCGGACAGCATAGTGTGCAGCCACAGCTCATCAATATTCACGGAGCGCTTGTCCTTGAACTGGTAGGACCACTTGCCACCATGCTTGTTCTGCGGGTCCTCCCACTCTGGCCGCACACCCTCCTTGAACAGATGGTAGTCGGACTTGAGTGCGAGACCGGATACGGGGGCAATATTGTTCTGCAGGTCGCGTACAGTCAGCGTCGGGGGGCTCAACCCAAGGTCGGGGCAGAGATGGGTATGCATACGTAGATTCCCCAAAACTCCTCTACGGACTCAAAGGTGATAACCTCCTTGAGCAAGTCATTCCAGTTATCGCCCTGATGTGCTGGTTAGCAAAGGTCGAGATGAACAGGCAGCCCCACTCGTGTTGCGGGGCGGCAGAGGACATACCTTTCCGCTGGCAGGCTTGGTGAACCATAGTGTCCATCGGTTGGAGAGAGGGTGCTTGACGTTGAAGTTGTCCTTGTCGTGGAAGACGGTGACGAGCTTGTTGGGATCCTCCGAAGCGCCAGCATCGACGTTGCCGCCCTCGGGCGAGATGGGGATCGTGGTGAGATCAACCTGCTCCGACATCTTGAGGTGGGAAGGGGGCTTGTGAATTGAGAGAAGCAAAGGAGTGCAGAGTGTTCACGAGTGTGGTTATGTTGGTGGTGGGGTTTGCGAAGTGCTCTCGGAAATGCGACCGGGACAGGGCGGTTGACGGGGTGTTGCGGGACGTCGTCGGGAAGAAGCTAGATCAAGGTGTTTGGTAATGACCCTCTGCGCGATTCTGAAGGGAAAGTGCGACCTTGCTCCAGGCAATAGTCGTTCCGGAAAGGTATGGCGTCTGGCGATGGCGATGGGGCAATTTTTTTGCGGGTTTGAAGACGATCGCAAACTTCTCTGAAAACGTCAGCCACAGTAAATTTCAGGCGAAACCGAAACCGCGGCGCTTTGCTTGTGGTCTTAGTCTTCTCGCTGCAGGCACCCGCCCCAGAGAATCTCGGCCAAGCCTCAAGGGTCCTCAAAGGAGGGGCTGAACCGTGCCTGGTCACGTGCAGGGAAAATCCTCGAGTAAGCAGCAGGGCCTAGCGAAACCAGTTCTGCCTCAGCCAGAGGAGCCAGGGGATTCGGTGGGGAAGGGTGGGGCTTTAGGGACCTTGGCAATGCAAAAAAAAAGTTCACCGCATTCGAAAATTTCAAAATTTAAGACCTTCGTCCAGCCTGCCCCACGCCTATCGGCTTCTCTCTTCTGCGCCAGCTTCACCGTTCTCAACACCTTCCCTCTACACACACACATCCTTCATCATGGCTGAAGAGGTTTACGATGGTGCCATTGGCATCGATCTTGGTAAGCTACGATCCCAGATGCTGCACTCTGCTGCACTCTGCTACGGCTTTGCCGTCGGGCGCATTTTGTGTGCTGACCAGAATCTGCGATAACAGGCACGACCTACTCCTGCGTTGCCACGTACGAGGGAACCAATGTTGAGATCATCGCCAACGAGCAGGGTAACTTCACCACCCCCTCGTTCGTGTCCTTCACCGACAGCGAGCGCCTGATCGGTGAGGCGGCCAAGAACCAGGCTGCCATGAACCCGGTCAACACCGTCTTCGATGTCAAGTAAGGCTTATCCTCTGCCGAACCGATACGGCACAGTCCGCTAACTCTTGATTCCCTAGACGTCTCATTGGTCGTCGCTTCGAGGATCCTACGGTCAAGAAGGACATGGACTCGTGGCCCTTCAAGGTCATCGACGACGGCAATGGCAACCCCAAGGTTCAGGTCGAGTACCTCGGGAAGACCGTTGCGTTCTCCCCCCAGGAGATCTCCGCCATGGTCCTGACCAAGGTGAGTTTGCAAAATCTGCCGCTGTTTTCCTTGGTCCTGACCGCGTTTCTGTGTAGATGAGGGAGATTGCCGAGGCGAAGCTTGGTAAGAAGGTTGAGAAGGCTGTCATCACTGTGCCCGCCTACTTCAACGACAACCAGCGTCAGGCCACCAAGGATGCTGGTGCCATCTCTGGCATGAACGTTCTGCGTATCATCAACGAGCCAACTGCCGCTGCCATTGCCTACGGTCTCGGCTCTGGCAAGTCTGCCAAGGAGCGCAACGTCCTGATCTACGATCTCGGCGGTGGTACTTTTGATGTGTCGCTCCTCAACATCCAGGGCGGTGTCTTCACCGTCAAGGCTACCGCTGGTGACACCCATCTCGGTGGTCAGGATTTCGATACCAACCTCCTCGACCACTGTAAGAAGGAGTTCACTCGTAAGGCAAAGAAAGATCTTAGCGGCGACCCGCGTGCCCTGCGTCGCTTGAGGACTGCTTGCGAGCGCGCCAAGCGTACTCTCTCCAACGGTGCCCAGACCACCATCGAGATCGACTCCCTCTTTGATGGCGAGGACTTCAACATGCAGATCACCCGTGCCCGTTTCGAGGATTTGAATGCCAAGGCTTTCGCCGGTACCCTCGAGCCCGTTGCCCAGGTTCTCAAGGATGCCGCTATTGAGAAGAGCGGTGTCGATGAGATCGTCCTTGTCGGTGGCTCCACCCGTATTCCCCGCATCCAGAAGCTCCTCAGCGAGTTCTTCGACGGCAAGAAGCTCGAGAAGAGCATCAACCCCGATGAGGCTGTCGCCTACGGTGCCGCCGTCCAGGCCGGTATCCTCTCCGGCAAGGCCACCTCCGCCGATACCTCCGACCTCCTTCTCCTCGATGTCGTTCCCCTGTCCCTCGGTGTCGCCATGGAGGGTAACATCTTCGCCCCTGTCGTTCCCCGTGGATCCACGGTTCCCACCCTGAAGAGTACGTTATGAAACCCATCACCCCCTCGGGGCGTGAATAGTTGGCTAATATTTCTCTCTAGAGCGTACCTTCACCACTGTTGCCGATAACCAGCAGACCGTTCAGTTCCCCGTGTACCAGGGCGAGCGCGTCAACTGCGAGGACAACACCTCGCTCGGTGAATTCACCCTTGCTCCTATTCCCCCCATGAAGGCCGGCGAGCCCGTTCTTGAGGTCGTCTTCGAGGTCGATGTCAACGGTATCCTCAAGGTTACTGCTACCGAGAAGACCTCGGGCCGCAGCGCCAACATCACCATCTCCAACTCTGTTGGCAAGCTCTCGTCCAGCGAGATCGAGAACATGATCAGCGGTAGGCATAACCCGCTCCCCTAACTAGCACTTGATCTTTTACTGACAAACCCACAGAGGCTGAGAAGTTCAAGACCAACGATGAGGCTTTCAGCAAGCGCTTCGAGGCCAAGCAGCAGCTCGAGGCTTACCTGTCCCGCGTCGAGGAGATCATCTCCGACCCTACTCTCTCCCTCAAGCTCAAGCGCGGCCAGAAGGAGAAGATTGAGCAGTCCCTAAGCGAGGCCATGGGCCAGCTCGAGATTGAGGATTCGTCGGCTGACGACCTCAAGAAGAAGGAGCTTGCCCTTAAGAGGCTGGTCACCAAGGCTATGTCCACGCGATAAATTCCCGGGCGTGCAGTTGACCTTCACCTCGGTTGGGGCGCGGTATAGGCAGGATGTATAGGTGGGATTCTGAGGAGACACGATCTAGACCGGAGCGGTCTGGCAGGAGGCGTCTTCATCTCGTTTTTGGGAGCGGAACATGAGGTTTTTCCAGCGCCTAGCAACTTCGAGCTGCATTTCTGCTCAGTCATTCCCAAGTGGGGAAATGGCCAAGATTGACGACACGGATTTTCTTTTGATCGCTTGGCTCGCCATCGATGACCATCTCATGACCCAAAACTCCTCGGCGCATCATGTAGACTAGGGGGGTAATCAAAAAGTTCAACAACTTTTTTTCACCAAGATAAAGGTGCAAGGAACTCGTGAAATGTCATGAAGTCTTGTGGAATCATGCATGCCTGTCTTTTCAGATATATCGATCCGAAGTAAGGTCTCCGAGGATGTACAAAATGCCTCCAAAACAGGCTGCGACACCTCTTGACAGCTTTACAATGCCTGCCTTTTGACTCCTATGCCCCTTTCGCTTTGCTAGCACGCCCTAGCTACAATTTCGGAGGCCTTGTTGAACCTTTTGAAGGCCTCTGTACATTCTCAAACGGCGCGATCCCATATCTCGTACACCTTCATTCGTAAGAGGAAGGGGTCTACATGTTCAAGATACGCCTAGTTATGTCCCGAAGAGGCGTTGTCGACACTTTTATATGCCTACAAAATGTCTATTAGCACCGTACCCCCAATGTCGAACCGCATTCCTACTGTTACCATAGGCCTTATTATATTTGAGAGAGGCCTTCCTACATTCTTCGACGGCCTATGATAATCCAACGAAGGCCTTCAGCAATGTGAATGATACGTCTCGCAATGTAAGGAGGGCCTCTAACAATGCACATAAGACCCTAAGCAATGAAAGTAATGCCTCGTAATAATCTAGGCCTCAATATTTGACTGTGAGGTGTTCAAGGATCTTCGCAACGCATTCTCGCATACATGCCTTGTCGTGCTATGGTGCAAATAGGTATTCCCTATGGCTATCATAATGCGAGTAGGGGGTCTTGTACGCTGTCATGGGGTGTTCATTCCTACTGGCCACGCCATACAAGATGACGATGGATGCGTTTAGCATTACTCCGGATGCCTTGAGGAAGAAGTTGGTAGGAGACGGAAGATTGGACGTTGGGTCATTGAAATGGTGCTTCGCGAGCTGTTTGAGATAGGGATATATCCTCAGATGACCAAGTCTACAGCCAAAAGATATCTTCGGAATACAACAAGGGCTTCAAAGAAGACAACAAGGCCTCTCGAAAATTCAGCGAGGCCTCCTAAGAATATTACACGGCCTATGACACTGAACCCAGCGCTTGCCTGATAAACAAGAAGACATTCCTTACAATGATTTTTGCGAGTTCTTATTGTGCAGGAGTCTTCATATCCATCTTCAAACAACAAAACACCAGCAAGACACGACAAGACACGAGTACAAGAAGAGTGAGATCGTTTATTCGTATCATTGCCCAAACAGCCGGAAAGCACATCTAACAAGACCGACCTAACGTTGTGGTGTCTTACATGCCAGCTCAGTCCCCAAAACACAAAGAAACCCCCAAATAGACAGTCGAGACGGCCATGCAAACGAAACAACTCCAGCCACATAGCAGAATTGCTCACAACATAAACAAATCAACAATCAGTCACTGCGCCTCAGTACTCATCATCCGCCCACCTCCGCCCCGCACGCGCCCACCGCCGCTCAACAGGCTCATCCAACAACTCATCAATCGCATCATCATCCAGCACCTGTTCCGCAATCTCCCCATCGTCATCCTCCTCGCCCCCATCTTCCCTCTTTCTCTTCCTCGCCTCCTCCTGAAGCTCCTCTCTCTTCGCCTGTCTAGCCAGCTCGCGTGCCGGGTTCCAGCTCTGGGGCACCAATTTCGGATCGACCGGCCTCAGGGGCGGGTGTTCACGCGGCAGTTCGCCCTCGGCGGGCTGCTCGATGGAGAGGAATCGTGCGATGGGTCGGGGCAGCCAGCTGAAGAAGCTGCGGTTGGGGTCGGGGCGTTGGATGCCCACGGCTAGGAAGGTGTTAGTATGTTGTTGTTAGGTTAGGGGACGGGACAGTGATAGGGGGGGCTCACCGGTGTGGACTAGGTCAGTCATGTACTCCTCGATAACCCGCTGCTGGTGGCGCGTGTCTCCGACGGGAAAGACGGGCCTTCCGGGGCGGAACCTGACTTCATCGCGGTCCTCGCCGTAGCGCCTCAGTCTCGGGCGGCAGAAGCGCGGGTCGATAGGGTCGAGCTTGGACGGGTTGTAACTGAATGTGGGGTCGAGACGGTCGTCCACGTTGTAGGCCTGCTTCGCATCGGAGGAGAGGTAGCCCTTGCCCTGCGGCCAGCGGTTGATGTCCATGAATCGCGGTGCCGGACGGCCGCGCACCTTCTCGGATGCCCAGTCCCAGTCATGGTCGCGCACCAGGGCTACGCATCGCTTTTTGTCCGAGGTGCGGGTGTAGATTCGCTCGCGGCCCGGCGCGAGCATGGTTTCGTTGGCGCTGGTTTCGTCAATGATCTTCTGCCGGACCCAGGCCAGGAGCTCCGCGCCGCCGGTGGGAGCGTTTGGATCGATACCCCGGGCGAGCGTGCTGAGGCGGTTGGCGGCTTCGGCGCCGCATTCCGAATTCCATTGCATGAGAGCCAGGTTTAGGTGCGCTGTGTGGGTGGGACCCTGGGAAGGGGCCGAAAGCCGTTGTTCCAACCGGTCTAACATGCAGATGGTATAGCCCAGGCGGAAGGCGAGTGCTCTGAAGAAGTTACGGGTTTGTGGGCCCGCGTGGAGTCTGTTGCGCACAACGGATCCCCAGTCGGAGACGCCACCGTTGTAGCTGGGACGTACAGGGCCGTTGGTCAAGCGGACGCGGTCCTCCGGGTAGTATTCGACGACGGGGCGTTTGACGACGCCATAACATGCGAGATCCTGGCGGAAACTCACATGGCCGCTCTTTTCGAGACGTGTCAGCCAGGCTACGGCATCGTAGGGCCCGAACTCGACCTTCTCGACGGCGCTGCATCCCACGCCGGCGTTGACGGCATCAAGCAGCTGTTCGACCGGGACCTCCTTGTCGTGCGTGCCGAACAGGCTTCCGGGATTTCGGTCGTCGAGCAGCTTCTTCACGCGGGCGGCAAAGATGAGGAACAGCCGGTACTTGTCCTTGGGCTTGCTCGGGCTGAACTCGCCCGTCCACGACTGCTTGCTGGCGCCATCGCTGGCCAGGAACTTGATCCATTGGAGGTCCTCGGGGCGGACGTATGCAGGGTATTGGCGAGGCTCTTCTTCAGTGCCATCCCACTCGTCGTCTGCCAGGTGGACGTCGATGGGCACCTTGTTGTTGTTGTTTTTGCTGTTGTAGAACTCGCCGCCCACACCCCTTTCTACTAGCTTGATCATCTGGTCGAGGAGGGGCCGCGGGGCGCGCCGATGCGCCTCCTTCAGCACATTGAACACGGTTTGGCACCGGGCCAGGAGGTCTTGCTCGCGCTGTCTTCTCCCGTTAATGCCACGCCAGACGAGCGGCCCGCCGATCAGGAGGTTGCGCGGCAGCAAGACGAAGTTCGCATCTTCCCGATTGATCGCTCGCAGTCGATCCAACGCCTCCATGCGCGGTATCCGCAGACCGTGTAGATACTGCCGGTAAAAGACGGTGACGGGCTGTGTCTCGAGCTGCGCCGGCATCTGGTCGCGCGGCAGACTAGGCGCAACCCACTGGGGACCGCGAGGGCCCTCTCGCGCCTTCCGCAGGGCCGTAGGGCTCGCGGGTAGCGATACTCGCCCTAACGCCGTCGGCAACCCTCGCTGCTCTTGCGCGTCGAACCGCTGCAGCATGTACTGGAGGGCTGCGCGCCGCACCCCGCGCTCCTTTGCCCAGCTCTTCTCGTCTTCCGGCTGCGCAGGCTTGCCAAGGGGGACACCGCTATTGTAGCCCTGCTCGACACAATCATCGAATGCCTTGGCCTCGATAACAGCGAGATTGTCCTCATTCTCTTCTTCACGTCTTTTGCCATACCAGAACTTCGCAGTATCTCGGACGAAAGAGCTCCAGGCTGTCGACCCTTCGGGCCTGATCTCCGGCATCATGTTCACCGCTGTTATTTCGCGCGGGACTAGCGACCGTGGGAGGTGACGCTTCGGAACGGCCGGTTTGTCGCACGGCTCCGGCCAGTCATGCACGGCGCCCGTCCAGTCCAGCCGCGTCGACCTCCGGGGGATCGTGGGGGGCGGCGGGATTTCGAACGGCACATGGCCGTACTTGTGCTTCTCGAAGAGCGTGTGTGTTTGTGCCATGGCCACGACCTCGTTGAACAGCTTTCGTACCTCGTCTTTGGCATTTACCAGCTGCTTATTTTCGTCTTTGTATTTCAACCAGTCCAGGTACGTCACCACCTCGCCAAACTCCCTGTCCCAGTTGATGCACCGGTCGACGTCCTCGTCAGCGAGGAAATTCCGGACGGTTTCGAGCCGACTTTCCAGGGGTGGCTGCCTCTGCCCGCGGTACAGCGAATGTCCAGGACTGAGACTTCTCGTCCGCAGCGGCTCCCCTACATCGCCTTGCGGCGCGAGAGTTGGCGGCTCGGAGGATACCGGCTCGGGGGATAATCGGAGCGCGGTAGGGAGGGTCTCTCCCTGGGCACCCCTGGGAGCCTCCCCATCGTCCATCGTGTCGTCGCCTGGTATCTCTACCCCCGTAATCTCCTGAATTTTTTTCAGCAGCTTTTTGTCCTCATATGCCTGGAAGTCGGCCTCCTCTGCAGCGGCGGCCTCCCCATCCTCGTCCTGACCAGAGGGCCGAAGCATGTCCGGCCTGGGATGATACGACTCTGGGATCTCGGGGGAGTACAGCGAAGGGTCCGGATCGGCCCAGTTCTCGGTGAAGCGATAGCCGTTTGTCATGTCCCAAAACTCGGGGCCAAAGCTGAAGCATCCAACGACGGGATTCTGCATATATATCTCGACGAGCTGGGCTATGTCCACATCGGGTGAGGCCTCGTATAGCACCACCTCTAGAAACCAGTGGCGGAAGTTTTGCGGACACTCGCTGCTTCTCCTAACGTATTCGGTGAGGGAGTCGACAAGGGTTTTGTCGACGGGCCTGCCAGACCATTCCCGGAGAGGGCAGTTCAAAGGATTAGGAGTAATCGGCATTTTGAACGGAGGAGCTGGTGCTCAGGTTTTGCGATGGGCAGTGTGGGTGTGTGTGTCTGGCATCGACCAGAAGAGAGTGGAATTGGGGAGCTGC
>Ga0247758_1000922_pt1 | contig 24741 bp, 5 predicted proteins | sample UWRJL156409C4_FD_180950 | JGI IMG/M metagenome (GOLD analysis project Ga0247758, IMG submission 180950) | Plant litter microbial communities from Arlington Agricultural Research Station in Wisconsin, United States - UWRJ-L156-409C-4 | ecosystem: Environmental > Terrestrial > Plant litter >... | reverse complement strand
CAATACCTTTTCAATTTCTTCTCTACTTCTTTGGATCGAGGCTTGGTCTAATACTGCAAAAAGCCCAGAAGTAAATGAACTTAAACTGAACTGTTCTTCCGCCGCCCCAAACAAACAAACAAACTGCTCTACCCCCAGTCCAACTCGCAAAAATGACCACCGCCTCTTGGATCTTCACTCCTTTCCCCCCCTCTCACCCCCCTCCTCCCCAATATCGCCTTTTACAACGCCATCTCCACCACACTCAACAAAACGTACCAAATCTCCATCTCCTATCCCTTCGAATGGGGGCACTCCTCCACCACCCTCATGAGCAACAAAACTGCCCTGACCATGTACGTCCTCGACGGCAATGCTCTCGGCCTCACTGCGCACGAAGCGCTTTTTCGGCGAAAGCCAGTGGACTCCTCCCAGCCCGATAGCATCGTCGTTACCATCGGGTATTCGCTGACGGACTCGGTGTATGACCTGGTGCGGAGGACGAGCGATTTCCGGCCGCCGCTGCCGGAGCCACAGACTCCGCTGTCGGGGGCAGATGCGTTTTTGGATTTTATTGGCACTGCGTTGAACCCGTGGGTAAAGCGGGAGGTGTTTCCTGGCGTGGAGTTCCGGGGGGATGCGTTGTACGGGCATTCGTTCGGGGGGTTGTTTGTTGTGTATGCTTTGACCAAAGAGCCGGGGCTGTTTGATACATATTTTTCGGCTAGTCCGGCGCTGGATTAGGCGAATGGGAGCATCTTAGGGGAAGCCACTAGGCGATTTGGCAACGGGTTGGACGTTCAAGGGGAGGTAGTATTTGAGGGGAATGTAACAAGGCCGGCGGTATTTATTGGGTATGAAGGGCTTAGTCAGTTTCCTGTCAGGAGGAGGACAGAAACGGAGACAGACTTTCAGAAGAGGAAGAACTTCCATCAGCCGTTTAAGATGACGGAACATAGGCATGAGTTGTTCGATCGGTTGAAGGGAAGTGGGATGTTAAGGGATGTGGTGCTGAAGGAGTATGCTGGGCAGGACCGTGCTGGTGTCGGGGGGAGCGCTTTGACGGAAGGGATTGGTTATTTTCTAGATTGGTAGAGAAAGAGCGTGAGGGGTATGGACCACAATACAACCAGCATTAACCCTTGCGGCTTAACAAGAAAACCTGCTCAGCAAATTTGTAATCCAACTTTCCCCTACTAAAGAAAATTGCGGGCTTTGTCGTGGTTGTGGGATTGCCCCCGATCTGTCTCGGAGGTCAACTCTCGCATTACGTCTCGAATGCTGCCAACGTCTAAGCGGGCACGTGCGTGGGTGTAATAACACAGTAGAGTTTTGGATTAGTCATTCAAAGATGGAGCCTTTTGTTCCGGTGCACACCGGAGAGGTTGTCATCGACGTGCAGATGAAATCTTGACAGTGGCTGGCGCAAATGAGTTGCTCCTTCGACCTCCTTTGAATACAATTTGTTTTGCGATTACGAGTTTAGCATCTTTCTAGCAGCGTCATGTGCCAGAAAAAGATTCCAAGCCCATGGGATGGGAATGCAGGATTGCCATGTCCCAGGATATAAAAACCTGGAGGCCTCGATATTCAGGAATCAGACAACCCGACCTACTCCAGGGGTTAAGCGAGCCTTGGCACACCTCACCCGACCTACACCGCGCACCTCACCCGACCTACTCCACGTAGCTTACCTGACCTATCACCGAGTAATCAAGAACTTTAAAATTCCCCATATGTAATTAAAGCAGTTGTTGAAGACTACTATCTAAAGTGTTAAAAATAAAGAAACTAATACTAGTAAGGAAAGAAGCAGTATAAAATAAGAACTAGTCCTTTTAAGCTCTGTAAACCATTACTAACTCCATCTTCTCTTTTTCAATCTGGAGCTTCCACTCCTTTACTTCAAGGGCCCACTCTTCTTATTACCTTCACATCTCAAATTCGGCCTTCTTACGCTAAAGGTCTTTATCAAAGGCTTCCTAGGTGTTAAAAACCACGTTTTTTACAGCACTTTATTATAAAGACAAAGAGGTAAAGGCATAAGATATAATAAGGCTATTATATAGTTAATAATAAATTATTAAAAGATTAAGAAGCTTTTAGCTTACCGGCGTAACCTTTTTCTACCTTTAGTAACTGTTAAAAGAGGTTAAATTAAAAAGGAGGGTTATAAAGATTAGTTAAATGTTAAAACAGGTGGGATCTTTAATAGAGAAGACTGATAAGTTCCTAATCGATCTTATTATAATTATAATATAATTAAGGTAACGGTAACACTAATATAATCCTTTATAACTTTAATATTATTAATAAGCTTTTCCTTACTTTCCTAAATAAGCTAAGCCTTCTTCTTTCCATACCTTTAAGTAAACTGTTTCTTCTTCTTATAATCTTTTTACTGTTAAAGCTTTATATAAAGTTAATAACTAAATACTTAAATAATTAAAGAGTTTATACTTATTTTTACATTATTATTAACCTATCACCTTATAAGGTTTATATTATAATAGCTTTTCTAAATCCCATATTTCTTAAAGACGTAAATTAAGGCCAGATACTCTTTATCTAAATATAAGTTAAAGCAGATTAAATCTAAAGTTAACATATAACACTTACTTTAATAATACTTTATCTTATAGCTAATTATAGTAAGTTAAATTTAAAATTTTATATTAAGTTAATAAATAATTAGCGTACCTTTAACGTTATTAATATATGGAGATAAGAAATCCTAATCTTTATCACTTATTAAAGAGCAGTTATAAACTAAAGATTAGTAAACTTTTAAAAAGGCTTTATTCTTTACTTAATTAAGAACCTTTTAATTATATTTTTAATTAAAATCTATTACTTTATTAATATTACTTTAAAAGTAGTTAAAGTGAAGTTATAAATACCTTATATAATAACCAGCTTATATTTAAAAGCAGCTTTATTAAGTATATCTAACAGTATTATTATCTTTTAATAAATTAAATTAAGAGCAGTTAAGAACCCCTTACTAAGTACTTCTCGTACGTTACATTAGTAATAAATATAGTAAATTTAAAGCGTGTAGGTTTAGTGGTAAAGGAAGTTAAAGTTAAAGCAGTTAGTAAGATTTATTAAAAACTAACTCTAACTTAAAATAAATCAGCTTTAAGTAAACTTTAAGTTAGTAACTGATTATTTACTAATAATAACACCTTATTTAACGTTAATAATAATTCTAATAAATAAATAGGGATCTTAATTACCTAAATACTTTAATTAGAACCTATAGTTAAAAATCCGCTATAAAGTAAGGAAATATTTAGTAAATAGAATTTTAAACATCTTATTAATATTAGAATTAGTAATTACTTAAATAAACACTATATTTAAAAGTAAAGTTAATAACTTAACAGGGAATTATATAAGTTAAACACTACTTACTTTACTAAAAAGTCTTATTATAATAAGTAATAATAACCTTATTCTTAAATAGCTCTTTAAGGTACTTATAATTTATATTAATCTTAAAGGTCTATACCTTACCTTACTTTTAAAGTTTAATTTAATTTTTATAAAAAAGAATAATTAAAAAGTTAATATTATTATTATAATAATATTAAATATATTATAAAGAGTTAAAAACTAAACTTAAAGTATATATTAATTTACTTATTACGTTTTTAAAGCTAACATCTTTATAATATATTAGGTACTTTACCCTAACTACACTTTATGCTAAGTTAAGTAGAAAGTGAAAAAGTTATTATTTTTTCAGCAGATATTACAGGTAGGTGTTATTATTAAGGCTAGGGTGTAAGTTAGTAAGGGTTTTACCTTAATATAGCTTTATAAACTGCTATATAGTAATGTTTTACTTAAAGGTTCTTATAAGATAAAGTCAGTAATTATTTATATATAGAAAAGAAATATTAAATAACTTACGTAACTTTAAGGATAGATTATTAATCTGTGAGATAAGATTTTAGATATCTTAAACTACTTATAATAAGGTAACCTTTAATAGTGGAGGTAAATAAAGGTAAATTTTAATAAAAACCTATAATATATAGGGGTATTTGTTTTAAACTATTAAAATTAAAATGTAATAATGGAAACGAACTTTACAGCTTAGTTAAATAATATTAACATTATTAGGGGTCTGTAAGTAGCTTATATCCGAATTTAGATTAAATTAATAAAACTGTTAAATAGAAGTTAGACTTTAAACTTATTATAACGTATTATGCTTTAATTATTATAATTAAACATATAATAGCCTTTTAAGTTATTAAAGGCTTAATTGTCATTATTAATAAATAAACTAATCTTATATTAAAAGGCTTGCTTACAGTGGGCAAGCACTTACGGGATGGCTTTCGCAGCCCAGAAGTGCGAACTGATCCACTTTAACAAAGGCCGAAGGCAATGGAAGAACCCTGTAGCTCTCGCCAACACAGGGGGCCAGGAGGGCTACAGCTTAGTTAAACTAGTAGGCTCGGCCCAGTTCTTAAAGGTCTGGCTAGACTGGAAACTATCGTGGAAAGCCCACTACTAAGCAGTCAAACGGAAGCTAAGGACTCAAGACTTTACACTATTAAGGATCGCAGCCAAAACATGGGGCCCAAGCCTTGCCCGTGCCAGGGAGGTCTATACCAAGTGTATCCACAGCGCTATAGCCTACAGGGCTTCCAGCTTCCACCAGCTAACAGCCCCAGGAGGTACCAGCAAGCTAAAAAGGCTAGTAAAGGCCCTATTAAAGGCCCAGAACAGGAGCCTCCGTATTATAGTTAGAGCTTATTAAATAGCCCCTGTAAGGTGTTTAGAAACAGAGGCTTAAATCCCACCATTAGACCTCTACCTTAATAAACGATTAACTAACTTTAAAGACCGGCTATAGGAGAAAGCCTTACAAACCAGAAAAGGGCTAGAAACTAAATAAGCTCCAGTAACACACTTAATTACAAAAGCTTGTAATAAAATCAGCTAGCAGTTTAGAAGGAAAATAAGAAACTAGAGATAAAAGCCTTAGTAAGGACCATAAGGCCTAACATTTACTAAACAGGCTGTAGTTATAATAACCTAGTGGGCCAGCTAGAAGTAGAAAACAGGGGAAAAGAAGGATAAAGAGTTAAAAATAGATAAAGTTATAAAATTAGCTTAACAGGCCCGGTGGGAGAGTTAAAGAGCTAGCTAACTAGTGGAAAGGCTAGCAGATAGAGACCCCCCTTCCCTTTTATTTACTAATAAGGCTTTAAAACGACATAAGGGCTTTATAAAGGCTTAAAGTAGCCTCTTTTCCTAAGCTTAGACAGGGGATATAAGCTTTAAAGACTACCTGTTTAAAGTAAAGGTTTTAAAGGTCTGTACTCCTTACTGTGGATGTGGGGAAGGTAGGGAAACAGTGGAGCACTTAATGGTTTAGTGCTCTAACCCACTGTTATAAAGGCCGTGGGACTGCTAAGAGATTTAATCACAAAGGGACTTACAGGCTGTATTACAGGTAGTAAATACCTGGAGTGGAAGGCTTGTTCGGAAGGTCCTTAGCTGGCTGATGGACTCTGGCCGGCTACTGGAGTATAGATTAGCCAGACGGCTAGAGCTGGAAACAGGAGAGGAGGGCTAGTGGGGCCGGAGGCCGACAAGGGCCTCCGTTCGTTTGTAACAAGATGGACTCGCATAGTTAGTGGCTTCGAAGGAGTTGACGAAGGTTTTTATCCGGCCTATACGGCACGGTTTCCTTTATATATAGCAGTAGAAGGACTGGCGTGCCTGCAGGCATATCGGTGTAGGAAATAATAATAATAATATTAAAAGGCTTTAAACTTATAAGGGATTGGCTTTTTATAATAAGTGTTTACAGAGTGCTTATATTTGTTTTTAACTATATCTTTAACATTAAAATTTACATATTAGATTATATTATAATATTTACCGTTAAAATTTTATAAAGTATTATAACCTGCACCTGACACAGGCCTTAAGAGGACTGGTGTGGGTTAAGATAAAACGTATGGCAGGACGCTAATAGGTAAGGGGCGTTCTGAAGACGGCTTATTAAACTAGCACTTCTAGACGGGGGGTTTAATGTCACTGTAGGTTGTTGTTATTATAATACACAGAAGTGAGTCTGAACAGTAGGATATAAATGAATAATTGAATATTAGTGTGAGGAACTAAAGTCTCTTATAATAGTTATAGGCATAACTATAGCTATCTATACTAGTTAATTAAAAGGTATTTTATACCTTTAATCACTGTGTTTACTTAATATAAGGAGTGATTATAATAATTAGAATACCTCTAATTACTGTAATCACTATACTTTTAGTGAGATTAAAGTGATCACTTAACGACTGGTTATAAGGGCTTTAGGTCTTTACACCCCTGGCCTAGTGTATAGTACCGTGTGTATTACCTTTCTACACTGTTCCTTCTATAGGGGATTTATTAGGCCGCCCTGGTTTAAATAACAGCCTATAAGGTCGTTACACAATTCCCCTTTTTTAATATTCTTTTTTTATAAAGAATTACTTATACGTTCCTTCTTTTCTTTACTAATTATTATATCGTTTAATTAGGTAATTAAGAATAGGAGAAACGTAACACCTTTATTAACTAAACGTCATATTATTAACGTTAAGTTTATTCTTACTTTCGGGATTATCATACCTGTAAAGTGTAACTACTACTACCACCTAAACCTACCAGACTGTAAGGTGGCTAGTAAGAGTAAGTTATGTAACTATTATATAACGGCTGGTAAGGTTATATATTTATTTTATAACGTTTATAAAAACGACCCGTCTGTCTTATATAGGGTTTTAGATGAAAAGAAGCGCCTTAACGCTAAAGAGCGTAAAACTGCTCTTCTTCTCTGTAATATGGCCTTTAAACTTCTATACCTTAAAGATTAATAGAAGGGATTAGTATAGTAGGTAAACGAACTTTTTAATTATAAGTTTAATATTATAATAGAGGAGGAGTGTAAGGTTTAGGAAGTAACTGTACCAGTTTTTAAGTTTAACTGGGGAAACCTCTTAATAGAGCCAATATATAGTTCCTTTTTTAAGGAGTTACTGTAACTGGTGACTTTTTTTTAACTTAATCTATTACTCTTTTTCTTTTTAATAAACGAGAACGGCCCTTTTTAATATAACAGTGGTGTACCTGCCTGTTTTCTTCCTACTAACTTTTTTCTTAACAGCATTTATTTTTTATATAAAGCTTTACTGGGAGCTTTAGAGGTCCAGCCTCCTTATTAGGTTTAAGGTCCTTATAACCCTGGCTAGGGTTCTGATAAATGTCTTTCTATACCTATTAAGGAGTTTCCTGCCGCTTTTTAAGTTTTAAGTCCCACAGTGGTCTTACTTTTTAATATAGTAGTTTAAATGTTAGATCTTATTTTATTTTTAGTTTTTATTATTAGTTTTAATTAGTTCAGGTTCTTTTAATAGAACTTTATAATTAAGTTTAAATACTTAAGGTTTTTTACTAACTTTTATAAGTTACTTTTAAGGCTGTAGTTTAGTTACTTAATAAGATATTTAAACGTGTTCTTTCCCTTTTATAAATTTATAACTTCCTTAACGTTATACTTATCCTTATTAACGTTAATCTTAATCTTCTTTTTTAAAGGAACTCCTTTTAAGGCAGGTTTTAGAAATAAGATGTGAAAAACCTTAATCTGCACCTTTATACTGGCAGGTAGGTTTAGTTTATAGTTAAAGGTGGTGACCTTTTTCTTAATTTAAAACGGTTTATACCTTTTAAAGTTAAGCTTTTTATTAGGTTGTTTTAAATGTAGGTTTTATGAAAAAAGGTAGATGTAGTCCCCCTTTTAAAAAGTCGGTCCCTTAACTTATTTATTATTATAATAGAGTCTTTTCTTAAATACTGGTTACTTAATTTAGTGTTTATTAGTAAACTTCTTTATTTATTTACGTATGAATTTAAGCTTGGCTTATAAGTGGTTATATAGTTCTTACATCTAGTTTATATAGATTACGGCTTAGGGGGTGCCGGTAAGTAGGCCTTAACGGAGCTTAGGCTCCTTACTGTAATTAGTAAAGAATAGTGATATACCTGTTAACTTAATTAACGTTATGTTATAGGTTATCTGTACTATTAGTAACAGTTTAAGTTAGTTATCTTATTTAAAGTTAATGTAAGTTTAAAGATATATTATAAGTATTTAATTAACTTATTCTGTTTAACTGTTTATCTGTGGGTGGAATGCTGTTAAAAGCTTACTTTTTACACTTATCTTTTATATTAATCTTTATTAAAACTTTAATATAATTAGTTTATTTTAATCTGTAATAATGTTATTTAGTTAAAGGTGTTATAAGATTATCTTTTTCTTAAAGATATAAGTAAGTTGTTCCGCTATTATGTCTTTTAAGGTTAATAGAAAGTAAGCCTATTTTATTAATCTATTAACTATTATAAGGATCTAGTTATAAGTGACTTTTATAACAGGGTCCCTAGACTTTAAAATCCTAGTAATAAAGTTAAGTGAGATGGAACTTTATAACGCTTATGGTACGGGGAGTGGTTTAAGAAGTCTATATAACTTATAACGTTAGTTTTGCTTTTAATGGCAGACGTTACAGTTATTAACTATTTCTTTAACTAACTTTTTTATTCCCAGGAAGGTGTACGTTTATTAAGCCTGTATAAGAGTTTTAACTTAGCTTATATATCCTTTAAGTTAAGATTTATAAACCTGCTAGACGTACTTTTTTCTCTTAACTGGGTTGTAAATGTATAGTTTCTCTTAGTATTAAAGCCTTACTTTTAGTTTAGGTATGCCGTTTATGCCTTTTAATAACTATTCCAGCTAATAATTAGTTTCGTTATAATTTAAATACTTTAAGTATTCCTTTTTACAGTCTTATATATATTTTAAGAAGTCTCTTAAGGGGTATTTATACTTACAGGTACTTTTTATTAACCTTTTTACTTAAAAGTCCTGTTATTATTAGTAGATATTATACTTTATTTATAAGTTTATATAGATGTTAATAGTTTATTTTAATGTTTAATTATCTGATATTTATAGCGTGTGTTTTAATGTTCTATTCTTTACTTTACTAAATATAGTAACAGGGATTAGGACTGGATTAGTATCCTTATAATCCTGTCTCTAATTAAGAGTATTAACTTACTTATTATCTTTTCTTTTAATATAATAGATCTGGAAGTGGAACAGGGTTATTAACTTTACTTATTATACTTACTGTAAGTTAAGTTCCTTAATTAGGAAGTATTAAAGGTTATTATAGTCTAAAAAGACCTAGACTGGTTCTTTTATACCACTTAGATATAGTGTTTACTTAGTAAAACATTAAATAATCGCTATTAATTCCTTATTATAAATTAAATATTATAAGGCTAGGCTATAGATTCCTTTTAATAAGAAGGTAATTAGGTAATGTTTCTTATTATCCTGGATTTAATTAAGTTCTTTACTGATTATAAACTTTAAAGAGTCTGTTTTAACTTAAAAAGGCTTTAAGAAATTAAGGAGAGCTAGGACTGGTGTTATAATAAAGGTATGTTATTACAACCTGCACCCGACACAGGCCTCGAGAGGACTGGCGCAGGTTAAGACAGAACGTATGGCAGGACGCTAACAGGTAAGGGGCGTTCCGAAGACAGTTTGTTAAGCTAGCACTCCTAGACAGGGGTTTAATGTCACTGTAGGTTGTTGTCACTATAATGCACAGAGGTGAGTCTGAACAGTAAGACATAAATAAACAATTGAATACTAGTGTGAGGAACTAGAGTCCCTTACGGTAGTTGTAGGCATAACTATAGCTATCTATACTAGCTAACTAAGGGGTACCTTGTACTTTGCTTAGTCTACTGTGCTTAGTAGTGCATTACGCAGTTACAGCTAAGCAGCTAACTGAACGGTACTTAGTGTTATTAGTCCTTATAGACCACTAAGCGTTTTCTTACTGGTCGTAAGGGCTTCGGGTCTTTACACTCCTGGCCCAGTATACCTAGACGGTGTACACCGTCTTCCCGCACTGTTCCTTAGGCGGGGGTTTCGTCAGGCCGCCCTAGCCTAGGTGACGGCCTGCAAGGTTGTTACACGATTCCCCCTCTTTAACATTCTTTTCCCATAAAGAATTGTTAGGTTGGTTTCCTCCTTTTCCTCACTTTCGTTATATCTTCTAACCGCGTTAAGAAGTGTAAAAAGTAAAGAAAGCAGGAAAAAGCTCCTTACGACTGTCGTATTTGTCTTACAGAATCTCTTAACGTTTTTAGTTTGTAGATATCTCCTTATACCTGTTATTAAATTAAGTCTTTACTATACCAAGTTGTAACGTAATTCGACAGTTACGGTAAATACTAGTCTGCTAATATACCTTCTTTGTGTAACGTATCTAGCTACTCTGACGAGTTTATTAAAGGTCTAGTAGATAAGAAAAAGGAGTTAGATACCTTATACGACTAGGTGGTTGCTAAGTACTATAACTCCCTTACAAAGCTATAACGTGTTAAAATTTAGTAGCGCGTTATTAAAACGAAAGCGATAAAAGTGTTTTCTTATAAGGCTGAAGTTTTATCTTTTTAGGAACGGGTAGAGGTAGCGGACCCTGTCTAGGCTGAGCCGGTTTCGTAAGATTAGGATTCTTTTCTTACGGGCTTCCTTTCTAAAAGGTCGCTACAGCCTATAACGTCTTCTTAATCTAGTTTATAGTTTCTTTTTTAATAAATGGAAATGGTTTCTTTACTAACTTATTCGTATATAGAGCTTATTAGGAACTCTAGAGGAGGTTTAGCCTCCTTATTAGGTTTAAGGTCCTTTTAACCTTAGTTAAGGGTTCTGATAAATATCCTCTTGTACTTATTAAGGAGTTTCTTACTGCTTCCTGGGCTTTAAGTCTTACAGTAGTTTTACTTTTCAGTATAGTAGTTTAGATATTAGATCTTATCTTTATTTCTAGTTTTTATTGTTAGCTTTAGTTAGTCTGGATTCTTTTAATAGAACTCTATGATTAGGTCTAGGTATTTAAAGTTCTTAATTAGTTCTTATAAGTTACTTTTAAAGCTGTAGTCTAGTTACTTAACGAGATATTTAAACGTGTTTTTCCCTTTCTGTAAATTTATAACTTCCTTAATATTGTACTTATCTTTATCAGTGTCGATCTTGATCTTCTTTTCTAGGGGAACTCCCTTTAGGGTAGGTTTTAGAAGTAAGATATGAAAAACCTTAGTCTGCACCTTTACGTTAACGGGTAAGTCTAATTTGTAATTAGAAGTAGCGACCTTTTTCTTAATTTGAAATAGTCTGTACTTTTTGAAGTTAAGCTTCTTACTAAGTCGTTTCGAATGTAGGTTTCGTGAAAAAAGGTAGATATAATCTCCCTTTTGAAGAGTTAGTCCTTTAACTTATTCACTATTGTAATAAAGTCCTTTTTTAAGTACTAATTACTTAGTTTAGTATTTATTAGTAAACTTTTTCATTTGTTCGCGTGTAAACTTAAGTTTAGCTTATAAGTAATTATACAGTTCTTATATCCGATCTATGTAAACTGTAACTTAAGAGGCGCTAGTAAGTAGGTTTTAACGGAGCTTAAGCTTCTTACTGTAGTTAGCGAAGAATAGTGATATACTTATTAACTTAACTGGTATTATATTATAGGTTATCTGTACTGTTAGTAACAGTTTAAGCTAATTATCTTATTTAAAGTTAATGTATGTTTAGAGATATATTATAAGTATTTAGTTAACTTACTTTATTTAACTATCTGTTTATAGGTAGAATGCTGTTGAAAGTTTACTCTTTATATTTATTCTTTATATTAATCTTTATTAAAACTTCGACACGATTAGTTTATCTCGATCTGTAACAATATTATCTAATTAAAGGTGTTATGAAATTACCTTTTTCTTAAAAATATAAGTAAGTTATTCCACTATTATATTCTTTAAGGTTAGCAGAAAGTAAGCTTACTTTATTAATCTGTTAACCACTATAAGGATCTGATTATAAGTAACTTCTATAACAGGGTCCTTAGACTTTAAGATCCTAGTAACAAAGTTAAGTGAGATAAAGCTCTATAACGCTTATAGTACAGGGAGTGGTTCGAGTAGTTTATACGGTTTATAACGTTAGTTCTACTTTTTATAACAGATGTTACAGTTATCGACCACTTTCTTAATTAGCTTCTTCATTCCCGGGAAGGCGTACGTTTGTTAAGCTTACACAAGAGTTTTAGCTTAGCTTATATATCTTTTAAGCTAGGACTTATAAACTTATTAGACGTACTTCTTCCATTTATCTAGGTTATAAATATACGGTTTCTCTTAGTACTAAAGCCTTACTCCTGGTTTAAACGTGCCGTTTACGCCTTCTAATAGCTATTCTAGCTAATAATTAGTTTTATTATAATTTAGATACTTTAAGCACTTCTTCTTACAGTTTTATACGTACCTTAAGAAGTCCTCTAAGGGATATTTATATTTATAAGTTCCTTCCGTTAACCTTCTCACTTAAAAGTCTTATTATTACTAATAGATATTATACTCTATTTATAAGTTTATGTAGATATTAATAGTTTATTTTAATATCTAATTATCTAATACTTACAGTATATACTTTAATATACTATTTTTAACTTCGTTAAATATAGTAATAGGGATTAGGACTAGATTAGTATCCTTATAGTCTTGCCTCTGACTAAGAGTATCAGCTTACTTATTATCTTTTCCTTTAACGTAGTGAATCTAGAAGTAGAATAAGGTTATTAATTCTGCCTATTATGCTTACTGTGAGCTGAGTTCCTTCGTTAGGAAGTACTGGAGGTTATTATAATCTAAAAAGACCTGGACTAGTTCTTCTATACTGCTTAGATACAGTACTTACTTAGTAAAGCACTAAATAATCGCTATTAGTTCTTTATTGTAGATTAGGTATTGTAAGGCTAAGCTGTAGATTCCTTTCGATAAGAAGGTAATTAGGTGGCGTTTTTTATTATCCTGGACTTAGTTAAGTTCTCTGCCAATTACAAACTCTAAGGAGTTAGTCTTAACTTGGAAAAGCTTTAAAAAATCGGGGAGGGCTAGGACTAACGCTGTGACGAAGGTGTGCTTAAGGTCTTTAAACGCCTTCTACTATCTATTGGTTTATTTAAACAGCTTTCTTTTACTTATAAGTTTGTAAAGTAGTCTTACAATTTTCGCAAAGTACTTAATAAAATAGCGATAAAAGTTCGTAAAGTTAATAAAGGCTTATAACTCTTTTTAGTTCTTCAGAGTAGGTTAGTCCCTAACTGCCTCTGTTTTCTCCAGCTACATTTTAAGCTTTCTAAAGGTTACTTTAAATCCTAAATAGTTCAGTTCCTAGATATAAAAATAACTCTTTTCCAGGTTTACTATTAACTTCGCCTTCTCGAGAGCTGTTAAAACCTGTCATATATGCTTTCAGTATTCTTTTAAAGTTTCGGAGTAGATTAAAACGTTATCTAAATATATAAAGATAAACTTATCGAGAAAGGGGTAAAAAATATTATTAATAAAGCCTTAGAAAATCGTAAAGGTGTTTATTAATCTTATTAGCATGATATAATACTAGTAATACCTGTTACGAGTCTGGAAAGCCGTTTTGTACTTGTCCTCTTCCTTTACTCTAACGTAGTTAAATCCTATAGGGAAGTTAAGACTAGAGAACCAGTTTACTTTAGTAATCCACTCTTACATTTCTGTAATAAGTAATAATAAGTAATAATTCTTAATTATATCCTTATTTAACGTTCGGTAATTAATAACTATATGTAATTTACCGTTTCCCTTCTTTAAGACGAATAGTATTAAGTACTTTACTGGGGACTAGGACTTTATAATAAACCCGTTCTTCAAGTTCTTATTAACATACTCCCTTAAGGCTTCGGCTTATTAAGGGTTTAAGTAGTAAGGCTAGAAGTTATAAAGCTTCGCTCCTAGCTTTAGCTTAATTTTGTAATCTTATAATCCGTAGTCTAATAATCACAGTATCTTTTTTCGAAACAGGGTAAACTTCCTATACTTTGTAAGTACCTTAGATAAGTTAACTTCTTTACTTATCTATAGATCAGCTCCTAACTTCTTTTTACCTTTTAAATCGTTATTTAAGCAATACAGTAGACCTTTTAATCCTTTAACTGTCTTAATAAACCTAACTTAAACTGTGTTTAGTTCTAAGGGTTTAGTATACTTTTAAATGCTTTATATATCTTTAAAACGGTTTAGTATCTTTCTAACTTTCTTTAAATAGTAATCACAGCTAAGGGACTTACCGAAGGCAAAATAGCCACTCCTTTAGTTAATTATAAGGTTATACTTTTCTAACTAAGGTAAACTTAGGATTATATTATAACTTATAACTAATATAACGTTAAAGTCTACTTATTATTCGTCCCTATCTACTTTAATCAGGAGTAATAAATAGTAAGTAACTTTACTGTTATTATACTAATATAAGTCTCCTTCTCCATTTCGTATAAGAATAGCCTTTTTATACTTTTAGTTAAAGAGTTTCCTTTAGTTAACTAGTAAGGGGTACACTAGGTTAGAAGCACTCCCACTATTAATCACTACTTTTACCCTAAATAGCCTCCCTCTTCTATTTATTATATCGATATTAATAGAATAATGCTTATACTCCTTAGACATTTAAATTATAATAATCATCTATCCTTAAAGTCTTATCTAGCCTAACCTTTAAGTGCCTCTCCTTTTTCTTAAGGTTTTTATTAACTAATAAACTATTAGTTTCTAGCCTTTCTAAAGGGCCTGTAACCTTTTCCTAATTCCTTCTGGAAAAACAGGTAACTTTAATAAACTTAACAGTTAACTTTTCTTAGGTTTTTACACCTTAACGTCTAGTCGACTTTAAATAATATAATATTCTTAAAGTCCTTAATAAATCGATAGTACGCTTTACAGGCTTAAATCGTAATAATGTCTTTTTACTCTTAGATCTGTTAGTAATCTTCCCGCTTCTACTACTCTTTAGCTTTTCCACTAAAGTGTAATAAGCACGTTACAACTAAGCAGTTATTAAGTACCCCTCCTTACTAGCATATAGCAGGAGCTTAGTTAACCACAGTGACTTTTCACTTATTACCAGATTCTCTTATCGGGGAATAAAAGATTTAATAATAAGCTAGTTCCAATTTTACCCTTACAATAACGTAATCCTATCTTTATATACTTAAGAAATGGTCGTAAAAGGCCTTAAGTCCATAATGCCAGTTAAAGGTATAGTTATTATATATATAATTAATCTACAGTATATCTCTATAACTAGGGTAATCGATATTAACTGTTAGTACTGCAGTAGTGGAGTATAGAACGGGGGAAATAGCACCTTATCTTTTTTCTTCCTCCACTTACCTCTATATGCGTTATTTCTCCTAAACCTTTTCCTAAAACTTAAGTAGTAATAATTTAACTTATTCTTCCATAAAGTAACCTTCTTTAATAAGGTAATATTCAAGCTAGTTAGTAAAGCGAACTTTATTATAAAGCTTTAACCCGATTTCTACCACTCTATCCTTCAACGTTACAGTAAGACCTTTAACTTATAAGTCCTTTATTTCGTCTATTAACTTTTAATATTTCTCCCCCAGCTCCCAGATCCTTCGTTAATGTGTTTGCTTTATGCTTTCTTAAGGGACCTTTAAGGTACTAGTCCGAGGTACACTAGCTTTAATGTAAGGTAGCTATCTAAGTTATCCTTCTTCTAGGGAAGTAAAGGTGTTAATCTACTTAGTATACTTAAAGTGTTTAAGAGTCTTAAAGGGTACTGTTAAGAAAAACTTTCATTTCTCTAATTTAATTCTCTCAGTTTGTTCTCTTTCACTTTCTAAGGCTTACTTTACCGCTTAGGTAACTTAAAAAGCTAGTTCTTTAACTCCCTTTACTATCTTAATAAGGTTTAAGTTAAAGTCCTTTCTAGACTTCCTTAGTTCTTAAGCTTATAAGGTAAGGTTTTTAAAGCCTACTATAGCTAACTAGAACATCTTTTCCTAAAGTCGGTCTTTTATAACTTACACCTTTAACAGTTCTAAGTTTCCACTTAAAAGTCAGTCTATAATAACTTATACCTTTATAACTAACTCTTCTAAAATACCTTTAAGGATTAGGTATATTACGTCTTAAGGTTCTTCTTCTTTCTCTTCCTTATCTCTTAATTCGCACTTATCTATCTAAAAGCAGTCTTCTTTATTACTTATTATCTTAACATAAATATCTCTTAAGTTAAACTTAACGTGCTTTCCTCCTTCTAAAACTAGCTTCTAACTAACTTACTTTAGCGACAGGTACTACCATATTATATAACCTTTCTTACTGCAGTTAAAGCACTAGACCTAGGACAGGTCCTTAAACTGCTTCTACTGCTATTATCATTAAGGTTTATTACAGTTAGGTTAATTCTGACAGTTTACTATACTAATGTCTATTAGTCTGGGGTAATAACTTATTACAGTCGACTAGTTTCCCTTTTTAAGCTAGTAAGGGGTCTATTCTTTCTAGAAGTTCTTTCAGTAATGGTGATTATAATACTAGTTATCAGCTTTAATAACTATCTTAATTAGTTCTTAAAGGTAATCTAATTAATCTTCTTAGTAGAGGTTTCCAGTAACGTGCTCCTTTAAGCTGCTTTAGAATAACATTATTAAGGCTTCTTAACTAAGCTTAATCTTTACTGTTTTTAATTTAAAGTGTATAGAGAACTTAAAGACTAAGGATGTCTGCTTTAAGGCTATAAGGCACTGTTCAGCCTGTCTAAGGGCATCTAGTTCTCTAAACTTAGTCTAGAATTAGTTAATAAACACGTCGAAGTTGTCGAAAAGAGCTTAAGTCTTAGGAGCTTCCTTTCATACTTTATCTATTAAAAGGTCGTTAATTATCTTTATATAGGGTTTATATTAGTAAGCAGTTACTCCATCTAGTAGGGCTCTAGCAAACCTAACCTTTCCTTCTTCCTCGAAGAACTGCTTATTATAATAAGTGATATAACTCTAAAGCTAAGTTATCCAGGACTCTAGCTACACAGAGTCTCCCTTAAAGCGCGACGGTAAGGGGAGCTTTACTCGTTTTTTCTGTAAGCCCTTAAGGTCGTTATTCTTTAGCTTAATAACGTTAAGTTAAGCCTAAAGTTTTTCGATAAGACTAATACGGTTCTTAGTGTCTTTAGAGAAAGCTTCGTTAAGTTCCTTAACTAATCTTTATTAATTAAGGTTTAAGTCTTCAAGGCGTATAGCTAGTTCGTTAATAGTAAGGAGCTAAGGCTAAGCTTATATGTCCTTAATCTCCTTTCCTTTTCCGGAAGTCGATATATTAACGGGAGAGAGGTAATATCTGGGAATTTAATAAATAGCGTTTAGAATTAGGACGTTAGTATTATATTACGACCTGCACCTAATATAGGCCTTAAAAAGACTAGTATAGGTTAAGACAGAACGTATAGTAAGACATTAACAGGTAAGGGGTGTTTTAAAGACAGTTTATTAAGTTAACACTCCTAGACGGGGGTTTAATGTCACTGTAAGTCGTTGTCACTATAATGCACAGAGGTGAGTCTGAACAGTAGGATATAAATGAACAATTAAATACTAACGTGAGGAACTAGAGTCCCTTACAGTGGTTGTAGGTATAACTATGGCTATCTATACTAGCTAACTAAGGGGTACCTTGTACCTTACTTAGTCTACTGTGCTTAGTGGTGCACCACGCAGTTACGGCCAAGCAGCTAACTAAACGGTGCTTGGTGTTGTCAGTCCTTGTGGACCACTAAGCGCTTTCTTACTGGTTGTAGGGGCTTCGGGTCTTTGCACCCCTAGCCCAGTGCACCTAGACGGTGTACACTGTCCTCCCGCACTGTTCCTTAGGCGGGGGTTTCGTCAGGCCGCCCCGGCCCAGGTGACGGCCTGCAGGGTCGTCACATATGTTTAAGGTCTTTAAACGCCTTTTATTATTTATTAGTCCATTTAAACGGCTTTCCCTTACCTGTAAGTTTGTAAAGTGGTTTTACGATTTTTATAAAATGCCTGATAAAATAGCGATAGAAGTTTATAAAGCTAATAAAGGCTTATAACTCTTTCTGGTTTTTTAAAGTAGGCTAATCCCTAATTACCTTTATCTTCTCTAGTTACATTTTAAGCTTTTTAAGGGTTATTTTAAACTTTAAATAGTTTAATTCTTAAACGTGGAAGTGGCTTTTCTCTGGGTTTATTATTAACTTTACTTTTTTAAAAGCTGTTAAAACCTATTATATATGTTTTTAATGTTCTTTTAAAGTTTTAGAATAAATTAAAATGTTATTTAAATATATAAAAATAAACTTATTAAAGAAGGGGTGGAGAACACTGTTAATAAGGCCTTAAAAGGTTATAAGGGTGTTTATTAATCCTATTAATATGATACAGTACTAGTAATGTCTGTTATAAGTCTAAAAAGCCGTTTTGTGCTTATCTTTTTCCTTTACTTTAACGTAATTAAATCTTATAGGGAAATTAAGAGTAGAGAACTAATTTACCTTAATAATCTGTTTTTATATTTTTATAATAAGTAGTAATAGGTAACGATTTTTAATTATATTTTTATTTAACGTTTAGTAGTTAATAACTATATATAACTTATTATCTCCCTTCTTTAAGATAAATAGTACTAGGTACCCTGTTAGGGACTGGGACTTTATAATAAATCCATTTTTTAGGTTCTTATTAATATACTCCTATAAGGCCTTAACCTGCTGGGGGTTTAAATGGTAAGGTTAAAAGCTGTGAAGTTTCACTCCCAGCTTTAATTTAATTTTATAGTCTTATAGTTTATAGTCTGGTAGTTACAGTATCTTTTTTTAAAATAAGGTAAACTTCCTGTACTTTATAAGTACCTTAGATAAGTTAACTTCTTTACTTATCTGTAGATCAGCTTTTAGCTTCTTTCCACTTTTTAAATCGTTATTTAGGTAATATAGTAGACCTTTTAGTCTTTTAACCGTTTTAGTAAATCTAACTTAAATTATATTTAATTCTGAGGGTTTAGTGTGTTTTTAAGTGCTTTATGTAACTCTGGAACGGTTTAGTGCCTTTTTAGCTTTCTTCAGATTATGATTATATTTAAAGGATTTATTAAAGGTAAGGTGGCCACTTTTTAATTGATTATAGGATTGTATTTTTCCAGTTAAGGTAAACTTAAGATTATGTTATAGCCTGTAATTAATGTAACGTTAAAGTCTACTTATTATTTATCCCTATTTACTTTAATTAAAAGTGGTAAGTAGTAAGTGACTTTACTATTATTATACTAATATAGGCCTCTTTCTCCATTTTATATAGGAATAGCCTTTTTATACTTTTTATTAAGGAGTTTCCTTTAATTAATTAGTAAGGGGTGTATTAGGTTGGAAGTACTCCTGTTATTAATTACTACTCTTACCTTAAATGGCCTCCCTTTTCCATTTATTATATTAACACTAATGGAATAGTGCTTATGCTTTTTTAACATTTAAGTTATGGTAATTACCTGTCTTTAAGGTCTTATCTAGCCTAACCTTTAAGTGCCTCTCCTTTTTCTTAAGGTTTTTATTAATTAGTAAATTACTGGTTTCCGGCCCTTTTAAAGGGCCTGTAGCCTTTTCTTAATTCCTTTTAGAAAAACAGGTAGCTTTAATAAACTTAGCGATTAACCTTTCCTAAGTTTTTACACTTTAGCGTCTAGTTGACTTTAAACGGTACGATATTTTTAAAGTCCTTAATAAGTTAACAGTACGCTTTATAAGCTTAGATTATAGTAATGTTTTTTTACTTTTAAATCTATTAGTAGTCTTCCTACTTTTACTACTCTCTAGCTTTTCCGTTAAAGTGTAGTAAGCACGTTATAACTAGGCAGTTATTAAACACTCCTCCTTACCAGTACGTAATAGGGGCTTAGTTAATTACAATAACCTTTTATTTATTATTAAACTCTTTTATTAAGGAGTAGGAGATTTAGTAATGGGCTGGTTTTAACTTTATTCTTATAATAGTGTAGTCCCGTCTTTATACGCTAGGGAAGTGGTTATAAAGGGCCTTAAGTTTATAATACCAGTTAAGAGTGTAATTGTTATATATATAATTGATTTATAGTATATCTTTATAACTGGGGTGGTTAATGTTAACTATAGGTGTTACAGTTATAGAGTACGGAATAGGTAAAGTGGTACCTTTATTCTTCTCTTCTTCCACTTACCTTTATATACGCTACTTTTCCTAAACTTCTTTTTAAAACTTAAATAGTAATAACTTAGCTTATTTTTTTATAAAGTGGTCTTTTTTAATAAGTTAATATTTAAGCTGATTAGTAAAGTGAACTTTATTATAGAGTTTTAACCTGATTTTTACCACTTTGTCCTTAGACGTTACGGTAAGGCCTTTAATTTACAGGTCTTTTATTTCATTTACTAACTTTTAATATTTCTCCTTTAACTTTTAAACCTTTTATTAGTATGTTTACTTTATACCTTCTTGGGGAACCTTTAAGGTATTAGTTTAAGGTATATTAGCTTAGGTGTGGGGTAGTTATTTAAGCTGTCCTTCCTTTAGGGAGGTAAGGGTGTTAATCCACTTAGTGTGTTTAAAATGTTTAAGAGTTTTAAGGGGTACTGTTAAGAAGAACTTTCGTTTCTTTAATTTAATTCTCTTAGTTTATTCTCTTTCACCTTTTAAGGCTTATTTTACCGTTTAGGTGGCTTAGAGGGCTAGTTCTTTAACTCTTTTTACTATCCTGGTAATTTTTAAGTCAGGGTCCTTTTTAAACTTCCTTAATTCCTAGGCTTATAGGGTGAGATTTTTAAGGCCTGTAATAGTTAATTAAAATATCTTTTCTTAAAGTTAGTCTTTTATAACCTACACTTTTAATAGTTTTAAGTTTCTACCTTAGAGTCAGTTTATAACGACCTGCACCTTTATAGCTGACTTTTTTAAGACACCCTTAAGGATTAGGTATATTATATCTTAAGGTTCTTCTTCCTTCTCTTCTTTATCTTTTAATTTATACTTATTTATTTAGGTGTAGTCTTCTTTGTTACCGGCTATCCTGATATGGACGTTTTTTAAATTAAACTTAATATATTTTCCTCCCTTTAAAACTGGCTTTTAATTAACTTATTTTAATAACAGGCACTGTTACGTTATATAGCCTTTTTTATTATAGTTAAAGTATTAGACCTGTAATAGGTCTTTAGACTGCTTTTACTATTACTGTTATTAAGGCTTATTACAGTTAAGTTGGTTTTAATGATTTATTATGTTAATATTTATTAATCTGAGGTAATGACCTATTATGGTTAACTGACTCCCCTTCTTTAATTTACTTAGCTGGTAAGGGGTTTGTTCTTTTTAAAAGTTCTTTTAATAATAGTAATTATAGTACTGGTTATTAGCCTTAATAACTATCTTAATTAGCTCTTAAAGGTGGTCTGGCTGATCCTTTTAGTAAAAGTCTTTAGTGACGTGCTCTTTTAAACCACTTTAAAACAGTATTACTAGGGCCTTTTAGCTAAGCTTAGTTTTTGCTACTTTTAATTTAAAGTGCGTGGAGAATTTAAGGACTGAGGATGTCTGTCTTAGGGTTATAAGGTGCTGTTTAGCCTACCTAGGGGTGTTTAGTTCTTTAAACTTAGTCTAGAGTTAATTAATAAACATGTTAAAGTTATTAAAAAGGGCTTAAGTTTTAAGGGCCTCCTTTTATACTTTATTTACAGAGAGGTTATTAATTATCTTTATATAAGGTTTATATTAGTGGGTAATTACTTTATTAAGTAGGGCTTTGGTGAACTTAACTTTTCCTTCTTCTTTAAAGAACTGCTTATTATAATAGGTGATATAGCTTTAAAGCTGGGTTATTTAAGATTTTAGCTGTGTAAAGTCTCCCTTAAAGCGTAAAGGTAGGGGGAGCTTTATTTATTTCTTTTATAACCCTTTAAGGTTATTATTCTCCAGCTTAACAGTATTAAATTAAGCCTAGAGTTTTTTAATAAGGCTGATACGACTTTTAGTATCTTTAAGGAAGGTTTTATTAAGTTCTTTAACTAGTCCCTATTAGTTAAGGTTTAAGTTTTTAAGGCGTATAGTTAATTTGTTAATGGTAAGGAGTTAAGGTTAGACTTACACCTTTTTAACCTCCTTACCTTTTCTGGAAGTTGATATGTTAATAAGAGGGAGGTGGTGTTTGGGAGTTTAGTAAATAGCGTTTAGAACTAAGACGTTAGTATTATATTATAACTTACACTTAATATAGGCCTTAAGAGGACTGGTATAGGTTAAGATAAAATGTATAATAGGACGTTAACAGGTAAAGGGTGTTTTGAAGACGGCTTGTTAAGTTAGCACTTTTAAATAGGGGGTTTAATGTTACTGTAAGTCGTTATTATTATAATATATAAAGGTGAGTTTAAATAGTAGGATATAAATGAATAATTAAATATTAGTGTGAGGAATTAGAGTCCCTTATAATGGTTATAGGTATAATTATGGCTATTTATATTAGCTAACTAAGAGGTACTTTGTACCTTTAATCACTGTGCTCACTTAATACGAGGAGTGATTATAGTGATTAGAATGCCTTTGATTACTGTAATCACCGTGCTTTTAGCGAGATCAGAGTGATCACTTAACAACTGGTCGTAAGGGCTTCGGGTCTTTGCACCCCTGGCCTAGTGCGCAGTACTGTGCGTACTGCCTTTCTGCACTGTTCCTTCTGCGGGGGATTCGTCAGGCCGCCCCGGCCTAAGTGACGGCCTGCAGGGTCGTCACATAAAGGTTAGTTAAAGCTAATAAATTAAGGTAAATATTAAGTAAACTTATATCTTTAACTATAACTTATTCACACCTTTATATTAGGTAATAAGGCTTAATAATAGGAGGGTAAGGGTTAAGAGAGGGCTCCTTAGTAACACTTTCTCCCCTATACACCCTACCTTTTTAAAAGCTTTAAACTACTTTAAAAGCCTAAGATAATACTTCCTTAAAGGGATCTTAATAGATTAAGGATTATACTTATTCTATATATACTTAAAAGCTAAATATAACCTTTTAATAAAGTTACTAAAGCTGAGAGTTTAAAAACCTATAAGCCTTACAGCTTATATATTAAAAGGTCTATTAATTATAAGTAACATTATTAAGGAAATCTAATATAGTAAGCTTATAAGGGTAAGACTTTTTTAAGTAGTATTAAACCTAAATTAAATCAGTTTAAAGTCTAATAAAGGTATAAGTAGTTTAAGAATACTAATAAGGCTTCTAGGCTTTTTTAAAGCTGCTTTTAAAACAGCTTTAAGCAGAACTACATACATTACATTACCTTAGCTAATTTTAAGGTAATTTAAAAGGTTTACAGTGTAAATAACTTTATTTATATACATTACGTGAAATTAAAGAAGTAATTAGTTATTTCTTCTATACATTATAGTTAAGATTAGGGTTTATTAAAGTTTTAACACTTAATTTATTTACTAAAGTAGATCTAAAGAGAGAATAAATAGTGATTAGTTATTAATATTCTTTTAAGTAATCTTATTAATATTATCTAAGAGAAACACCTTAAATAACTGTTCTTTAAAGGTTAAGATATTACTTAAAACTACATATTTAGTTACCTATAGCTTTAAATTACCTTTATTAAAAGTTAAAGGGATTATTAGTAAAACTGTATAAAAGAGTTAAAATTAGATTAATAAGGGATAGGTTACGTATTATACTTATAAGATTTAATATAATTAAGGTTATTTTCTTACTCTTCACTACTGTAAGCTTTAGTTATAATGTTAAGTTATAACCTTATAAATAAGTGTAAGTTAAGGTCGTTAATAAAAGTTTCCTAATTACTTTATAATAACACGTTATTAACAGCTTTAAACTAAGTAAAGGATTTAAGCTAATTAATAGATTTAATATTAATTAGTTAAGGTAAGGGGCTTTAAATGTTTATAAGGCTTAAGGGTGTAATAAAGCCTCCCTTAAAGGGGAGGGTACTTACTTTTATAATAAGAAAGAAAATAAAGTATTTAATAGATTAGGATCTTATTAAGGAGTAATTTAGAATAAAAATATAATTTAAAAGCGAAAAGAAGAGTAATAAAGGTAAGGAAAGTAATTCTATATATATAATATAGTTAATGTAAAACCTTAACCCTTTTAAAACCTCTTTCTATCTACTTACCTTATACTTTAATATCTTTTTACTCTCTTTTCCAGAACTAGAGATAAGGAGTAGGAGGAATTAAGGAAAAATCTGTAATTAAAAGCCTATTTATTAATTTTACATTATTAAAAATCTTATAAACTGTAAAAGCCATAGAGATAAGAGTAAGCTTTTTATACATTAGTGTATAGGAGAAAAGGTTAGGAATAAATTAGGATTTATTTTAAATGTAACGTTTAATTAGGTTACTTATAAAATAGGTTATATAAGTTAGCTTACTAGTATTATAATAAGTTAATTTTAATTAGTTAATTAATATATAACGGATTATCATTATAATAGTTTAATATATCCCTTTATAATCTAGCTAATAAAGTGGTAAGTGGTGTTATAGCTTATTCTATTAACTATTATAAGCGTAATTATTAATAGGGATTATATAAAAGGGTTTAAATTTAATTATAAACCGTCAGTAACAGCACCAGCTATTTTAAAGGCTGTAATAGATTAAGGCATAAGCTGTTAATAATAGAAAAAGCATTAGTAAAAAGCTTATAATTATTATTAAAATAAGTTTAAATTACATTATAAATTTTAATAATA
>Ga0247758_1000921_pt1 | contig 24751 bp, 19 predicted proteins | sample UWRJL156409C4_FD_180950 | JGI IMG/M metagenome (GOLD analysis project Ga0247758, IMG submission 180950) | Plant litter microbial communities from Arlington Agricultural Research Station in Wisconsin, United States - UWRJ-L156-409C-4 | ecosystem: Environmental > Terrestrial > Plant litter >... | reverse complement strand
ACGACTGGTAATCGTCGCATTTCTTGATGAACCCTTCGACCGCGGCGGCAGCAGAGACGTCTGGATAGGCTGAGAAGCTAGCTTAGAACGAATTCCGCCACAAGTTCCGCTGTGCCGGGACCGCCGGGGCAGCTCGACGATGAGATCGCGGGGGACCAATTCGTGCGGTACAGTTCCGCGCTTCGCCCAGGCTAGTTTCGCCGCACGCCTCCAGATCCTCGCAGAACGGCGAAGGAATCCTTGAGCAAAGACTTCGCACCCAAGCCACCCGATCCCCGCGGTCGATAGTCCAACCTCCGAACCATGTCGGTAAGCAGCAGGAAGCGCGCCATGTGGCCAGCACGTTCCTCGTGCAGTTGTGAGCGTCGTCGCAAGGTCTGCGAAATTCGTCGATACAAAATCGCCCCGTCCTCCGCGCTCGGCGCACGCTCCCGACAATCTCGAGCGACACGGTCAGCCACCTCGGCTCGCGATTCGGCCACTGCAGCGGCGTACGCGTATGCGGGGGCGCCCGTCGAAGCGGCGAGCTGCCACTGGAAGGCGCGCGACCAAACCTTCTTCGTCGCTTCCGGGCTGCCCGTCGTGGAGGTACTATGGCGGCGCCAAACCCCGAGGACATCGGGCATGAGCACTCGCTTTCCGGCTAACCCTGCCAAAAAGAAAATCCACTCGTCGAAGGGCGCGGGCGCATTGAACCACTTCGATAGGGGCGGCGCTTGGAGCAACCACTGCGCAATCGGCAAACGCCGGAAGAGGAGATGCATACCGCCGGGTGCGAACCACGGATCCAAATTGGCCACGGTGAATTTTCCGTGTTCGGACTGCGTGGGCAGGACTAGCGACGTCGGCTGAAGCCGCTCATCGACCACCTGAACCCGATGGGATACCGCCATCACCGTCGGATCCTGAAAATCTGCGGTGGCTACCGCGAGCTTGTTGTCGGCCCAGACATCGTCTTGATCGCAAAGGACCACGATGTCACCCGTGCACTGACCGATCGCTCGCACAAAATTTTCGTTGTAGTTCCCGAGCTTCGAGTGAGCATCGACGATCACCTTGAAGGGGGCCTGGCCGGCAAAACGCTGAGCAATCTCGACGGTATCGTCACTCGAGGCGTCATCGCTGATGATCAGCTCAGCGGGCTGGAGCGATTGCCGTTGAATCGAGTCTAGTTGTTCACCGAGGAAGGTTGCGCCGTTGAATGTCGCGAGGGCAATCGAGATCTTCATGGGATCGTCCGTGCAGGGCTAAACTACGGTCTACCTTGGCCCGGAGCAAGCGTTGGTGATCGACGCCCGTTGGTGCAGCGCCGGGGGAGGCACCAAATCGCCACCGAGCTCACGCGGAGCCCGGCTGCGAGAGTTCTCGAAAGAACGCCTCGAGTCCAAAGACGTGCCGGTCGCCGCTGAATTCATGAGCCGTCTGCCAGGCGCCGAGCTGCAAGCGTTGGTAATGCAAGGGGTCACGCAGAGCTCGATCGAGCGCTTCGGCCAGCGCGCGAGAACCGAACCCCTCCGCCAACTCGCCACTCACCCCGGGTCGCAGCCAATCCACGATGCCCCCAGCGCGATAGGCAGCCGCCGGGACGCCGAGCGATGCAGCCTCTACTCCCACCATTCCGAACGGTTCAGGCCACTGGCTGGGCACGATCAGCAGGTCCGCGGTCCGTAACAGCAAAAGACGCTGCTCAGCGCTTACCCAGCCGGGAAACTCGCTTTGGACGCCCAACTTCGTTGCCAGGCGCCGACAGTGGTCGAGCGCTGGACCATCGCCGGCCATGGTCAGAACCAGCTGTCTATCTGCGAGCCCGCGCTGGCAGAGCGCGGTCGCTTGGACGGCTCGCACGGCGCCCTTGCCTGACGTGAATCGACCGAGGAACAGCAAGCGCCTAGGCAACTCACGCGCGGACGGCGGCGCTGCGTCCGGTTCGATATTGCCCGGTGGTGGGAGGACCCGCACCGCCCGATCGTCAACGCCATTCTGGACGTACACCTGACGCATGTATTCGCTGGCGACCACCAAACCCGCCAAACCTTGCAACACCTTGGCTCGAGTACGCTGATTGGAGTACACGCTCAGCAGCTGAATAGGATTGCGCGCACCGCAGCCGCGCACATAGTTCACGGGCAGACACCCTGGCCCGAAGCGCCGCGTGCAAATACGAAGCGTTGGAAGATGGTGCACCTTCCAACCGGTCGCGCACGTCCCGTAGAAGGCATGTGCGAAGAGCACCGTTCGAAAACGCTGAGCGAGCGTCAAATCGAGCGTCTGGTCAGAAGCGCTCTGTAGAAAAACGATGTCGGGGCGAAAGCTCGTGAGTTTGTCGAGGAACGCACTGCGAGTAGAGCCGCCGATATTCCAACGGGTGAGCGGTTCCAGGTTCCGATCAACCGCCTCTTCGCCCCTTTGGGCTGCGCGCTCGAATGCAAATCCCACCTCATGCCCGCGAGCCACTAGGGTCCGCAGGAGCCAGGTCAGGTAGGTTTCAGCGCCGCCTGCTACCGCTTGATTGGCTCCGGTGATTGCAATCCGCACGGCTCGACTTTGGCACGAGCCGCGCGGTGGCGACGAGCAATAGATCGCCCTAAGACGACGGCCTGATTTGTTTTTGCTCGCGCGCGCGGAGCTCGAAGCGTTCGATCCAGCGCAAGGACGGCAGCTCGATTGCTCGGTACACGAGGTAGGACACCACGACCACGGGCCCCAATTGCGCAAGCGCGTACAGTAGAGGACGCGAACCAAGCCATAGGCCCATGGACCGAGGTAGCCGCGTCAGCAGAAAATAGCCGACTCCCACGTGGAAGAGATACATGCTGTATGAGATTTGCCCCACGAACACCAGCGGCGGCGCCGTGAGCACGGCAACGTTGTCATGGCTTCGGGTCACGACCAAGAGCAGAATCAAAGCGAAGCCAGCGCAGACCAACGTTGGGTACAGGAACGCCAACGCAAATGTCGGCGGGCTTAGCCAATCCCCGCCGCCGGCTAGCACCAGCCAAGCGTTGCTCCCGAACAGGAGCACTACGGCGAACAGTGACAGCAGTCCACGCAATGGGGCACGGCTGCGCAGAAACGAAGCGTGTGTGAGTTCCAGGTATGCAACGAATATCCCCATCGCAAATAAATCCAGGAACGAAAACGGCAGCCGAAACCGCAAACTCCCCGAAAGTGTCATCGAGTATTCGACGCTGCGAGATACCCACCCGATGAGCACCATGGAGCAGCCGACCCAAAACGCGCCCAAACGCTCCGAACTGCGTGCGAATCGCTTGGCGACCACGCTCGCGATGGGCAGGATCACGTAAAATTGGGCCTCGATGGCCAGCGTCCACATCGCGATGTTGATGGATAGAAACTCCGCAGGCGTGCCCCAATTGAAAACTAGCAGGAGATGCAGCAAGACGTCGCGCAAGGTCGGTACGTGCAAGTGCCCTGAGAAGCGCATCGCGACGAACACCACGAGCGCCGCGAAATACGCGGGATAGATCCTCATGAACCTTCGCGCGAAGAACTTGGGCCAGGACGGCAGCGCTTCTCTCGCGAGTAGGCGTGCCAGGAACGGTCGGGAGATCAGGTACCCGCTCAGCACGAAGAAGAGATGTACCCCAGAGAACCCGGGCAGCACGAGTGGCGGGAAGCGGAGCTCGACGCCGCAGTGAAAGAAAACGACCAACAGCGCGGCAATCCCACGAAGGCCGTCCAGTGCCTGATCGCGACGACCTCGAATCACTTGCGTTTCCGTCACTCCTGCTCCACTCCAGTGTCTCCCGTAGTGGGATCTCTTCTAGTGGGACGCGCCCCCCGCGTCCTGGTGAATCTCGTCATCCCCCACAGGTCCAAGACCGGTGGCTGACGGGAATGCAACAATTCGTGTCGACACTGGGCCCGCCCTTGGACTGCGGCACAATTGTCCGGCGCAGGTGTGTCCAGCCCTCAGGCCTGTACTCACAAGACTTGCGGGTGTCGTCGCCTCGCCGAGCTTGGAATCTGAGTCCACGGGGCCCGAGATACGCGGTTGCGTGGTCTGAATCGGCCTTGCAATTTCCAGTACCGCGAGGAATTCTTCGGCCCTTGGTTAGCAGGATAGCGCTAACGGAACGCCGAATGCGTGCTCTCGATTAACCGCCGGTCGTGGCGGCCTTTTGTACAACGAACTTGGGGACGGAAGAAGAACATGAACAAGCGTTGGTTTGGCTTATTGCCCGGTGTGTCGATCGCCTTCGGTCTTGTGCTCAGTTGTAGCAGCAGCGACGGCGGCGGAGGGTCAGCCGGCAGCTCCGGCCTCGGAGGCAACGCCGGCGTAAGCGGCCACTCCGACGGTGGCGGTGGGACTTCCGTGGGCGGTCACGGCGCTGGAGTCGGCGGTGAACCCGCACCGAATGACGGAGGGGCCGCCGGCGAACCGGGTATGTCGGGCAATGCAGGAGTGGGCGGCATTACAGACGGTGGCGCGGGCGGCGACGAGGCAGGAGCTGCCGGTGCATCAGGAGCCCCTGCGGATACCTCGCCGCTCAGCCCAAGCGCGATTCCGGACCTGGCGTTTTGGCTCGACGGGAATGCCCAAGCCTTCTCCGACAAGGACGAAAACTTCCCGCTTCCCCCTGACAGCGGCAGAATAAGGAGTGTTCCTGAAGCGCCCCCGCTGATCGGCTCATGGAAAGCGCCGAGCCCGCTGGAACGCCCCATTCGTGCCCCTGGGGCATTCGATCTGCGTCCCGCGGAATCCAGCACAGGCTATTACCTGCAGGACACCGCAGGGACCATTCAAACTGACAATTCGACGCTGGCCATTTCATTTCGCATGTTGAATTCGAACTCAGCCCAAGGTGCACTGTCCGCCCGGGTTGGCAAGACCTCCCTGAGTCTGGGCGTTCATTTCGTCGGTGACACCATCGGCGTACGCAGCAACAACGCCGGCGCAACGCTAAAGAAGCACATCGCCCGCGGCTTGCACGGAACGATGATCATCCGCTTCAAGCCCACTGGTTTCAACGTCCAATACGAGGTCGAAGGCTTTCGCTCATCTGAATCCGTGGAGGCAGCGATTGACCACGAAACCGCCTCCAACTTCAACCTCGGTTACGATGGCAACCTCAGATCGAGCATGTACGGATTCGTCTCGCAGGTAGTAGGCATTGATCGAGCGGTTTCTGATGAAGAGTCAAGTCGATTGATGACTTGGCTCAGTGCGCAACCAATCCCGGATGCCTATCCTGTCTCGAAACCATTGGTGGCAATTGTCGGGGATTCGATCGCAAATGGCGACCAGATTCAAGGCTGGCAGTCCTGGGGCTTCACCATGTTGAATAACCTCAGCCAGACGTATCCAGACGTTCAATTGCTGAACGATGCGGCCAACGGTGGTGGCATCCCAACCGTGAAAAATTCGACCTATTCTGAGCGGGTCCTACCCTGGTACTCGGCAAACCGAGCCAAAAACATTTTAATCGTGGCTGCTGGCAGCAACGATCTCAACGGAAACAGCCTGCCGGACATTCTCGATCGCTACAACGGGCTACTCCAGGCCGCCCGGGCGACTGGTTGGAAGACTGTCGCGTGCACAGTTCTACCGCGGTCTGATGGTTCGAACGGTGGGCAGTCAGCCTTCGAGGCTGCCCGCAAGGCGTTCAACGATTACCTAGTTGCTCATGCAGCCAGCTACGATGCTCTGGCTGACGTCGCCAAGATCACCGGCTTGGGCGCGGTCGGCGACTCCGACAACACCACTTACTACAGCGACAAGGTCCACCCGACCGCGGCCGGGCACGCGCTGCTCGAACCTGTCTACCGCGCGGCCGTTGCCGGGTTGCTTGCGCCGTAGTTGCTGATTCTGGCCTTCTGGGGCAACGCGCGAACCGCTTGCCCCAACTCACTTTTGCTTTGACGTGTCCATCAAATTTCGTTCAACGCTGGGTCCGAACCTCAAGCCAGGAGGGCAGCCCTGCAGTTCCTTAAGCAAGGACATTCGCCTGGCTCGGTCCTGGAATGCACGTTTTCGCTTTTGTGGGGCGTGGCTAGCGCGATAACGGGATGCCGCAGCGAAAGGAGGCGTGTTTGGTGTCACCACTTCGAAATGAAAAAGCTCGACGCGCGTCACGGCAGCTGAGCGGGTTCACCACGGCAGGATTGTTCTTTTCCGCTGCGTGATCTGGCGCTGGCCCATCTACAAGGTGCGCGTGGAGGGAGGCCGAGCGCTCAAAGCTCGGGTAGCTCGCCGCGTGGGTCGCACAGGACTACGGCCAACGATCGTATTCCGTTCGGCTTCTGCGGAGGAAAGACTTCGAAACCCGTAGATGCACGACGTAGTCACCGCGGAACCTGCGCGCTGACAGCTTCGAATCAGTCGGCGATGTGCCACGAGAGCAGCAATTCGTAGCGTAGTTGATCTTCACCAAGCGCGACTCTTCGAGCACTGGAATCAACGTTCATGGAGGTATTTGCCGATCTTGTAGAAACCTTTGCTCTGGAGCACGCAATCTAGAATGCTGTCGGCCAACTTGTTCCGTTGAGTCGGTCACTGTATACGGCGATTCGATGGCTTTCTCGAGCGTCCCCTCAGCAGACAAGGTAGGAGTGGCGGGATCTATTCGACGGCTGATCGGTGGTCTTGACCGCGCAGCGACGCCGGGCTTCGTCGGGCTAGCCATCGGACTCGCATGGATGTTTTGGTTCCTGCTGGCTAACGCCGGATACACGGAATTTGCGTGGATGTGCAACCTCGACCCAGGCGCGGTGCTGCGCACAGATGAAATTATCGCGCAGGGACAACGGCCCGGTTTGGATTTCTTCTATTACTACGGCCCGCTACCGCTCCAAATGAGCAGGGCGTTCTTCTTCGTATTCGGGCGAAGTCCGCTCGCGCTCCTCGCGCTGCTTGCGCTGCTCGGCGCTGGCTTCGCGGCGGGTCTTGCCAGCATCGTACAATTCTTCCAGCCAACAAGGCTGGGCGTTCTGCTGATCGCGGTGGCCAGCGTTCACGTAATCACGCCCCCCATGCCAACGCACGGACTGGAGGCGGCGCTGCTCATCTGGGCGGTTGCGTTGCGAATCCGCGGGCATCATGCGCTCGCCCTCACGTTGGCATGCTGCGGATTTTTTACGAAGATCAGCATGAGTAGCGTCCTGCTTGCTGGACTCGTTGCTCTCGTGGTTTGTGACGCGATACGTGCAAAGAGTTCACGGCCACTGGCACCGTTGGCGGTCGCCCCGGTCGCACTCGCGGTGCTGTTCGTCGGCTCCAGTCTCTCCTTCGGGACTGCATCGGTGCTCGCGTGCTTGGATCCACGAGGCGGAGGAGATCTATACAAAGCGGCGAACTTGGGATTCCTGCGAGAGGGCAGGAACCTCTGGCACCCCGCCGGGCACACACTGGGTTGGTACCTCGGCGGACTCCCCGGCCCTTGGCTCGCTGCCTCCGTCGTCCTGCTGGCCCGAGCGTCCGGAGCCGCAGTGCGTTTCGTACGTGGCCTATTGGGCCGCGTAGCACGCGACGAGCAAACAATTCAGGACGAGATACGCCTGATCACTGGCGTCGCTCACCTTGCATTCGTCGTTGTCTTTTTCTCGATTTCGTCTTGGGTCGCCTACTATACCTGGTTGCTCGTAGTCGGCCTAACTCCCCTGCTCGGGAGAGCACGCTTGGATTCTGCTAGGAGCGATGGCACTTCTCACTACGGTTGGCTCGCGCTCTCGGCATTCCTCCTGCTGTCGACCAAAGCGCCAGTCGCGCGCTTCGTCGAGGTTCTTCGCCAACCGCGCGCGTGGGTCGGTGACACCTGGATGCCGGTCGACGAGGCGCGCGAGCTGAAGGAATCCCTGGCTGTTGCGCACGGGACGGGAGCAGGCATCGTCACGGTCGTCGCGCACGTCGCAAACTTCGGATTGGTTGACCGGACACTGCGTCAAGGCCGCTACTGGATGATGCAGGCCGGTATGCGTACTACGCCGTCAGTCGCTGAGCTGCTCCGCCTCGCGCAATCTTCCGATGCGCTCTTCGTCACGCAGTCCGACTACGCGCCCCTGCTGCGGATCCCCCAATTTCTCCCACTTTTGACGAAAACCGAGCGTCTTCACGAGGGCAAGTATTTCATCGTGCTGCGTGCGCCGAACGCACCGCCACCGTCTCATTGAATCACCCGCCCCAATGCACCCGTGCTTGAGCTATTGGGAACGTGCACTTGTGCGTTAGCCCCCGTCCCGACTATCGCTAAAGCGCAGGGGCCGCATGCCGGACGCGGACATACTCGTCCGCGATGGTCAGTGCCTGCGCGTGCCACGTGTAGCGGGCGCGGATCCGGGCACGAGTTTCTTCACTCGGCCGCGCATTTGTCGCACAAACTTCTTCCAGCACCCGCGTCCATTCGCGCACGTCGGCCAAGGAACAGAATCGAACCCCGTCGAAGCCCACTTCTCGCAGGACGGGAATGTCGCTGGCAATTACTGGAGCACCGCATGCCAATGCTTCGATCACGGGAAGACCAAACCCCTCGGCAAGGCTGGGTACGAGTACGGCCCGAGCTCCCGCGTACAGGCTCGCCAGCTCGGCGCGCGGGATACCCTCCCTTTGCTGAATATGCGGCGTCAAAGCTTCCCGTTCGATGTAGCCGCGTTGGGCGTCGGTCCAAGGGCCACCGATCTGCACCAGCTGAAGTCCGGGAACGCGTGGGCGGACGTCGGCGAAAATCTGCAGCAAGAACTCGATGTTCTTGCGCGGAGTACACGACCCAACGTGCAACAAGTACGGCTGCGCCGACGCGCTCTGGGTGGGCACGCCTAGAAATTCTTCCGCGATCCCCAACGGCGCTTGAACCAACCGCGACGCCGGCACCAAATCGTGGCGGATGATCTCGTCACGCACGCTCAACGTACTGTGGAATACCACACGCGCGTGACGCAGCCCGCGCAGCAAAAGTCGGGACAGCAGCACCCGCGCGGGAGGCGCGCCCGAACCGGGCAGGAGCGCGCGATAGGCGTCGATATCGTGGCAGTACACGCCGACGCGATCACCGGGAAAAAGCAGGGCCAAATGTCCGTAGCTGTGGTCCGCCACGTGAAAGTAATCTGCCTTGAACCGTGTCGCCGCAAGCTCAAGCGGCAGTTGCGCGAAACGCCCGAGCGCGCGTTCGAGAGCACTCGCCGGGCGATCGCGTCGGCTGACTCTCAAGGGTGGTCGAACGAGTACACTCTCGACGTTGCCCCGTCGGGCAAGATGTAGCGCGAGTTGCTCGGCGGCGAGATCCATACTCGGCCATTTTTCCTCCAAGAGGTCGGCGATGACTGCGATCCGAGGCAGTCTGCCCTTCCTAGGTGCGTGCATCCTCACTCTCGCGACGGCGCGCTCGCCTGTAGCTTCTTGGCTAGGTCACGCGCGACGGTGCGGTGGCTGAGCGTCTGCTCCACGTAGCGGCGACCCTGGGTCTGATACTGCTCGAGCAATTCCGGCTCCACCAATAGCCGCTTCAAGCACGCCGCAAGGTCGCTCGATTGCCCTTCGCGGAATACCAATCCGCCGCCCGAACGCGCGATCAAATGGGGGATCTCCCCGGAATCCGAACCGACGACGGCAGCACCGCACGCCATTGCTTCGACCAGAATGCGACCGAATTGCTCCTTCCAGCGCCGCGTCGTACGTGACGGAAGCACCAGCACGTCGACGGCTGAAAGCAAGCTGCCTACCCTGTCGTGGTTGAGCGCGCCGAGCATGCGATAGCGAGCCGTGGGAAGCGATGAAAGCGCGTGTTTGGTGTCCAACTCGGCTCGGCCGTTGCCGACGCAGCAAAAGAACCAGGGCGGCAGTTCTGAATCTTCTGCCAGCAGGGAGAGCGCGGCAGCCAGATCGAGCAGTCCTTTTTCCAGCGTCAGACGCCCGAAGTAGCCGATCACCACGGTGTTCTTCGGAATGCCGAATTCGTCTCGGATAAGTTGCTTCTCGTGCTCCGGGCGCGCTTTGAACAGTTCCGGATCGTATGAATGGTGAAGCTGCTGTACCCCGCCTCGGAAGCCCTTGGCGCGCAGCACCTGCTCGACTTCGTCCGAGACCACGAACGCTCCCGCAGCGCGGCGGTACACCCATTGCTCCAGGCTCGAGAACGGCCACGGAATGGTCTTGTCCAAGTTTTCTTTCGTGAAGAACGAAACCTTCGCTCGTGGAAATTCGAGATACGTCTGCAGCGCCGCTAAGCTCCAGGGTTCTTCATCCAAGAAGACTAGCTCGGGCTCCCAACCATCGAGCGCGCGCCGCAAAGACGAACGGTAGAAGAACAGCGAGCCTTTGCCAGAGAAAGCGACCGGCAGCGGGATCACGCGCAAGGCTCGGTCGCTCGCTCCGGCCTGGAAGTGGAGGCTGCGAATCAGGTCGCCCTTCCAGCTTCGGGGAACGACCATCGACACGTCCGCGTCGAGGGCTGCCAGCTCTTGAAACACAGCTCGATTCACTTCGAGCACGCCGGCGTGCGAAAGCACCAGGATTTTCTTGCGTGTCACGATCACCCTGTGGCAACGAGAATGAACTGAGTGCCCATTAGCCCTGGAGCCAGACGCAGACTCGCGGCATCCAGCACGGGCCCGGCCGGCCCAAGGAATCGCGACCCCGGGAACGCGCCCTCTGACGCGCAGGTGGAGACGCTTAGCCCTGCTTGGACGACCATGTCCTGCGCGGTTCTCCAATCGAAGAACACGACGTGAGTTCTATCCATCAAACCACCCTCAGTGTAACGAAAGCGGCCGAGCAAGAACTGCAGTCGCTGTCGCCAGTAAAGGATGTTGGGCAGCGCGATCAAGATCGTTGCCCCAGATGCCAGCGTCACGCGGAGGCGAGACAAGACATCGGCAGGGTTTCTCAAATGCTCGAGCACATGACTGCAGATCACGCAATCGAACTGACCCAGGTCACGAAAGTCGCACGTCTCAAGATCGGCAATGACGACTTGGTCCAGCACTTCACGAGCACGCGTGGCCTCCTCGTCGGAGTGGGTGATCCCAGTGACGTATCGAGCCGGATGCCCCTCCTTCAGGGCGCTGCCTAGGACACCGGTGCCACATCCGACGTCCAGAATACGACGGCTTCCGTTCGGCACACGTGAGAGGACGCCTGGGTTGACCGAGCCATACGTCAGTGTGCTCTTCATGACGAGTGACGGCTGAGCCAGTTGCTTCGAGCGTCATGAAGCCGGCGAGCGAGCTGGTAGGCGTGAGTACCAAGCCCGAGGGGGACGCGCGCGGCAAGCGCCTGCGCGAGCAAGGCGGGATCCGTAAGGCTCCGCGGGTAGTAGCGGGAGCGCATCATCTCAATAGCCCGCGTCTGTTCGCCTGCGCGCAGCAAACGATCGACCGCGCTGCGCGTAAGAGGCTCCATGAATTCGCGTTTCGTGTCTTCGACTGCTTCTGGCACGGCGATCGGCTCTAGGTAGCGCACGAGTTGCTCGGAGAACAAGCCACTGCTCGTGGACGAGCCTGCGTGGGAGCGAAATTCCGCCAAGTAGGCCGGTTCGTGATCGAATCGACCACCCTCTGCGGCCAAGCGTGCGAACAGCTCGATCTCGGGCGTGTTCAAGTTGGTCTTGATACCCAGCCGTTTGATGGCATCCGCGCGAACCAAAGCGGCCGTCATCGGCACGGAGTTACTCCAAACACAGCGAGCGGTATCCTGCACGGGGCCGCGCGCTAGGTTATTTCGACGATAGCGCACCGTCCATTCCTTGGATTCTTCTTCGAGCCTTTCACCGTGTGCATCGATCACGAAGTGATTTGAGAACAATACGGCGGAGTCCCGGGCCGCTATTTGCAGGAGACGTTCACAAAACGAAGGCAGCAGACGATCGTCATCACCCTGAATCACGATCCATTGGCCGCGGGCCGCGGACACGCATTCGTTCCAATTTCCGCCGAGCCCCAGATTCTTTTCGTTTTTTCGGTAGCGCACACGCGAGTCTTCTCGCTGTGCGTTCTCCGACCAATGCTTCAATTCTTCGGAGTCGCCGTCGTCACTGATCAGCACCTCGATGTTCTGCACCGTCTGCGCTCGCGCTGCTAGAACCGCCTCCTTCAGGTAGTTGAGGCGTCGGAAAGTCGGGATGCAGATGGTCACCACCGGCGTCATGAAACTTCAAGCTAGCACTTGTGGTTGCCGTCAGTCACGGACCTCGTTGGAAGCTCGTGTTCTGACACGTCTCGGGGCAAATGGACTCGCGGTTTCGTCCGGCGGCCCCGAGCGCGAACCAGTACCGCTGGAGCTTGTTGCGAGGTCCTTTCGGGAGTACTTAGCTCGCCGTGCTCGAATCCGTAACGAGAGTTGCCAACCAGCAGGGCAAGACTGACACGACCGTTGCAGCGGGAAGGGCGAAGCGTTGGCTGGCCGGATTCGCGCTGTTACACCTTGCTTGTCAACTCCTTCTGCTGGTCCCGGCGCTATCGAGCGTTCGCGTCGTCGTTCGCACGGCTGCGTTCGGAATGAGTTTGGCATTCTTGGTGCTTATTCCGAGCCGGGGCGCGGAGCGCACACGGATCCGATCATGTGCGATCGGCATTTTGGCTCTCCTCGGGCTTGAGTTCTTTCACCCGGAGGGCAGTGGGTTGTTGGCGGCGCTTGCCGCTGTAATGCTGAATCTTGCCGTGCTCGGACCGATTTTCTGGGTGCCTAGGGCGCGCCCGACGGCGGCTACTCTGCAGTTGCTGATCACCATTCTGTGGCTATTCTACACGCTCAGCGCAGTCCTCGGCGTGCTCCAGGCCTATTTCCCAGGACGTTTTCAGCCCCCCTTGTCAGCCGTCCTGGCCGCCAACAGCCGTAGCATGCTTGCGGCGCTCGAGATTGAGCTAGCATCCGGTGCGCGGGTGTTTCGCCCGATGGGGCTCACCGATAGTCCGGGCGGCGCCGCGTTCGCCGGAATTTACGCGGCGCTTTTGGGCACTGGCATCCTCTTGTCCGGAAAGTCCCCATTCAGAGGGGCGCGAGTCATTGCGGTCGGCAGCATGCTTGCTGGCTTGATGTGCCTTTACCTGTGCCAGGTGAGATCGCTCCTAGTGATGGCAGGGGTTTGCGAGGTCACCCTGTTCGGTCTGTTGCTGATCAGCGGGCGCATCTCCAAGCTCGTGGGCCTACTCGGCGCGGTAGGCGCCATCATCCCCGGCGCGTTTGCGTTGGCGCTAGCTATCGGTGGCAAGGCGATGACGCAACGTCTCTCGACGCTAGTTGATACGGCTCCGGGCTCGGTCTACTACACCAACCGCGGTCGATTCCTCGAAGTGACGCTGAACCGCTACCTGCCACTCTACCCTCTCGGGGCGGGTCTCGGCCGTTGGGGAATGGTACACGCATACTTCGGCAACGTGACCGACGGCCTATGGGTCGAAATTCAGTGGACGGCCTGGCTCTTCGACGGGGGCATCGCTCTGATGCTTCTCTATCTGACGGCCATCCTCGTTGCTTCCTGGGGATGCATGAGAGTCGCACTCGGCCAGGCTGGCGCCGGTGAGCCATCCCTGAGCCTGTGGGGGGCTGTGCTCGTCGCTTACAACGTCGGAGCTCTTGCGATTTGCTTCAACTACCCGCTCTTTGCGGGAACTGGCGGCATGGAGTTCTGGCTACTCAATATGGCGTTACTGTGCGCCGCTCAGAATGCGGACCGCGACGATGTTAGAAGTAAGCTGGTGTAGAGCTCGATGTGCGCATCGACCACCTTTTCGACGTGAAATTCGGCAAGCACCCGCTGCTGTGCTGCCTGTCCCAGTGCCAGAGCGAGAGGCTCGTCGTCCAAAAGCTTCTTCATGGCGGTAGCCAATGCCCGCGGATCACTGGGTGGGACGATCAAACCCGTCACACCGTGCCGGTTGACGTAGGGCACGCCGGACTTGAGATTCGTCGAAATCACCGGTCGCCCCGCGGCCATCGCCTCCAGCTGCACCATGCCGAAAGCCTCGCTGGAGGCGACCGACGGGAGCACCAGAAAGCGCGCGCATTTGTAAAGCGAACGCAGCCGGTCCTCAGACACGGCTCCCAAGAATTTAATCCGCTCCGTGATGCCGAGCCGACCGGCTTGTTCTGCCAGCCGAGTCGCAAGCGGTCCAACTCCAACGATCGCGAGGCGCGCCCGTTCGTTGAGACGCAACGCCTCCAGCAACACATCGACCCCCTTGTAGTACACGAGGCGACCGACGAAGAGTACCAATGGCTCGTTTTGCCAGCCTTGCGGAAGTTGCTCGTCCCAGACAGTCGGCGCTTCCGCGTACGGCAGCGCGTCGATGGGGAAATGAATCACGCGACACCTCGATTCGAATCTGCGCAACGTGGTCGAGTGTTCGATGTGCTTCGGAGTTGCCGCGACCAGCGCGGCCGCGCGACGGTAGAGCAAAGACTGCGCGACCGTCGCGGCTCCGCCGAGCAGGCGCTGCCTCACGATGTCGCTATGGTGGGTGACGACGACCGGCTCTGTTCGGTTCGCCGCCAGAACGGCCAGGGCTCCAACTGGATTCGGGGTGTGGAAGTGCAATACGTCGAAACGCAGACGGCGAAGCGTTGGGACCAAGCGTAGATTGAGCGGCTGCGAGTTGAGCTCGGTGCTCCGGCCGAGGCGCAGAACATGCACACCATCGATAGTTTGGTCCACAGTCCGGGGCCCGTCGTTCGAAACGAGGGCCGTGACCTTCACCCCGCGTCTCGCCAGCCCGCGGCAGAGTTGTTCGACGACCGTTTCGATTCCCCCTCGATACGGGGGATAGTATTTGCCTACGTGCAGAACGTGCATCCGAACTCGAGCGCGAAGCGCTACCCCGACGGTCCGCGCATCAGGGCATCTCTTGCCTGACTTTTGGGGTCCGCGCAAGCGCCCTACCGGGGGGGCTATCCGAATGGCGTGGTCATTTTCGATGCGTAAGCCCCTTGCCTTCACTAGGGTGGAACTGCAGAGTCATGCTGAAAACACTCAACGTCCTCCACGTCTACAGTGGCAACCTGTTCGGTGGCGTCGAGCGTATGCTGATTTCGCTGGCCACGATGGACGGCCTGGAATGGCGCTCCCACTTTGCGTTGTGCTTCGAGGGCAAGCTATCGCACGCACTAAAAACGAGGGGCGAAGCGGTTACGTTCCTTGGGCCGGTGCGCCTTCGCAATCCACTCAGCATACTGCGCGCCCGAAGGGCGTTGCGGCTCCTAATCAGAGCAAAGCGCTTCGATGCGATCGTGTGTCATAGCGTCTGGACCTACTGCATTTTTGCCCCTGTCGTGTCGCGAGCCGGCGGGTCGCCAATCCTTTATCTGCACGACATCCCAGATCCAAAAAGTTTTTTCTACCGTTGGGCCTGGCTCAAACCTCCAGCACTTTGCATTGCCAACAGCGCAACCACAGTCGAGCCGTTGCTCCAGATGCGGGCTCGAGTCCCCGCCCGCATAGTGCATCCCTTGGTCAACCCGCCGCCGCCTGTCGATCCCTCGGCGATCCAACGACTGAGGGCGCGGTGGGATGCCGATCCGAGCGACGTCGTCATCCTCCAGGCAAGCCGACTCGATGCTTGGAAGGGACACCGGAACCTGCTCGAAGCGCTCGCGGCGATGCGCGACGTTTCAGGTTGGCGTTGCTGGATCGCTGGATCTCCTCAACGGCCCGAGGAGGAAGCGTATCAGCAGGAGCTCATCTGTATGACGGAGTCTCTCCAACTAACCAAACGCGTTAGTTTTATCGGTCATCAGGACGATATGGAGACGGCTTTAGCGGCATGCGATGTCTATTGCCAACCGAACGAAACCGCGGAGCCGTTCGGGATGGTCTTCGTCGAAGCCATGTATGCTGGTAAGCCGGTCGTGGGGCGCGCGCTCGGCGGCGCGTTAGAGATCGTGACACCCCAATGCGGAATTCTGTGCCCATCAGGACCCATAGCGCTCGCAGCCGCTCTGACGAGGCTCTTGGAAGACGGCGAACTTCGCCGGAGAATGTCCGAGGGCGGTCCCGCCCGCGCAGCGGCACTGAGTGGGCCCGCTCGATTCAGAGTTCAGTTTGGCGCAGCCCTCGAAAGTGCGCGGTCGAGCGCTCGCTAGGCGCCAGGCTTTCGAGCGACCACCACCACGTTGTCGCTGAACGCACGCCCCTTTGCGCCAGAGATCGCGCGGAGCGGACTCGGCCAGTCGCGCGCGGTGAATGGAACGCGGCCGCGGCCGGTATATCGAACATCGACGTCCTTGAGGCCATTTTCGCGACAAATGCGTACCAAGTCCACCTCCAAAAGCGCGGAGATGTGGGCAGGATAGAGCCCCGGCCGTTCCTGAAAATGCACGAACTCGTTCTTTGTCAGCAACGTGAGCTTGGAAAGCACGCTCAGTTGGTTGGGTGTGGTCACGACGAGCCAACCGCCCGCGGCGGTGAGCCGCACGAGCTCACGCATCAGCGCACGCGGATTCTCGACATGCTCGATGGTCTCAATACAAGCAACCACGTCACAAGCACCGTCCGGAAGTGCTACTCTTCCGGTATCGAGGTTCGCGAGTACGAATTCAGCGCCGGGCGGAAGGCCATCGTGCCGAATCGCATCCGCGCCGATGTAGCGCTCGCAGATGCTCTGAACCCTTGGGCGCAGACTTCCGGTCCCGCAGCCGACGTCCAACAAGCAGCGGGCATGAACGCCTCGCGCTGTCAGCGCTGCGACAACGGCGGCGTGAATGACTGCGGCACTCTCTCCAGCGCTGAGGCGCGCGCGCTCTTCTACGTCGAGCTCAGCCATTGGCGGCTCCAAGCAAAGATTCGGGGCGCGATCTGAGGTAAATAGTAGCGCCATGAGAGTACTGTTCGTTAGCCCCGCGGCCGAACTCGGCGGCGCCGAGCGATGCCTGCTCGACTGTGTTGCGGCGCTTCATGAACACGGCGGGGTCCAGGCCGAAGTCTTAGCACTCGCCGACGGCCCACTGCTTGAAAAAGTCCGAGCCCTCGGGGCCCGGACGCAAGTCATCCAAGCCCCGCGCAATCTGGCGCTGCTAGGCGAGAGCGGATCGAACTCGGACTCGAGCGACGCGGTGCTCGGCCTCTTCGCGGCAGCCCCGGGCCTGGTGCGTTTCCTTGCGGATCTCCGCGAAGCGATCGCTCTGGCGAGGCCCGACGTCGTTCACACCAACGGCATGAAGGCTCACCTGCTGGCCGGCCTACTTACTCCGACGCGGACGCAACTGGTCGTCCATCTCCACGATTTCATCAGCGCTCGTCGCGCGTCGAAGCGGCTATTGCCCGCACTCCGGCGCATCCGACCACGGGCAGTCTTCATCGCCAACTCGCAAGCCGTCGCCCGAGACTTCGCCAGCATTGCGCCGGGTGCTGACGTCCGCACCATCTACAATGTCGTCGATACGAACTATTTCCAGGCAGGTGCGGCCGAGCCCGAGTGGCTCGCGACTTTGGCCGGTCTCAAATCGCCGACGCCAGAAACAACCGGCTTCGGTTTGGTCGCGACCTACGCGCGTTGGAAGGGTCATGGGTTATTCATCGAGGCCGCGGGTCTGCTCAAAAGGGCCCAGCCCGAGGCCCAGGTACGCTTCTACGTCGTCGGCGGCCCGATCTACGAGACCCTCGGCTCACAGGTTCTTGCCTCCGAGCTGCTCGAACAAGCTCGCGCTTCTGGCATTGAATCACATTTCGGACTCGTTCCCTTTCAGGACGATATCGCTCGCGTGTACCGATCCCTGAATGTCGTCGTACATGCCAGCACCCAACCGGAGCCATTTGGCCGAACGATCATCGAGGCGATGGCCTGCGCTCGCCCGGTGATTGTCGCGGACGCCGGCGGTGCTAGCGAGCTGTTCGACGAAGGGGTCAATGCGACCGGATTCGAGCCGGGCAACGCGACGGAGCTGGCCGCGGCCATGATGCACGAGTTCGATCCTGAGAAGCGTGGGCGTATCGGTCAATCCGCGCGTCAGCATGCGGTGACCCACTTTGGCCGCTCACGACTCGCGCCGCAGCTGCTTCGGGTCTACGCGCGGTGAGGCTACGTCAACGTGGCAATGCACGAGAACATCGCCTACGCTTCACGGCGATGTTCTCACTCAAGCGACTCGTGGCGGACAACCTGCCATCCGCAAAACCAGAGCTCTGGGCGGATGTCGGCGGCACCCTCTGGCGGCGCTTCGAAGCCTTGGTGAATACCAGCCTGGATCCAACCTGGCCGAAGCGTCCACTGATTACCACCATCGCCCCCGAGGGCCTGTTGCTCGAGGTCATCCCATCCGACGTGATCGGCATGCCTATCGCTCGCTTCGGCGTGTACGAGTTTGCCACGAGCCACCTGGTGCGGGCGTACTTGTTGCCGGGCGACGTTTTCGTCGATGTCGGCGCGAACATCGGATACTACTCAGTGATCGCCGGAGCTGCCGTGGGCCGCGCTGGCGCAGTCTACGCTTTCGAACCGAGTGCACGGATACGGGCGCGCCTCGAGCGCAATGTGGAGCTCAACCAGATGCCGCAAATTACCGTTCGTTCCGAAGCCATCGCGGCGACCCCGGGCGTCGTGCGACTGATCGAGCCACAAGGGACTGGGAACGACGGTTTGGCTTACGTTGACATGAACGGGGGCAACGCGGGCGTGGAAGTTCGAGCCGTCAGGCTCGATCAGCTACCGGATTTTTTTGACCGCGCACCGGCACTGATCAAGGTAGATGTCGAGGGCGGCGAACCGGAGGTGTTTCGGGGCGCGGCGGCGTTGTTGAATCGCAGCGACGCTCCGAGCATCATCTTCGAATCGTTCGAGCTCGCGCGCGACGCCGCAATGCTGCGCGACTACGGCTATCAGGTATTGCAACCCACCATGAAGAATGGCTTGGTCGGCCTGACACGTGATCTCGAAGCCCCCCGCTATCGGCGCTGGGAAGCACCGAACTTCTTAGCCGTGAAGAGCGAGCGCGGGCGAAAGTTCGCAGACGCTCGCGCGGTCGGCTAGCGACGATTTTCCTTGGCTATGCAACTCGACCAATCGGCAGCGCACTCCCCTTCGGAGCGAGCTCGAGCTAGGCGCGTGGCTTGGGTCACACCAGACTATCCGCCAGACCGCGGCGGTGTCAGCGATCACTCGAGCGCGATGGTAAATGTCTTGCGTGAGGCCGGGCACGATGTGCAGGTTTGGTCGAGGCCGCACGAACGGGGGTTCGCCAGGTTGAACGCCGAACTGCTCGCGTACGGTCCCGACTTGGTAGTCGTGGCCTACGTTCCGCTCGGCTATGCACCGCACACGGGCGGCATCGCTCCAGCCTTCGTGCTCTGGTGCATCGGCCTACGAAGGCGACTCGGTTGTGAGGCCATCTTGCTGGCGCACGAGGCCAGCCTGCCCGCCGCCTATCTCTGGCAAAATCGTGAATTTAAACTAGCCGCGCTTGGCGCGGCTCAGGTCGGACAATTTGCAGTCCTGGTTGCAAGTTTCGATTCGGTCCTTTTTTCGAATATAGGTACGCGGCGCGTATGGGCACAGGGCATGCCACGTTCGGCGCATCGCCTTCACACGATCCGCATTTGTTCAAATATTCCGTACCATTCTGCCGTTGACCCCGCTGCAGAGTTGACTGCCGCCGGCTACGCCGTGCCCACGCCAACGATCTTGTTTTTCGGAACCGGTCATCAATCCGTGCTCTTTGATTACGTGGAGCGCGCGTTCCTCGCATTGCTCGAGATCGAGCCGAACTCGGTGCTCGTGATCGTTGGGATGACTCACGAAAAGCTAAAGAAACTTCATCCTTCGCTCGGGAACCTCGGTGCCCGCGTTCTTGCGCTGGGGTATGTCGCGGCGCCACAGGTCTCGCTCTGGCTTCAAGTCGCAAAGCTGGTCTTGGCGCCCCTGCTCGAAGGGGTGAGTGCGCGCAAGGGTACGGTCATGGCTGCCTTGCAGCACGGGCGAACCGTGGTGACGACCCGTGGCATGCAAACACTCGAGGACATTGCCTGGGACGAGATCTGCCTCGCCACGCCGCTCAATCGTGAAGCGTTTGCCGCCAAGACCGTGCAGGCATTCCGTGACCCTCAACTGTGCTCGGCGATCGGGCGAGCCGCCCGCGCCGAATACGAAGCGCACGCGTCGGCGACGGTGACAGCCTTCCGCATCTTGGCCTGCGCTGGCTGACGTCAGTTCTAGGGGCGCTTTCGCCTCCCGCCCCCGCAAGAGCGCAACCCTGGTTACCTGCGTTGCGCTACGACGTCCATCTCGCCCATCGGGAATCTGATCGGAGCGCGCCCAAGCAAGCTGCTCTTTGCCAGTTGGCTGGACACGCTCGCCAGGGGCCCTGGGTACTGTGCAGCTCGAGCGGCAACGTTGGCGAGCGAGAACGATACCCACTTGGGCCGGGTTCGAACCAGCGTGAAGCCCATCTTAGACAATAGCCGGCCGATGGTGTCTGGCGAGAAGTACCAGAGATGTTCACGCAGCAAGAGCACCCAGCGCTTGCCCATGGCTTTCGCCACCGCGCTCTCTGCATTCGGTAGGCTGAGGAAGAGAAAGCCGCCGGGGCTCAACCAATCCCGCACACGCTCGAGAACTTCGACAGGCGAATGGACGTGCTCGAGCACGTCCCAGAGCGTGATGACCCGGAACGATTCCGGAGCAAAATTTGCCGATTCGAGGGACCCGGCGCTGAAGTCGGCGCCTGAAGCACGCGCACGAGCACGCTCGATCGCCCAACGAGACGCGTCGATGCCCGTAGCCTGGTAGCCAGCCAATTGGGCCCGCGCCGCAAACAAACCGGTTGCGCAGCCGACGTCCAGCACGGTTGCAGGGGGGGCGTGGTGCGCCTGAACGAGTGCGAGGTGAGCATCGGCGTCAACGCGGCGGTTCCCGTCTTCGCTGTCGTAGACGCCATCGGCCAACCCGCTGTACACGCTCGCGAGCGTGGCGGGGTCATCACGCGGATGCTCTTGTACGAGCCCGCAGCGGCGGCAGCGGACGATCGGCAGATAGCCGGCTCGCTGGCGCGAGGATGAGAAGTAGCTCGCAACGTCGTCGTGCTCCGGGTGTTCGATCGTCGACGGGTACAGCTCCGCGAAATCGGCTTGAGCACAGACCGGGCAAGGAACGGAGAGCAAGGTCATGAACTACGCGTGTCCTGAAGAATCATCTCCGCGACCTTGCGCCCTTGGGCGATGGCGGCACTGATCGTGCGATCCTCGGGGTAAAACTGCGTCGAGTCAGTGACATACAGGCCGCGGATGGGCGTACGGTGGTCCGGCATCAACGATAGGAAATCGGTACCGAAGATCGGTTGTGCGTACGGCGCGCGAAAGACTCGCCACTCCTTGATCCAGCTCACGTCGAAATCAGGGTTCAAGAGCTTGAGCATCGCCGTATATTCCTGAAATAGATCCTCGTCCTTGGCTTTGTAGCGAGCTTCGGTGACTGGTAGATAGAACGGGACATACAGGACGTTGACGCCTCGGTCCCTGAGGTTCTGATTGAGCGCGGACTGCTCGACGATGCCGTTGAAGCTGATCCGCGGGTCATTGATGTTCGTCCAAAAGTATTTACTGAACGGTCGGTCGAGGCTCAGCAACATGCAAACGACCCCGATGTATTCGATGCTGCGTGCGCGTTCGAAGTAGGGGTCGACCTGGCCCGGTACCAGTCGATCGAGGGCAGGCAGCGCGACGGTAGAGACAATTGCATCGCAGGGCACCGTCTGATCTCCAAAGCTAACCTCGGTGATCCTGCCATCCGTCACCGTCAGTGGTCGAACGGGTGTATTCACGTGCAGATCGACATTCGGCAACGCTTTCAGGCGCTCGACCAATGCCTCGACGATCGTCGCGGTCCCATGTTCGAGACAGCCGAAACTTTCGCGTTCGAACAGCCCGTTGCGCGACGCCGCCACACGCCAGATGCGGTGCCAGATCCACGCCGCCGAGATCTTGTCGTGATGGGCACCGAATTTAACCTTCAACAATGGATGCCAGATCACATCGTAGGCTTCTTGGCCAATCCACTCGATCAGCCATGGCTTCGCCGGCATTTGATCGAGCCAGTTCCACTTCTTGCGGTAGCGGGAGGCGAGCACGTGTAGCCCGAAACGAATACGCTGCGAGGCGGGAACGGCCGTAAATCGCAGCAAATCGAAGGGAGTGCCGAAGCCGTAGTAGCGACCGTTATGGTAGAAGGAAGTTCGGGTTTGGTGCCAAAACAGCTTCTTCTCTATGCCCAGTTCGCGTACTAAACGAACCAGGTGCTCGTCGGAACGACAAATGAAGTGGTAGAAGCGCTCGACAGGGTTGCCCTCGATCAAAACCGAGCTAGCCAATCCGCCCAAGTCCTTGGCCGCTTCGACCAGCGTTACGTGATATCCAGCGTGCGCCAAGTCGTAGCTCGCGGCTAGCCCGGCCAGTCCAGCACCGACTACTACGACACGTTTCTGCTTCGTCATCCAGGTTCCTTCCCAAAGAGCGGAGCGCACCCTAACACGGGGTTTCCCTCAATCGCGCCCGACTGATCAACCGAGCAAGGAATGGACGTCCCGAGCCATCACTTGCCATGTGCGCTGTCTCAGCTGCGCTGACAGAGTGCATGCCGCATCGAGCAATCGTTCATGGTGACGGCGCCAGTTCCGCAAACTCGCCGCGAGCGCCTGCACATCGTCGGGATCCTCGAGCAACAACTCCGCGAGCGCCGATGGATAACGCTCCGCGACTCCGGCACGCGCGCTGACGAGCGCTGGAAGGCCGGTGCAGAGCGCCTCTTGCACGCCCAGCCCGTAAGCCTCATAGCGTACTGGGGCCACAAGAGCATCGCAGGCCGCTAGTACATCCGGCACGTCGCTGCGAAAACCCAGGAATCTGATGCGCCCCGGGATCCCCTCCTCCAAGGCTCGCTTCTGCCAGAACAAGAGCTCCGCGCCGCGACCGACGACGACCAGGTCGCATTCCCAAGCCGGATCTCGGCACAACGACGACCAGGCTGCAAACAAGGAATCGAACCCTTTTCGACGATCGCCCAAGGCCCCCACGAACGCGACCTGCGGCCGGTCCGGAAATCCCAACTGCTTACGCATACGACGTCGACGCTCTTCACCCGGCGGCGAAAATCGCTCAGCGTCGATCCCGTAGTATACCGTCCGAATCCGTGAGTCGTTTATCCCGAGCTTCTCGGTGAGATCACGCCGCGTGCGTTCGGAATTGGCGATGATCAGTCGCGCCTGGCGCAACGCGGTGCGCTCCTGCGCAAGGCTCAGCCGATGAATCAGTGCGGATTGCGCGCGGCGAAGCAACGACGCGGAGCTTGGGGCTTGATACGCCGCATGGACGTAGTGCACCCAGTTCACGTCGGCGACCTGGCAGTTGCCGCCGTTGACGATCACTCGGCCGCCACGAGCTAGGCACTTTCGGGCGACCTTTCGGCCCACGAGATCGAGCAAAGGCAGGCCGAACGAGTAGGAACGCAGGGGCTTTGGAACCCTGAGCCACTCGACGTTCGAATGCTTTTCAAGCTCGGCAGCGATCCGGAACGCGACCAGTTGCACAGAAACGCCCCAGTCCGCAAGGTACTGAGCCACGGCGAAATTCGGCATGTCCATTCCGCCGGTTCTCACGAAGTCGCCAGAAACCAGCACAGCGCGTTCCATTGCCGTGCGCATATACAAGCTGGCCGCGCCCCAGTCACGCATCCAGTGCGGCGGGAATACGCGGTCGTTGCTGCTAGACGCTGTTTTTCTTTTGAGTTAGCTTCGGCTCCGTTCGAACGTCTACGCGCTGAGCGGCAACGAACGTACGGTCTCGGGAACCCGTCATGAAGAGTTACGTCGTAGCCTGTATGGTTTCGCTCGTATTGAGCGTTCTCCTGACGCCCCTGGTTCGACGCTACGCATTGCGGATCGGCGCCGTGAGCACGCCAGGGGGCCGGCATGTAAATGGCCGAACTATCCCTCGGCTCGGGGGGATCGGCTTAGCATTCGCCTGGGCCGTTCCAGTCGTTCTCTTGGCGTTGTGCGACCCGTGGGTGATGCGAGCCCTCGACGGGAGATGGTTGCAAATCGCAACGGTGGTCGGAGGTGGTGGCGCCCTCTGCGCCGTCGGCGCTCTGGACGACGTACGCGGCCTCCGGTCTCTCTACAAGTTGGCCGCGCAGGTTTTGGTCGCGGTCGTCGCGTTCGCGTGCGGCTTCCAAATTCAGGCGATTCAACTGCCGCTGTTCGGTACGCTCCAGATGGGGGTGTTTGCGCTGCCAGTGACGGTCATCTGGATCGTGGGCGTGACCAACGCCGTGAACTTGATCGATGGTTTGGACGGTCTGGCCGCGGGTGTCGCCTTTTTCGCTGCGTTCACGAGCTTCGTCATCGCCAGCATATCGGGCTCGGTATTCGTAGCGCTGACCATGGCCGCGTTGATGGGCGCGCTGGTCGGGTTCCTATTCTTCAATTTCAATCCGGCCCGGATTTTCATGGGCGATTCCGGGAGCTATTTTCTCGGCTTTGTGCTCGCTACCACCGCGCTCGCCGGCGGCGGACTCCAACAAAAGGCTTCCACCGCAGTCTCCTTGCTGGTGCCGGTATTGGCGTTGGGCGTTCCGATCTTCGATACGCTTTTTTCGATGTTCCGCCGTGTCCTGGAACGGCGCCCGATTTTCTCAGCCGATCGCGGGCACGTACACCATCGGCTGTTGGATATTGGGCTAACCCATCGGCGAGCGGTTGTTTTTCTGTATGGCATTTCGAGCTTGCTAGCCGCGGGAGCCATCGCGGTTTCGCTCGGGCGCAGCTGGCACGTCGGCCTCGCGCTGCTTTCGGTATCGCTCGTATTCGTCGGCTTCGTCAGGTTCT
>Ga0247758_1000920_pt1 | contig 24755 bp, 27 predicted proteins | sample UWRJL156409C4_FD_180950 | JGI IMG/M metagenome (GOLD analysis project Ga0247758, IMG submission 180950) | Plant litter microbial communities from Arlington Agricultural Research Station in Wisconsin, United States - UWRJ-L156-409C-4 | ecosystem: Environmental > Terrestrial > Plant litter >... | reverse complement strand
TATCTCGGCAGCATCAAATCTGCTCTCAATTTTCCTCGTCTCCTCATTCCCATTCATCAACGAACCCCCTGATAAATACAAAACCCTCTGGGTTGCGAACCGATTTCTCGAGATAAACTCCTGGTGTGGCGTCATGAGCAGCCTGCTGGCTGCATTGTGGCAACACACCATGGCGGCCACATCCACCCCGTTGATGACATATTTGTCCTCCGGGGAGGTCACGACCGTAGTCGGGCCCGCGGCGACCACGCTGGTGTGGCTGGGGTTTGGCTTCACCTTTGTCACGGGCTTTCTGTGTCTCAAGGCGGCATATGCGTTGTTGAGGCGGCCGAAGTCGGATTGGCTTCGGGGGGCGGTTACGCCATCTTCGGTTGGGAGTCGGACGGACGTGGAGTCGGTTCTGGACTATGATGATGAGCAGGTTCAGGAATATGGCGAGGATTTGGGACAAGAATATGAGGAGGATCCGAGTCAACGGGATGATGCCGCCATGGCATCCGGAGCTCTAGGGGGGTTTCCAGAAGCGGATCGGGGAGATGAAGCGGCGGTCATCGAGATGACATCGCTTCCAGCAGCCGGGGCAAGGCATCGGAGTGAAGAACGGGGCGGTGGGTCAGGGCCAGCCGGACCATGATGCTCTCAGTCATAGTCTCACACTGGCTTAGGGGCGAGGCTCACGGTTGGTTAAGTTGGGTCAAAACGGAACAACATTGAAAATGCCAGCATTAGTGGTGTGCTGCTCCAAGGCCCTGGGTACTTTGCGGTAGTAAGAACCATTAATGGGTCAGCATCGTAGTGGGATGTTATCTGACAACCTAGGTACAGGATAGAACTGGCTGATATATAACGACCTATATACTGCGAGGTAGCCTTGGCAGGGCAACTGATTGTTTCGCTCACCACGGCGGATAAAAGGCTCCGCCAGTGATCAAAATGTTCAAACGCAAGAAAGTAACGATCACATCAGCCTCAAAAGCCATAGCTCCATCCAACTGAAAAAGCGGACAGTTGTCGACAGCCCACAATATACCCTCTGACGCGGTCTCGCAGGGCAGCCATGTTGTCTTGTGAGTGGGTTCCGACACGTAAATATGAATCGGTAGTTCCCCTTCCTTAGACATGGAGCAAATCCTGTCAGCAGGATTGGGTGAGGTCCATCCCTCCCAGCCATCGTAGCCGCAAAGCTGTCCATTTTTGCACTCCTTCAGGTAGACGGCACAAGCTCGGGCGAGGATATGGCTTGCTAGTTGCGGCTACATGTCCGCGTTGCAAAAACCTTTCCATTCGTCTTGCGTCTGGTGGGGTTTGAGCGCAGCGCGGCGGTCGACCTTGGCAGCATGGGCGGCAGTCACGTTGGATAGCTTGACAGGGGTGAGGCCGAGTGGTTCCAGCGAGGGGAGTCCCGGCCCTGGCCTGAGAAAGATCTCCCCGTAAGGCTCGTAGGAGACCTGGGGCGAAATTGCTAGAGCAACCGAGGGGGTTTCTGCTAGGAGGGCGATGCCGACGGCGGCTGTGACACCGAGTAGGAGAAGGAGGGTGGACGCCATGGTGGGCATTTTGATGGAACAGTGGTGGAAGCTGAAACGTGTAGATGGACAGTTTCTGTGATAGGTGATGGATGAGAGGATATGCTGAGAAGGGGGAGATTCTGGGAAAGAGGAGAGAAACAATCGTCGTCTTCATACCAGCCGCCTAGCAACCAAGTTAGGTGGGGTGGCACTGAGGCTTCTCCTCCATGTAACCCCGTCACAAATGTCACTCCTGGAATTTCATGGCCTGGCAACAGCCCCTTGAAGTTTGCTTGATTTGCCTCCCGCTCTCCATTTTTGTACTCGTGAGTCCTGGCGCTACAACAAGCCAACCAACGCGGGAGATGCCATCTGTTTGTGTAGTTGGAATCGAGTCTCATACCGTCCATCAGTAAACCTTGTAAACTCCAGTCTCCGATCTAATATCCAGCGCCCGATCCAAGAACAGACTCCAGGGGTCACGGAGGAATTTGATACCGGTGTTGTTGCGTTCCTCAACGCCAAACACTCGAATAATGATGTACGCGTTGGCCGGGTCACCATCAAACTGTCGCATCTGTCCAATAACACATTAGCAAATATCCTGCTTCACAAATTTTCTTCCCTACCTGGTAAACGTACCTTATCAACTTGATTCTGGCTGACATAAAACGCATCAGCACACTGGCCCAGAGTGGCCTTCACCTCAAGGTGGAATGTCGTGTTATTAGACCATTGGGGATGCAGCTTCACACCGGCATCGTGCAATATCTTTCTCATATGGCCATGTCGATCGCTGTAGGTGAAATCGGCGAAGTCCTTCTGCAGTGCCGTAAAACGTGGATGACCAGCTTCGCTTCGCATGTGGCTCGTCCAACTGGCAAACGTCCAATCGCTAATCTGGCGTGAGAATAGCTCGTGGATCTGTGTGTATGTCCCGTCAGCTTAATCCGCGTGTCCCACCATCAGCAAAAAGGGGGAACTAACAAAAAGCTCGCCGAGGAATCCAATCTCCCGTTCCTTGATTCTATTCTCATCAATCCCCAGCCCGTCGTCCTGGTCTGTCGTTCTCGTTCTCGAGGAGACGTGCTGGTAATACCTCCCAAACAGCCGGTCGTCGCCCCCGCTTCCGCCGCCGCCCTTTTTCTGTCGAGCAACAAGAGTCGCCAGAGCAGGCACAGACAGAGAATTAGCCGTAATATGAGGAGAAACCCCCCCAATCTCAGCCACAGCCACAGATCTGCCCTCGCCAAAGCCTGCATCGGCGCCATCCGCGCTCTGTGCCTGTATGCGCAAAGACCTGCGAGCCAATCCAGTTAGTCCCGAAGCCGGCACCTGGGCGTCGGCCATTCTGAAGGTTCTTGCGCTCTGGAGCATCTTTTCCGTTCTGGCCTGGCGGTTGGGCGGGTTTAATTCCCCCGTTATCTCGGGCAGGCTGGAGACTTCTTCGTTCAGAGGCTTGAGTGGGTGGTTGTGTGTGTTTTGTCTCCTGGTGTTGTGTGGATGCTGCTGCGGTTTGGGGCCGGGTGGTGGCGTGGTACTTGGTGGTAGCATGAGAGGATCTGGGTTTGCGCTGGGTTTTGTTTCGGGCTTTGACGTCTTGCTGGCAGATCTGAGCCTTGCGCGCGGGTTGGGTCGGGCGACTTCGTCGTTGTCGGAGTCGATGAGGATTAGGATCTTTCGCGGCGGCTGTAGCTGTAGGCTGTCTTCATCTGGACTAACTTTTCTTACCCGCTTTCGAATTTCCGGGATGGTAGTAGGCTGTTGAGGGTTGTCTTGCTCACGGTGGTTGGCGGAGATGAAATCATTCTTGTTGCTGGGCACTTTGTCATTTAAACTTTGTGCGGCGGCCTCGTTGTCCCTGGAATTCTGCCCCGTATTGCTGGAACCATCTTCACCCATTCCGTCTGGAGGAGATATGTCGTTCTTGGCCAGTATTTTCGGTAGCTCGGCCAACGGGGCACTCATTAGAAGGACCGCCAGGTTCATGTTCTCTGCGTCGATCTTGAGGATCTTTTGCAGGTATCTCACCACCGCGAAGTTGACGGATGATCGGTCTGATACTTGCATGTTTTCTCGTAGGAATATGTCGATCCTTCCGTCCGTTTCCTGAATCGTGATCAACTCGTCGTCGGCGACAACTTCGATATCACTGAGTGGCAGTGACATTGTCATCGTGATAGATGGCACGGTCCAAACGTGCAGGTTTGCAATGTCCGGATTAGAATTCGGACTGATTTTTCCAAGCCTATTAATGATATCAAGAAGATTAGCTGGGCGGCTTCCGTCAGGCGTCTTTGTCTCTAGTTGCAAGCACTCACTGTGAAAGATACTTGACTCGCGTGTTGAAATCGACCTCGGATAAGTTATCCCATCTTTGCTTCCCCCTCCTCTTTACCTCCTGCTTGACGGCGGAGGATAAAAACATATGATCAAGCATTAGAATCTTAAACAGGTTCCTCAAGGTCTTCGCCGTTGCGGCTGGGATGCTGAGCATGTCGACTTTGTCTCGAAAGGTGTCTTCAAAAATCGTGTTGTCGGGGATATACCAGGTATAATCGTCCATAGAACGCATGACGACAACCCCCTTCTCCGAGTGATATCTTGGCCTCCGGACTGGGAATAGAGGTCTGTGTCGGAGTCTCCATATTTCGCTTCTGCTCAAGGGGTCCTTGCCCTTGCTGTGAAGGCGGTCAAGTAAGGACATCAAATCCGCGAACCGATGTTCAATATTTGGCTCTCCGGGGGTTGGGAAACATAGCTCGTTTACCACGTGCTTGGTACCCGCTGATTCAACGCCCAAACACCGGTGGAATAAGTCTTTGCACTCAGGGTAGTGCGACGCTAGAGCTTCCACTCGCCGAAGAGATTTGGGGGCCTTCCACACGCAGGACTTGTGGTTGAGCCAACGGGGAGTCGGCTTATCCACAAACACAAGTCCATTGGCGAGAAATTCTTTCCTTTTATGGTTCTGTCAGTCATTGTAGGGAGCAGCTTGCGGTACATATAACTGGTATTTCTCACCTGATTTCTTGGATTTCAGCCTTCTTGCGTGCGCTCAGGTTGAGCGCTTCGTATATCTCCTTGATAGATGTCTTGTTGATACTAGTATTCTCAAGGGGCAGCTTACACAGAGCTCGTAGCTCCTGTAACCTTGCTCTAGTATCACAAACCGTGATGACGCCGAACTCTGATAGGAAGCCCCAGCCCTCCAGATTTTGACTGGGAAAGTCGGCAAAGTGGATATGCGGGCATTTCTGAACGAGCTCTGGCGTCGGTACTGCCAATTGAGGCAACGGCCGAGTGACTCCGTCCAAACAAGGCATCTCAACAACCTCTAAAGCTTGTCTGAGAATTGTGGGCGCAACGCTGGGATTGGCTGAATAAACCGACTTGACGACGGACAACAGATCTACCACATTCTGTTCCGCAAGAAAAGGCCATTCGGCAGTCAACCTCGAGTGTCGGAGCAACACAGGTTTTGATGCAACTTCCAATGCCGAAGACCGCAGTAGCCATTGTCGGAAATCCCTGGTGTGCCTCGGACCTAGCTCCTTGTCGATGGCGAGTTCGTACTTGTCAGAAAGAACGGTGAACGGGTTGCCGCGGGTGTTTCTGTACTTGGAAACCAGGGGCGGTTCGACGGTAGGGTCGACCAGATAAAGCTGTTCGCCCCGCGTCTGAATGGTTTCCCCGTCCTTCACCACAAGAAAGTACATGAGTGGAGCCCCATCACTTTCCAGCTGTGACCGATGCTTGAAGACATAGACCCCCTCTGCAAGCAGCTCCTCGTCTGATTTGTGAAGCTTTGTACTGTTGGTATGCCGATGGGACTCGAGGATGAGCTTGCACACATGACGAGGGCTGTATTCCTCAATGTCCAGAAACTCGAAGAACCTCCGTCTGACGGGATCTTTGGATGCGTCGAAATCCACAACGGATATCTTCACTCCGTTGGGAACATGCTCGTTCCTGTCTCTGGCCGGAAGATACAAGTTCTTCCTCCGTGCTGCCGCCCAACGGCCATCCTGCAGAGGGATGATTGGGAGGCCCTTAAGGTCTTCTTTCAAACTCTGGTCTTGGCAGAAGAGTGAGCTGACTTTCCTGTGCCACTCAAGCGACTGTTCCTTCAAGCCGCCTATTCCAACGCTGTCAATCCACGTGACAAACTCGCTGCGTAGCCCTCGTAAGTCCAGAGAATGAACACCGAGCAGAGACGTCTCGTCCTGTAAGCCGTCGTAGGCAAATGACAGGTGTTTTGCATTGATGAGTGGAATATTGAAAAGGGCTCCGCCATCGAATCGATAGGATTGCGGCACGAAATAGAGATTTTTGGCCATTTGCAGGGGTGTGCCTGCATCCCGTGACCAAAAGGTCTCTTTGTCCGTTAAGCCTTGGAGGATATCCCGATGGAGGTCATCCCAAGTTGTCCTGCCCTCTGAGGGCCGAGGAAGGTACTTCAACCAAGTGTAGCGGAGGCCTTTCCCAGATTCAACTTCGGGGAGTGCAATGAATCGGTCAAACGCTTGCATTACAGCAGCGAGGATTCCAGACCGAAGGGCCGAGTTCCATGCACAACTGTACTGAAGGCTCTCACGGCTAGCTACAAGCAGGAAATCTGCATGCATGAGGAACTATGAACGCCAGTTAGCAACCAATAACGGAGCCACAAAGGTAGTAGGATAAGATCGTACCCGGAAGCCATAGTTCCCGACTGGCAGGAAAGCGAACACTTTCTGGGTTTCGGTGTTAGGACTGCCTTCATCTCTGACGGCGAACGCAACCACAACTTCTGACACGCTGACGCCCTCCCTTCTGGACTCTTTGGGGAGACCTTTGACGGTATGACGAAGAATGAGATATTTCGAACTCTCAGCCACCTCGGAGTCGCTGCGTGATCTCAGGATCGTAGCTGTCTCTCCTCCGTAGTCCGCGTCAGACCTGATAGCCTCGAGTCGGTAAATGCTGTCTGTGCCCATGTTTGAAACCCGTAATTCTCTCAACTTTCGTAAGAAAAGTAGTAGCTGGGGCTCGATGTGCTCAAGATCCCGATGTATGTTGTCTCCGTCCTCTTTGCCCTTCAGCCACAACAGGAACTGAGTGTGACGGGCGACGCGGTCTGAGGGAGGGAATTCCGTTGGGACTGGCAGAATCATGCCAATGGGTGTTGCGCGGTCGAGCTTGAACTCATAGTAGCCACTGGCGACTTGGACGACATCGGCAACCTTGAACACGGACTTGAACCCAATGCCTTTCTCGCCGATGTATCCCTTTTGTCGATCGACAATGGCTTTCTTCGTGCTTTGACCAGCAAGGGTGAGGGCGTCAAGTTGTTTGAAAGTGAAGCCAACTTCATTGCTGTCAGCCCGAAACACGGTGCGGTCTTCTTTCTCGTACAACGAAAGATTGAGTGTCGGTGTGACATTGGGAGCGTAGCTATTGTCGTCGGCATTTTGAATGAGTTCCAATATGAAGTGAGTCGGAGTCTTGTATAGCTGGTCTGACAACCTGCGAGCGAATATAAGGTAAGCATTCGAGAACCAAAGCAGTTGCTTCTGACGTACATATCAAGTGTCGCGTTCAAACTCGAGACGATGGCAGAGTTTTGGACAACGCCATTTACCATGCATCTCTCTCTCTGCAGCCGCTCAAGGTCGGCTGCAGCCGCCTCTTTGCTTTGTGGGATGCCCTCCATTGCGACTTGCGGGGGATGCATCCTGGCCCGCCTGAAACGCATTGTGACTTCAGGTAATGCAAAAACAATATCGGTGGTTTCGAAACTAGAAGAAAAATGGCTGCGAAATTTACCAAGATTAAGATGCTGCAGGTCCCAAAAACATCGAGACCAGTGCGGAGAACCCAAGCAGTGGGGAGCGTGCGTGATTTGAAGTCAAGCGCTTTCAGCTAGCCGCCCAAACCCCTGAGAAAAAAATACCCGCCCGACCCCCGGGGTTGAAACGTTGGTCTCGACCCTCTTCGCGACCCTGTTGACCAACACGATTTATGAGTAAAGATTGTGGCGAATGAATTGCGCTCAATCTTCTCGCACTACAGTCTGTCTGGAAAGTCCCGCCGCGAGAAACAACTATGAAAAAGCGGACAGCCAGCAGATTTCAGGTCGGGCACGCTCACTGAGATTCCGGGGTACAAAGGGATCGCCCGATTGGGCTATCTGATTGCTACTTTCCAGGTCATCAATCGGCGGATAAGCCATTAATCATGCAACTCCTTTCGCGTCCGCACATGTACGCAACAGTCCTAACGCTGGGGTGTGTGACCAATGGGTGCCAATTGTAGGCCTTTGGATCAGGCATGCCATGGGATCGCAGATCTCGGAACATCCTCCTCAAATTGGAACCTGGCTCTGAGATAGGCGCTCGGTCCCATTCCACTGGAATTGTTGACGAAGACAACTCTTGAAAGAACTGATGGACTGTTGTCTGGCGATCGGTAAAGCGATTATGGGGTTACACAAGGTCAGAGACCTTAGTCACCACCAATTCCAGCACGACATGAGTAATCACACCACAAGCAACACTTCCCTGCCAAGTGGCGCGTGGAATTAACCCATTCTCCGGCGATCATGACATTACTCCGGCTTCGCCACCCACAAACCCCGGAAAACCCGAACACCGTTGCTCCGGGTTCCGAGCCAGGAGTTGATATAAGTCGCTCGCTCGCTGCCAGTCGCCAAATTCTTTCCGAGAACACCCACTATCATCAATTCATCCGCCCTCCCAACCACCTCTCTACTCCCATCATGTCTCAATACAACTCCCAAACCACCGCCTCATCGCTCATCACCGAGCTCAGCAGCTCCATCCGCGGCAAAACTATCCTCGTCACCGGCGTCTCCCCCGGTAGCCTCGGCGCCACCCTCGTCACCGCCCTCGCCTCCGCCTCTCCCCGTCTCCTCATCCTCGCCGGCCGCAACCCCACTCTCACCCTCCAAACCACCACCGACCTCTTCAACCTCCACCCCACCGTCCCCACCCGCATCCTCGACCTCAACCTCTCCTCCTTCCAGTCAGTCCGCACCGCTGCCACCACAGTCCTCTCATGGAATGACGTCCCTGTTATTGACATCCTCATAAACAACGCGGGGATTATGGCCGTGGAGTATGGGCTGTCGGTGGACGGAGTGGAGCGGCAGTTTGCAACGAATCATCTGGGGCATTTCCTGCTGGCGAATCTGATCATGGGGAAGATGCTGGAGGCGGAGGCGCCGCGAGTGGTTTGTGTGAGTAGTGATGGGCATAGGTTGGGGGGGGTGCGGTTTGATGATTATAATTTCGATGTGAGTTGTCAGCGGCCCGGGTGTGGGGTGGGTTGGTTTCTGGAAGGGAATGCTGATGAGAAGGGTAGGGCGGCAAGACTTATAACAAGTGGGTTGCTTATGGGCAGTCTAAAACGGCGAATATGCTGATGGCTTTGTCGTTGGCCAACAAGTTGGGCTCACGAGGCCTGCTGGCCTTCAGCGTCCATCCGGGTGTAATAGCTACGAATCTGGGCAGTCACATGGAGGAGGCGGATGTCGAGTTGTTACGTAAGTGTTGTTTATTCCTACGCCCCGAGTGCTTAGAATTTGATTAACGCGCTTTACAGGTACTACAGACCAAGCCCTGGGAAACAAGGAGGGCTGGAGAAAGGGAATCGAGTTCAAGTCGCAAGACCAAGGCGTGGCGACTACGGTGTTCGCCGCGTTCAGTTCAGACCTGAAAGGTAAGTGTCTTGTTGGAAATCTATCTGATTGTAGGGGTGTACACGCAGTCTAATGTCCCGCTACAGGTAGCAACGGAGCCTATTTGAAGGACTCACATGTGGCGGACCCATGGACTGAGACGGTGAAGCCGTGGGGTACTAGTGCGGTTGAGGCTGAGAGGCTCTGGAAGCTGAGTGAAAAGCTCGTCGGCCAGGAGTTCGACTATTGAATGGGCATTGAACTTGCGTTGGGGGGTACCTATTCGAAGTCTGTTCCATTAAGCTTTAGCTAAGCTTCCTTGCCATCTTTAGCACAATCCGGCTAGGGCAATCGCGTTTGGCCGACTCTACAGCCTAGTTCCAGCTGATGCGACGCTTGTAGGTAGGCCATATGGAGTCGTATCATCTCTACACCACCTTTACAGTTGCCAACGAGCTCTTGCGTCATGTCTTTGGCGACTGCGAAATCCATATCTACTTCGACTTCATGGCGCCAAGCCCCCCGCGCCAGACGGGAAACGTAGCAGGTCCAGCTCAGATTGCGACTCCACGGTACGGTGGGTTTCCGCCTTTGGGGGCCTCATTTCGTGAAGGCGGAAGGGCCAAAGGTGTGGCGGTGGTATAGCTGCCGGTGCCACGATTGGGGGATGCTTTCTGGAGACGATGATTACAAGCGCCCTCGGTGGATGGATACTTGTCTTGAGGGCAAAGGTGATTGTTCTGACTAGCCCGGACATTGTCCAGAAAACTGCATGGTTGGGGCCATGGGCTTTTTGATAACTTGTCGAAAAGCGTAAGTCCCACGCTTTATTCCCGAACGATGGAAAGCTAGAATCTAGCAAGCGCCATGGAAAAGACACCTCGAAGGCTCCGAGATTCTCTGCACCACCAACACTTTCCGCATTTTCCAGCCGTCTCCATCTCAGCTCCTCATAGAACAAAACCCTAGTCCCTAAATAACCTATCGTAATTAGCCCCTCCTACCTGCCAATGATCACATCGCTCGAAATGCGGTCTCAGGAAAGTCGCGGAGCTCAACAAGAGGGACGAGAGCGGGTTGCTTGATGAATGGTATCTAGAGGAACGGCGCGCGAAGTATAAGAAATTTGGCTTCCGGTGTGTCGACGACTGGTATCCGTTTGGGGTAGATGAGAGGCAGCATGGTCTCGCTGGGGAGGGATTTTGGATTTCTTGTGGGCCTAAGCCTGTCTAATAGGAAGCCCCGAGGAAGCTCCGGACACAAATGCCACGGAATCTATTGCCAGCCGGGCACTAGGAGTTGTCGCGAGTGCTGGAAGAGGAATGAAAGAGGTCTAAAGGTGACTGAATCTCGGATGAACTATAGTTCCGGCGTGCTAAGATCTACGACAACGAAGTTTTTGTGCCTGATGACACAACGAAAGTAGGATGGAAATTAGGGTACCTCCATTGAGGTTTCGAGACACTGGCGCTATCGTACATTGTATTTCCTCTCCTCAGTTGAAACTACGCGCGGAGCATGTTCCCAGCCTCCCCTTAGCTCGACCGGGTAGACCGAAGGATACTCAGCTCTCAGATCATGCATTGTGCCGTCTGTAGCGGCGTGGACCTTGACATCCTGACCCATTTCCTATCATAGTAGATTTTGTCCCACTATTAGTCGTGATAGTGTCGAGCCTCCACTGTTGCCCCGAAGTGTCGTCACTGGCGAGGTGTGGTTCCAGCGTGTCCGAAAAGACATCCAGGTGTATATCGGGGCCCGTGAAATTGTTGGTTAGCCGGTATTTGTAAAGACCGCCAGACGGCCACTCATCAAAAAGCCAGAACTGCCCGGCAATGATACCTGTGTCGCTGAGCTGGAGGTAGATGCTTTTGTTCTTGCCACCGTTGTTGATGACATCGAGCGCCTTCCCCATCCCGCTAGCTGATCAGCTTGGTCAGCACCACCATACCTAACTTGGTAGTGCGTAGGTTGAATCGCCATCTCAATTTGACGGATGATGCCACAGTGCAGCAGTGCAGTGCGCTGGTTTATTGAGCGATTGTGAAGTCCACCCCCTCATTTCCAGCCTTTGAACCACTGTTGAGGTGGATTTGCATGTTTTCTAGCCGAATTCTACGACTCCTTTGTCCGTTTTGAGCAATAAGGTCTCAAATCATCATGACCGGCCCCGGAAACATTCGGGACTGCACTCGCTCCAATGATCCGACTCGTCGGGCACTTCCCATTCTTCATAGCTTTCCCCGCCGTGGTCCGTGTCTTCCCACTCGTCCTAGCTGCCATGCTACAAGAGGATCTTATCAAGCCTGTCCATTCCATGCGTTACCTGGAAATGCCCCCAAGGAAGCTTACTGTTGGTCAAACCGTGACGGACCGCGACATCAAGCCAGCAGTATCTCTGTCGGTAAGGCCCGGCTGCGAGCAGGCAGCCTCTGCGGGCTGGGGACGGTGTCCGTGGTACCAACAAAACGTCCCGTTCGGTTTATTCCTGTATGGTATTCAGGGATCGGATGCCTTCCGCCCCCAAGAGGGGTATTCTGTAAGGTCGGCCGATCTGTAGGTCAACGGGGCGGGACACTGCTCTCGCCGCTGTAAAGGTTTTATGGCCGAGCCCGCGAATCGCTCTGGCCTGCTCTGGCGTAGGTCTCACCATGCGCTCTTCCTTGGCCATCGGCTTTTCTGAGCATCCAGAGGAGTCTGCCTGGTGCGGGTCTCTGCAGTTGGCGCAGTTGGGGAACGGGTCCTGGGTATAGCGGCACTTGGGCGTGTTGTTGCCGCAGTTTTCACATCGTGTAGTCCGGGGGCATGGTTTTGGGCGGTGGAACCCCCGGCGGGAGGTGCACCCGTTAATTCGAACCGTCGACCATATCAGGCGTATGGGATGGAGTCGAAGAGCCAGAAGGCGGGCCTCGCCTTTGCGGGTAGGTGGATGATCCAGGTCTACCCCTGGGTGTTCGGGTCAGCGTACTCTGATAGCGTAGTCCAAACCGGCTTCTATTTCGTGGCCGCGAGGACCTCGTCTTCAAGGAGGTCTGTCGCCAGGTTATTTCCGTCGATCGTCCACAGCAGCCGGGGGACCCCTAACAGCCTGGTAATCTGAGACGAATCTGGGCATCCGAAATTTCCTTTTTCGTTCGTATTCCGAGCTGGGGTGAGCTAGGGTGAGCTGTGGCTGATTTATCATGAGCTTTCCCTGATTCTTCCCTGGGGTAGAGTGATCCTACCCGGCGCCGCTGCTCAGCCTTAAGCGCCCGTTTCCAGCCCCCCCAGCTAAAGTCTCTGCCAGCAGAATATTTATGCCTATAAAGACCCAGTTCTCGGCCGCGAGCCCGCATTTTGTCCTTTAGCTACCTCTTCTGCCGGCAGAAATTACGCTCAGGCTACAAGATCATCACAATTTCTCTAATTCGCGCCCGATCGCCAATTTTATAGGCTCGATATAACGACTAACCGATCCACCCGGCTTATTGAATCGGCAAGTTTACGGATCTCGTTCCGGGGGTTGACTGGTATCTGCCCGGCTTGTTCTATATGGCCCTTTCCAAGGCTCACACCCCGCTGCCGTAGTTACGTTGTTGAAGCGGGCGTTGCGGTGGTAGATAGAGACCTCGAAAAGAGAGCGTAGCCAAACAGCGTAGCGCTAGAGTTACCCCTAGGAGATTTCCGGTCGGCCAGGCCCAAGATGGGAATGTAAATACGGATACAAGTCCTGGACGCCAGGGAGATGGGACGTGCCTAGCCGTCGGCCTTTGTTCCCAGCCACACCAGCGTCCGTTAGGAGCGGGAGTAGATGGCTTGCATGTGCGGGGACCTGCATAGCCTTGTCGAGAGGGTCGGACTGATTGATACAGATGGCATCTGCCCAGAGGTAGTGGGGCTCGTCCATCTGTTGCAGCCCCCGGAGTGCGGCAGCGAGGTTGAAGGGGATGCGCAGCTGGTTGCCATTGTATCGGATGGCGGTGATGTCCTGAGGGTCTCTCCAGCAGTAGGAAATGGCTTCGTAAGTCTGCCAGCTCCCGATGGCGACCTCTTGAGTCGGCATTCCAGAGTGTCAGAGCTCGTTCCAGGAAGAAGCTCGAACGAGGCGAAATGTATCGGGCGTCTCAGGTCGCGCGGACAGGCGCAGGGGCGTTTACTTGAAATCATCGCTGGCGGCTGGCGAGTTGATGGTTCCGCTGCTGAGTCTGCACGTCAGCGGCTGGAAACGGGCAGCTGCTGGTTCGGTCCTCCCCCATTGGGAATGGAGATGAGCCGAGAGCGCGCGAAGAAGACAGTCGAGAAATATAGCAATAAGCGGATTATAGAACACGGCCCATCATTATCGTGAGGCTGGTTGAGCGAGCGCTGGAGGCGCGATCATGGAAGGTCCATTCGACTGTCCAAAACTGGGGCCAGATGTGCTGAGTTAGGGGTTTCTGCCCACCAGTTTAGCTGGTAAAACGCCCACGGATTTCTCCTCAAGGCTTTTCCTCCATAGAAAATACATCACACTGTTCACAACGTTTGTGGAATCCCACAGGTGTGGGGGGGGCGGGGAGGGGTCCCAGTATTTTTACACACAACTTTGGGCGGTTTCCTAGTGGTACTACTCCCTCAAACGTGATAGTCCCATATTTTATGGGTTTGAATGGTTCGATATCAGTGTACTTGTGAAGTGACATGGTCCTCTGTTCCACGAGCGCGTCGTAAAACGAGTATGTTATAAGGTAAAGGAGGGTAGACTGTAAATTGGAGGCAGGACTTCATCCATGGATTTCTGTATTAGCTATTATCTACCCTGTTTCCGGTCGGTATAACGGGTGCTTGCTCTGATCCCTCCATCGTACGAATTACTCCTTGGAGATTTGGATATCACGTGACTCTTGGAGGTGATGGTCGAGTTTGAACTCTTCAAAGTTCAATATGGCGGGAACAATATGAAGAAGTTAAATAGCAGTCGGCGCTCATCTAGAAGAATAATACGCCGTTCTCGTAGCTTATTCGCCGCAACGCAAGGATAGCAAAGCTGTAATGACACTCATGGGCCTTAGGATGTGGGGCTCTAACTGGCGATCCATGACGGTGAAAAACGGATGCTAAAAACCCCGCAGTATCCCCAGAGCATCCGCCCACATAGTGGGGCTTCCCACAGCCCCCCTCACCTCCTTCTAGCTACACATTGCTACGCCACAATAGGCAACACCCAAGGCAAACTCGACCTGCGGGCGAATATTTAACTGGCCTTAACCCCTCAGCTCAGCTCGAAATAGTCCCTCCAGTAATCAACTCCGCGAGCGAGCCTCAGCTACCCACGGCACAATGGCAGAAGCGGTAGCGCTCTTGCTGTCAAGAAAACAGACCACTGGCTGATTTGACGACCTTACCCACCGAAGATCGAAGAACAGGCGGGTATGAAAGAAAACCGTCTGTCAAGTTCTTCTACCGCGTGGTGGTATCGTCTAAATGGAGGGTGACAAAATCCTGGAAGCCGCGGGGTAGCTTTTTGGATAAGAGCCTAAGCGATCTATTGAGGGAGCTGCCCTTTACTGACGATAAGTTCGAGGGCCTCACTTTCGTTTTCGATAACCACCCATATATAGGAATGGTGGAGTATATTCCAAAGGATGCCCATTAACAAGCCGGGATATAGGGGGCTCAAAAAAGCTTATCTCCCTCCCCATACCTCGTGTTCGTGGGTATTCGTTTCGACACCTGCATCTTGGCATGGTTGGTCTTATTGGAATGATATGGCAGAGTGGATGTCTTCGAATAGTTCCGGAATCTACCAATACAAGTGCTGAACAAAAGTAACATACACTGAGAAGGCCGGGGAGTCTAGGTGGGAATGAACATTGCCCCTGCCCAGGCTTCCCCGCAATGAGCCCATGTACCTGAGTTATTTTGTGGGTAAGGAATTGACCGTATGGAATTACGGCCCTACCACTTCCGACCAGCCGCTTACAGGAGCTCCCGACACCGCAGTCCACGGCAGGACCGAGTCCTTCCATTTAGGCGCACTAATGATCGGACGGCTCAACAGGAATCCGCTTTTTCTTCAGCATCCTCGCTTACCCGTTATCAATACCGGATCCCGTCTTAGCTATTTCTCGGCATCAGAAAGCCGGGAACCGACCCCGAAACGAATGGCAATATGGCTCTCTCTAGACCTTCCGCCATGCTGAAATTGCAATATATCGCTGCCGTGAATTAACTTCACGAGACAACTGAGCGCTGCCATTTAAACTCAAGACTTTGCTGAAAAGTAGAACCATGGCTACAGTCTTCAGGAAGTCCAAGTGTGCATTCATTCGCAGAAGCAAAGATGGCGTTTCTACAGGCTGCATTTTTCTCTCTCCTTCTGTCCTCCGCGACAGCGCAGAAAATCGGCACGTTGGTCCCGGAAAACCACCCTCCACTTACAACATACAAGTGCACGACCGCCGGGGGATGCAAAGCCGTTGATACTTCCATCGTCCTGGATGCGTTCACGCGTCAGTTTCACTCCATCTCCTCTCCTGAGGTCTCATGCAATCTTGGCACTGCACCTTGTGAGACCGCAGAGGCGTGCGCCCAGAACTGCGCTCTCGAAGGCATCGACTAGTACGCATTTGCTCCGCATGCATCATCTGCACCGTGATAGCTAACCCGTCCAAGCTCCAAGCGAGGCATCAAAACATCCGGAGACGCCCTCACGCTCAACCAATGGCTCCGTGACGCCGACGGCAAGATCACCACGGTCTCGCCACGCGTCTATCTCGTCGCCGCCGACGGCAAGAACTACGAAAACGTCACCCTCCTCGGCAACGAACTCACCTTCGACATCGAGCTCTCCAAGCTACCCTGCGGCATGAACGGCGCCCTCTACCTCTCCGACATGGAACTCGACGGCGGCCGCAAGGTATCGAAAGGTCTCAACACCGCCGGCGCGGAATACGGCACGGGCTACTGCGACGCGCAATGCCCCATCCTCGGCTTCGTCAACGGCGTAGCCAACCCGGGCAAGCTCGGCGCCTGCTGCAACGAGATGGACATCTGGGAGGCCAACTCGCGCGCCACCGTGTATACCCCCCATCCGTGCAAAGCCGAGCGCATCCGGACCTGCGATAACGAGTTGGACTGCGGGCAGCCTTCGGGGTATTGCGACAAGTGGGGATGCAGCTACAACCCTTATGCTCACGGCCACAAGGATTTCTACGGCCGAGGTGCCGAGAATAAGGTTAACACGCTGCTGCCGTTTACGGTGATTACGCAGTTTCATACATCGCTCACGACGGGCGCGTTGGCGAATATCACGCGGTTGTATTTGCAGAATGGGACGCTGGTGCATAATACGGTCACGACTGCTGCTGGCAAAACCACTGACAACATTAACGATCCGTATTGCAATGCCACGGCCGCTTGGACACAGCAGCGTGGTGGTATTGAGGTTATGGGGCAGGCATTGGCGCGTGGCATGGTGTTGATTTTTAGTCTTTGGGCTGGTGAGTCTTGGAACTTTTTTCCCTCCTTTTTCTTCCCCCTTGGTCCTTTCCAAACCACGACTTTAAAGGCCACCGCATTGCTCTCAAGATATGATACTAACGCCTTTACTTCAGATGACGGAGGTTTCATGACATGGATGGACAGCGGTAGCTCAGGGCCGTGTAATTCCACCGAGGGAGATCCCAGGCAGATTGTTCAGCATACGCCCGATGCGAGCGTGAAATTTTCGAATATTCGGTGGGGCGAGATTGGGAGTACTTTTAAGCAGTAGAAGGGTATCGAGAATGTACCCTCTCCGAGGTACTGGACTTACCTGGTGGTAGTACTAGGTAGACTTCTGTAGCACTGAACAGAGTGTTCGAGTCATTCTTGGAACCAAACCAGGCGAAAGCGCCGTGCCTCTTCTTTTGCAAGACGTCAGGTGCCAAGTCTAAGTTGGTCCTACCGTCGGGGCCTCGCTGCCTAAAACGCCCACGCATCTCAAATGCGGAGGCGGCAAATCCCGGCCGCAACTGCATGCCCCATTGGCCAAGGTCTCCCCTTTGACGGCTGGATGTCAGCTGAATGCCGAGACATCTAACTTCACGTCGGGAAGCATTAAGATCCCCTCTCCATTACAGTCTGGAGAATTTTTCTCGGTGTCAATCAACTTATTTCTATTTCGCCTAATCATCCAACCTAGAATTCAACGCCTCCTAAACCTCTCCCCACAACCACGTTGACGACATGCCACCCTACCAATACAACCCTCTCTCCACCCCCCAAACCATCCGCCTCCTCCACCTCTCACCCAGCCCAGACCCAACCACCCCCCTCTACGGGACCTTCCAACCCACCGACCTCACCAGTGACAACCCTTCCGAATTCGAAGCCCTCTCCTACGTATGGGGGGAACCCTCGCCCTCGGCCGGTACCATCCAAATCGACGACTCGGACCTCCCCCTGCCCACAACCAACCTAGCCGCCGCCCTCCGCCGCTTCCGTCTCCCCTCCCAACCGCGCTTTATTTGGGTTGACGCTATCTGTATTAACCAAGCTGATGTTTCTGAGCGAAACACGCAGGTCGCGCTGATGGGAGATATTTACCGCGTGGCGAAGATGACGCTTGCTTGGCTGGGGCACGATGACGATGCGGAAAACGCGCTGAGAAAGCTGGTGGATATTGCGGATATGGCGCCTTTGTTTGGGGAGCCGCCGAGGGGGATGCCGAGTATCACGGCGGGAGCGCCGATGGGGAGTGTGGAGGATGTGGAGGGTTTGACGGGCGATGTTGAGAGGTTTGTTACTTTGGCCGGAGAGAGTAAAATGGGGCTGGTGGTTGGGAACGCGTGGTTCGGGAGGTTATGGATCGTGCAGGAGGCGGTGCTAACGAGGGATGTCAAGGTGGTGCTGGGGGAGGCGGAGGTGGGATGGAGTGTCCTGGAAGCGGCGTTGACGTTGGTGTATCGAGCGTGCTGCAAGATGCAGATGGGGGTTGAGGGGGCTGACATGGAGAAGTTGGAGAGGGCGGTGGAGTTGCTGCAAGAGAGGAAGAGACAGAGGATTTATCGGCAGCCAGAGGGACTAAGAATCACTAGCACGTTGAGGGGACCAGGACTCTCGAATTTACGGGTTGTTGGCGGAGCGGGAACGACGACGTTTGGTCTGCACAGCCAGATGCTTGATCAGCTGGACAACATACTCCAAGGCACGAAGGATAAACAGATGCTTGTCATGCGAGACCGATCCGAACGGTTCCTGGATACGATATGGGGCTTGCGGTATCGCGGATGCGGCGACGATCGAGACCGCATCTATGCTGCGAGGTCCTTCATCCCCTGGGACGTCCCAGTCAAGGCCGATGTGGATTACACTCGGAGTGTCGTACAGGTCTACACCGCATTCTCCCGGGAACTTCTGAATGCGAGCATCATGAATGTCCTCCTTCGCGCCGGTCTGTGGGATAGGAAGAGTACCGGCCCGGCCGAGGACGAATCGCCCTCGTGGGTGTGCGACTTCCGTCTGTCAAAACTTGTCCAGGGTGAGGGTGAACCCTGGCACCACCCCTTGAGGGAGACCGATGATGAACCCATCAACATGTTCGAGACACCCGGTATCCGCTGGCCGGATGAGGACCCGACATCACTTCGGGTGCAGATCGAAGGCTTTGTGGTCGACGAGATCCAGGTCGTGCATCCCCCGGTTTCCGTCGCCGGCGCCTCGACTGAGCAGGCATTGATGTTTTATTGCACGTGCTTATGTGCCAGATTGAAGGCGTTCAGGGACGCCAAGCATCCAGGCGAATCGTGGGATGCGCCGCTGGACATCCAACAACTGACCCTCTTCGCCAGGGTCCTCGGTGTAGACACGGACAGCTTTCCCGGTGCGGTGACGTTCGTGGCACTGCTGGCGAAACAGGGGCGCGAGATCATCAGGGATTGTTTCGGCCAACCCGGAGCGTGGGAGCTAGGCCCTGGGTTCGTCGAGCAAATCAGCCCACAGGATACCGATGAGGTCGCTCGCCAGCTTCCACGGCTTAGACTCCGGGCCTTCTTCGCAACAAGGAAGGGAAATGTTGGACATGGGCCTGCGATGCTTGCGGAGGGGATATGCTGGTTAGATTTCCGGGGCTCCTGATCCCATGTGCCGTGAGGAAGGTGGTGGACACGGACGAGTACCGCCTCATCAGCGGATGTTTCCTGTACGACGAACCCGACTTGATTCACGCGGAGGTTACGTGGTTGACCTTGATTTAGGGATCAAGGCTAATGTTACTCGCGCTAGGTATATTATTTGGGACAATGTTGTTGGGTTTTCGCGGGAAGAAGATACATGTAGCCTTTCTGTTCTGTTTCATGCCTAACACTATATCCTCATCACTGTCCTCCCCTCCGTCTCTCCCATCACGGGATAAAACACCGAGTTCCACAACCTCCCCTGACCCATCAACCCCCTATCCAGCCCCTGAACCCCGCCGGTGACATACATGACCTTCGTAAACTCCGCCGTAGCCGCATACGAGAACGACGTATTCGGCGGCACAAACACAACATCCCCATCAATAAACGTCGTAGGCTCATCAAATCCCTCCACCGCAACCTCCAACTGCCCCTCCTCCACCATGAACGCCGTCGCAACCGCACTCTTGATACCTTTCGCCGTAGCACTCCCGCTATATCCCTCCCAAAACGGACTAATCGTCAATGTCCCCTGCGAAAACGTCCCATTCGTCTGCACCCCCGTCACAAACGGCGTGACAATTTGATACCTGCGGCCCTGTACGGTGCGGACAATGCGCGGATGCATATCTATAGGTTTAGCAGCATCAACAACAAGAATACGGTTTTAGAGAGGTCCTCGGCGGGGAGTGCAGCGGGGAAGTCAAGTAACGTTGCCGCGGTTGCTACGAGGGCGGCGAATGGAGGGCAGGTGCATGATGGTTTGTTCAAGACTGCGATTGTTGCGGCATTTTTGAGGTATAGCGGTTGATCGGTAAGACAGCTGTATTAGAAGGGAAGCAGGACTCGATATGTACCTCAGCTCGGCTGATGGCTCTGTTCCATTGCCTTGCAGCATCTCCTGAAACTGCTATTCATGCACCAAGGTTAGTCCTATGCGCTTATTCAGTCCATAAATTTATCTAGAAAGGGAGTTTATAGTGAAAATATGCCTCCCTAAAGCACCTAGATAAAGGCCATGTTGCAACAGACTCTGTTCCATCAGAATGGAGGCGGAGAAAGGTAGAAACCCTACCTAAGTTTTCCCAACAACCTGAAAACACTCCCCCACCTCCACCCCCTTCACAACTCTCTTAAACCTCCTCGCCGACGCCGGCCACGGATTCACCACCTTTCCACTCTCATGCTTATACCAACTCTTCACTTCACTCCCCGCTCCCATCCACACCGTCTCCTCCATCTTCCCCGCAAGCCACTCCCTATACCCCTCCACCGCCCCCGTCCTTACCTCAATCGCCCCTCCCCCCATCTCCTCTCTCCACCGTAGACACCTCATGATAAATCCCACCTGGACTTCTTTCATCCCGGGATTGCTCCCCGCCGGATTGAAGGTGTTTGGTCCCGCGATCATGAACAAGCTGGGATACCCGTGTACGGCAACACCTAAGAACGCCTCTGCGCCATTGGCCCATTCGTCATTGAGATTCCTGCCGGAGCAACCGGTGATGGTGATCGGTGTAAGGAATTTGGCTGCTTTGAAGCCCGTGGCGGAAATGAGGATGTCACACGGGTGGTGGGTGCCGTCGGCGGTAAGAACTCCCGAGAGGGTGATTTGGGTTATAAGGGAGGTGATAAGTTGGACGTTGGGGAGAGAAAGAGCGGGATAGAAGTGGCTGTCGAAGAGGATGCGTTTGGTGCCGATGGGGTAGGAGGGTGTGAGCTTCTGACGCAAAGTTGGATCTTTGACTTGGCGGTGTAAATGACATCGGGCGACTGCTTCGACGGTGTGGCGGAGCCATTGGTGCCGAGATTGTGTGAGTGGGGATAGGAGGACGTCGGCGCCGTAGTAAAGTGCCTTCCTGTAGACAAAGTGCGCCCCCGGGATACGGAGCACACATCGGCTCAGCCGTCCAAAGTCGGAGCTGGCCTTGGGCAGGATCCACGCGGGACTGCGTTGGAAGACGGTCACGGACTGGGCAATGCATGCCAGGCTGGGTAACATCTGGGCGGCGCTGGATCCTGTGCCGATGATGGCTATCTGCTTGTCTTGTAGATTAACGTCGTCATCCCACACGGCCGGGTGTAACTGGGGCCCGAGGAAATCCTCGCGGCCAGGAATGTCTGCAAAGTGCGATCGCTGCAACTGACCGACGGCAAAGATGACGATTTCTGCGTCATATACTTCACCGCATGATGTGGTGACGTACCATCTGCCCTGTGTTTCCTGGAACGCAGCTTGCGCGACGGCTGTGTTAAGGCAAATGTGTTTCCAGAGCTGGAAATCGGTTGCCACCTGGCGAAGATAGGACAGGATCTCTTGCTGCGGAGGAAAGCGTCTTTCCTTGCCTTTATACGGCGCGAAAGAAAAGGAGTAGAGATGCGACGGTACATCACAGGAGCATCCGAGGTATTGGTTATCTCGCCATACTCCGCCGATGTCGTTGCCCTTTTCGAGCATGACGAAATCGTCGATGCCGGCTTTTTGAAGAGCGACGGCCATCTCGATACCTCCGAAACCGGTCCCAATGATGAGGTATTTCGTTTTGAACATGATGAGCTCGCAGTTGACTTGATTTGTCCGGGCCCTTCATTCTGGACCAAGGCAGCTTTATTACACATTGGAGCCTTCGGTCAACTGCTTCACACCCTCAACTGACACATGGACACGTTTGCGTTGAAACCTTGTCCAATGCCACTGGCTTTCTCTTCGGTTCGGTGTGATTCAAATGAGGCATCCTACAGGATCCGTCTGAACTCTACCCGAGTGGTGTGTCTGCAACGGCTCGGATCACTTTTTTGTGTTGTGCATATGGCAAGTCCGAACAGGGCAGTAAGACATGTGTACGCTAGCCTCGCCGGATTCCTTCATCGTCCCAGCTGACCTTCTTCCCGCCCTACACACCACCGTCCTCTACTCTTCAAATCCACCAAGACTTCCCCCAACCAGAAGCTTATCACTGGGCTACGGAAAGTGGTGTGTGGCACCATAAACCAGGCATTAATGGTTCTCAAGGCAGGTCTGCACGAACTAAAAGTCGCTAGAACGGTCAGCAACAGTTGAATTCTACGCAGCCAACCAGAAACGCAGTAATTGGAAGTCGTGAAGTGTGTTTTTATTCAAGAAGCGGTCCGCGCGACCGCGAGCCCCTAAATTGCGGCCCAACCGCTCGCAGAGCGGCTGACTAAGGAATGATTACGTAATTTGACAGCAACAGCGTAAGCTCGCAAAGCCACGGCTTTTTCTGCGTCGAAGTCAAGAAGCGGCCAAAAAGTAGGCGGAAGAACGGTTATAACACACCATAGGGAGGAAGCACACTCACGATTATCGATCTTACTGGCAGCAAGCGAGCAAGAGACGCCAAAACGGCAGGTGCCACACTTACAGAGGCCGGAAAGATCAACAAGAGTCTAATATATCTCGGCCAATATCTGCAAATGCAAAGCAACGCTACCAACAAGGACAAGGTAAGACAGGGTCGGGATTTGTCATAGACCCCGCTAACTTACAGCAGCCCAACCTAATTCCCTTCCGCCAGTACAAACTAACGGAGCTTCTCTTCTCCAACTCCTTCCCATCAGCGTCGGCATATTCCGCAGCACGACACCGAAATCCCCAGAAGGCAGTCATAATTATGGCAGCTAATCCACACGGTGACTTCAACGCGACATCACAGATTCTCCACTACAGCGCGTTAGCTCAGGAGGTGACGGTCCCTCAGATCCCCAGCATCACCCAGACAATCCTCACGGCCCCATCCACGTCTCCCACGTTGACGTTTTCGAGCCCGGTTGGGTCCCCCCCGATCCATAGCTTCGGGTCCCCCCCGCTTCATAGCCGGCCCTTCTTCCCTCCCGGCGCAACAGCGAGCGCGAACTACACCCCGCTCTCGCCAAACCTTGAGCGGACCTTCTCCCCGGGAAGTAGCCCCGGGAGCGACGTGCACCGTACCACAATGGAGGTAGCCGCCCTGGAGATTGCGCGTCTCTCCGAGGAGCTCGACTACCTGCGGCAAGCCCTTGATACCGAACGGCCAGCACGACAAGAAGCCGAAGCCCATCTCCTCTCGATGGAGGACCGAGTGTTGGAGTTGGAGCAGACCATCTGCGAGGATTATGTCGTCGAGTTTGAGCGGCGTCTCGAGATTGAGATGGTGCGCTGGCGTGCCAACATGCAGGTGGAGATGGAGCGCAGAGCGGAGCACTGGGGCCGCAAGATTGAGGTGTTTGAGCGGACCATTGGCGTTACCGTCAACGGAGATGAGAGCATGATAGATGATGAGAACGGCTATGAGAACAAGGAGAACGTGCTCATGGAGAAAATCAACGAGGAGAACGAGTGACTTCGCCGCGACAACGAGATTCTGCGTCGAGAGCTGGCGTGCATGAGCCCGACCAAGCGCGTTCCCTTGCAGGAGCGTGGCAGCGACGCGGCGCTTGGCAAGGCGAGGGTGGATCCTGGTAGTCCGAAGCCGAGCCACGGCAAGGCCAACGCCGGGGCCGATGAGGGGAACATTCGCCGCAGGTTGGAGAACCTCCGGGTCAGCGATGATAGCGTGCCGCGAAACTCGAGCGGGAGCACTAGCCCGAAGAAGGTGCGGAAGCTGACGACGAAGCGGTGGGATGCCAATGGGAATGATGATGATTTGTTTTGAGCGTGACGTTGGCGGGCTTGGACCTTGGTTCAGATGATTTGCTGCACTTCGCGGGTTTATTGTTGTTTTATACGTATCAGGATACCACAAGCCTGTGTCACTCAGGACTTAGCGGGTGGCCTGAAGACTGGAGTATACCCCTTGTCACATCTATCAATATTAGACTTTTTGTTACTACATGGAGTTTCCTAGTTAATCTTGACCTCATTCCCGATGGCCATCTATATCCCCTCATTCAGGTGCATCCCCTTCCCGTCAACTATGATTGTGATTCTAACAATCACTCCCCAACCCCAACAACATCCCTCAAATTCTCAAAACGCATCCGCGACCACTGCACCTCCGCCCGTCTATGCATCTCCTTGACTATCCCTAGCTTCCCCCGGTGTCCTTGCGCAAGACAATTCATCAACTGTCCCTCCGTCATGGGATTATCCGCACATGGAGCCCCTGAAAACTCCCGACGTAAGGTTGCCCATTCTTGTATTTTTGTGGGGTCTGTCTCGCCCATTGTGCCGAAGCAGATGCTCACGCGGATAATCTTGTCTTTTGTGGATGCGGGAGTGGATGTGGATGCGAGTGTGGATGTAGGTGTGGATGTGGATGAGAATGTGCATGAGGAGAAAGAAAGCTGGAGGTCTAAACCTATAGCGTTAACACGCTGTATTACAGATAGACATAACCAGCTAATTATTAAGAGAACATATCTGTGTACTGTAGGCAACGTCCCCGTGTACTGTAGCCCCACCAAAACTGCCATATATAACCCTAACCCCCCGACACTACCCCCCCCCCC
>Ga0247758_1000919_pt1 | contig 24800 bp, 38 predicted proteins | sample UWRJL156409C4_FD_180950 | JGI IMG/M metagenome (GOLD analysis project Ga0247758, IMG submission 180950) | Plant litter microbial communities from Arlington Agricultural Research Station in Wisconsin, United States - UWRJ-L156-409C-4 | ecosystem: Environmental > Terrestrial > Plant litter >... | reverse complement strand
TCGAGACCAAACCACATGTATTTCAGTAGGATAAACAGAAGAGTGGGCGGGGTGGAAACGCCCCGACCACGCCCCGACAGTAGATAGTTAGCAGTAGAGGGACCGCTTGCCCTCACGGGCGGAGCTTCCAGCTCCTACGGTGTAAGACAAATAATAATAAGATTACACTACCTTTTCTGAGTTTCTCCCCCAAATGCCAAATGCCGAAGTGCTCAAATAGCACCGCCCTCAAATTGCATCACGCCCGTAGCCTCCAAAGCCTGCGTCAGCCCTTTCAGCCCCAGCGGCCTCGTCAAAAACAAATCAACCCCGCTCACAAACGCATCCTCTTGAATATCGGCCCCTGAAAGCCCAGTAAGCGTGATAACTGTGACAGGATCAAGCTTATTATCCCTTTCAAACTCCCTGATCCTTCGCGTCGACTCGAGACCATCCATGATAGGCATCGAAATGTCTTCAATTCATCAGCACACATTTCTCCAACATTTCACGGCCGAAATGCTCACCTGTCAAAATACACCTAAAATCCGTCGGCGCCTTTGTGTACATCTCTACCGCTTCAAGTCCATTCAGAGCCGTCGAATGGGGGTGGTGTAATTTCGCCATATATGCCGTCAGAATCTTTGTTTCAAATTAACATCCTGATTAAAAGCCCATCCTCATAACTCGGCTTACCTTGATATTGATAGGGTTGTCATCAACAATCAAAATTGACGGACCCGGGGCTACAACGGCCGCTTCGACACCCTCGTCCACAGCCTCTGGCACCACCGGCATCAGCGACGCATTCAACGAGATGTTCGGACGGCCCAAGGCAATAGGACTGAATGGCTCGGTATCTGGGCCGATTAACGGCGGTGAGCGCAGACCTTCACCCGGGTACGTCTCGAAGTCCGTCTCAGAATGCACAGTCTCTTGAAACCGAAGGCGGCTCACCACCAGCGCATCTGCCAATTTCCTTGGTCCAACCCTGAAATCTCATCATTAGTATTTCAACACACAACAACTTGCCCAAGAGACTTACGGAGGCGTAAGAAAACAAGCCCTTTCGCTAGCAGGACGCCGATGGTGACATGTAACAGCACTCGGATCTTGCCGGATAAAAATGTGCGGACAATCCGCCAGCTCCGTCAGCTTGAAGAGCGTATCGTCAGTCGAGTGACTCTGGCTGCAGATGACAAAGTCCAGCCGCTCGGGGTCCACGGCGTTGACCTCGGTGAACACCTCCATTTTCAGCCACTGACGACATATTTCCTCCATCAAGCGCAATTGTGACTTTTGCTTCCTATCTGTTCGGCGGAAGCCCTCCCTGATCGGAACAGAGGTATCAAACCCATGAAGGAGAACCCGGCTGCCCGCAATGTCTTTGATGTTCTGCTGAAATGTGGGCTCCTCTTCATCTGCTCCCTGCGTTCGCGGGAGGGGTACTGAGACAGTGACAGTCGTCCCATGGCCAGCGCGGCTCGCAACATCGATATTGCCGCCGAGGGTAATCGCCATCTGCCGGACGAGACTCAACCCCAGCCCAGTCCCCGGCTCAAAGGAGTCCTCTTGCGAAAATGGCGTAAACAGCTGATGTTTCAGGTAGTCTTGGCCCATGCCCTTCCCAGAATCCGACACAGCAAGCACCGCTGTTCGAGTTCCGCTTCCATCACAACCAGAGTCACTCTCGGGCTCCTGATAGAGCTTTACCCTGATGAATCCAGATTTCGTGAACTTGAGCGAGTTTCCAAGGAGGTTCATCACGGTCCTGCGAAACGCGCCAGGATGGGTCCGGCAAGACCAGTCTCCAGGCTCAATATCCAAGAGAACCTGCACCGGCTTCGATGATCTCGACACATGACCCTGTCTCTGTCTCTTTTTCGTCGACTCATACGTCTTTTTTGGACTCTGAGAGCCATTGATGAGCGTGCTCCAGGCCGCGAAGTGGATGTCCGACCTGTTGCGATAGCTCCACCCCGCAAGGATGCTCTCCACAACCTCTTCCGCAAGACGGTCCAAGTGAACATTGAAGTTTGGCATGTTCGGCGAGGAGGGTGACGCGCTCTTAGATGGCTCCATAACAGACCCTCTTCGTTCCGCTTTCGCACGAATTTGGTTGCTGATTCTGCTATAGTCTAATAACTAGACTCCAACCGTTAGTATGCCAAATAATGCGAACGGGGGGCCATCACTTGCATGATCAATGGTATCGAGGAGGGTCCTCCCTGATGTCTCGATGGTCCGGAGGATATTCTCCTGCGCCCTGTCCAGCGACGTGTTACGCAGCAGATCCACGGCTCCAACGACGCCATGGAGGGGAGACCTCAACTCATGGCTGATGGAACCGAGAATATCTGTCTTCGTCTTTTCAGCGGCTTTGGTATTCAGCCGCGCCACCTCAGCCATGGCCGTCAGCGCAAACACTCGAAGGTAGCTGAGCTCGTTCTCCACCGTGAAGATCCGCGTCGGCGTCTTGGTCCAGACAAATCCTCCGGCAAACCACCTATTCTTCTGCCCGTCAAACAGTGGGATGAATGCCACACTCTTTGCGCCAGGAAACATCTGCTGCAGCGTTGATGCGATATCGCGCCGCCTCCGCACCCGCTGGGAAATCTCCTTCAGCTTTGGGATATCGTCCCCGTCGCCGCTGAAGTATGTCCTCTTCGGCCAAGGGGACGTCGGTGATGGCTCGTCCATATCTGGGCTGGGAAAGTCCAAGATAGAGCCATCCGTCTCAAAGTTGAAGATATGGCCGTGATGATATCGCTGAAGCAGACGGCGAAGAAGCTTCTCAGGGATCGCCCCGTAGTGCGACTCCAGCGCGTCGCCATTTATTGAAGAATTCGAAGACGTCGAGAACCCCAGGATCTTGCACGTGCTGTGATCAGCAACCCTTTTGTTGCCCACAGGAGCTGCCGGGCTACTCTCATCGCTGCTAGACTGGCTGGACGGCAGCCTTGTCAAAATCGGCGGTTCCTTCACCTCCTTCCCGATCAGCCCCCCGAACGCCCTCACACTGGCGTCCAGAAACACCACGCCTTCTACCTCCACTGCCTCCCGTATAACGTTCGACGCCTTAGAAAACACCATTTCCACATCCGCCTGCAACTGTCCCGCAGCAGTGAGACTCGGCAGCCTCTCCGGCGCAGGTCTCACCCTCGGGGACGCGCCACCAACCCCTCCCCACCCCCTAGGCAGAGAGGGAACTCCGGCCTCCGCCACTGGTGAGTCTCCGGGAGCCTCCTGCAACCTCTTATTAAGCACCCCCTCCTTCACGCCCGGAATATCCCTGAAGAAGCTCTTATTCGGATCACCAGACCAGTTACTCAACGTGGCCTGGCCCTCCACAAAACTCCCCAGCCCGCGCACCATCCTCTCGCCGCGGCGATACCACTCGCTCGACCTCTTTGCCTCCAAATAGTCCATGATAGTCTTCGATATATCCCTCACAAACTGGACCTGGTCACTGGTGAGTCCCTCCGGTCTCGGCTTATTATCCACCACGCAATACACCCCGATATTCACCCCAGTTGGAGAGCGGATGGGCACCCCGGCGTAGAATTGGCGGTTTTTGTCGTGGATATGGCAGAAGCGCGAGTCTTTGTCGAGATCGGGTATGACGCTCACGGGGAGGTTCGCCGGGGCGAAACCCTCGGTCGTGCCGGGAATAGAAGCCAGTTCGGCCGCACCGGTGAGGACATGTTCGCAGAGGGAGTTGACGCGCGGGATGGCGGTGCCGCAGTAGACGATCTGGCCGCCGCAAGAGATGTCGCCGGCGTGGCAGAGGGGCGGACAGCGAATAGCCTCGGCGACGAAATGCTGGTAGGTGCGGTCGAAGAGGGAGACGATCGAGTGGGTTGCATTGAGGCGGTAGAGGCCGAGCTGGGCGAAGGCGGTAAGACATGGGTCGGGCGTGGACGAAAGAACCGAAGTAGGGAAGGCCTTGTAGGGTGTTCCTGGAGGTGTTGGGCTGCGCAGAGCGGCAGTGGAGATACCGAGATCATCGTACCTGGTGTTGGTGATCAGTTGGTGTCGCAGGCATTGGCGGCGAGCATTGTCCCAAGGCCGCAATGAAGGAAAGGGGTGACGCAGAATTGCTTGACTCACTTGAACGTCTCGCGCTCGCGGACTGGCTCGGGGACAGGCAGAGGACTGGCAGTGCTCATGCTGCCGTGATGGTGGTGTTGTTGCATTTTTCTTCCATTGTCAGCGCCTCAAGCGCTGGTTATGTCGCGTTCGAACTTGAGGAGCATCGCAAGGTTGTTGGAAGATAAAAGAAATCCATCGCTCGTCCGCCTGAGCTCTGGAGGTCTTGTCCGAAGGAGAGGGGAGACATTGCAAACTCAAATCGCAAGCTAGCACTGATTCGGGTCCGACCGTTCGATGTTTAGGCGGACATGGAAGGAGCGAAGTTGCCCGACTACGCTGACGAGCTGAGAGATAGAGTTTAAGCTCGTCCTAGAGGCCCGCCCCAAGCGCGCGCCCCTCGCGACTGGGGCCACAGAACCTGAGCTAAATCCAAGTGCAAACTCTCCTTATTGGCAAAGGCGCTGCCCCCCTCACCTGATGCTGCCGGTTGCCCCTTCATTGCTGTCCCAGGAAGAGTCTGGATGCAGCACCCCCTCACAGGGGCGAAACTCGTCTGCGGGTCATTGAGGGTGCTACGGTTGTTGCAGGACCTCAAATAAGGCCTGGGCCATGGCGAAGAAAACGGGCCTTGAACATGCGTGGCACGAGGCACTGGTTCGCTCATTATACAGCAGGTTGTGTGTCGGCGGTAAGGCCTTCATACAAATCAGCAAAATAGGGCTCTCTTCCTGACATTATCAATATACACATTGGAAACTATAACATATATATGTGTGATTGTTCCGGACACCGGTAAGGCTGAAACGGAGATCCCTTTCTTTTGTTCCTGTCCCGCTGCCGCCCTTTTTCCAGGGGAAGTAAATAGCAACCCCTCTCACAATGGACACGATTACTTCAAGGCCAGGATCTTCTGAGCCGCCTGCTCGGCAGCGATCACAATGGCAGCCGAAGGGTTTCCGGTGGTCATTCCAGGGAAGATGGAAGCGTCAACAACGAACAGGTTGTCGGTTCCGTAAACCTTGGTGTTGGTGTCAACGACGGCAGTGCCGCCATTCTTGCGACCATCATCAGTACCGAGCTTGGCGGTACCCATCCAGTGGTTGGAGCGGCGGTTGGAGGGGGACACAAGCATCTGGGGTTAAGTGTTAGCAAGTCATCCGACTGTCAAAAAGCGGATGTGAGTAACGGCATACCTTGTTGACGAAGTCATCGACGGTGGTGCCGGGCGGGGGCAGGATGAAGGTGAGGTTCTTGATGGTGCTCAGAGACGCAACAAGGTTCTTGATGCCCTTGATGACGGCCTCCTTGTCACCGGCGTCGTGGAGGTAAGGGTGCTCAGCGACGGCGGTATCGAGGTTTCCAGTGATGGTGGAGCGACCGCGAGACACAACACCACGGCCGAGGTACTGGCTGAGGGTCATGGAGAGCTTGGACGGGAAAACGTTGTCGTTGCCTTCAACGCGGGCAGTCCACTGGAACTGACGAGGCTTGCCGTCGGAAGGAGTGATGACCTCCCAGATCAAGGGGCCGATGTTGGGGGCAGCCTGGGCGAGGATGCCGCTGCGCTGCTTGAGGTACGCCTCACGGTCGCCGACGTTGGGCGAAGTCCAGGCCTCGTAGAAGTCATAGAAGACGACATCGGGGTGGTCGACGATCAAGTCAGTGTTGAGATGATCAATCAGGTTGTAGCCGACGGGCAGGTTAATCCACGACTCCTTGGCAATGAAGTCCTTCTTATCCTTGGATTCAGCAACAACCGCGAGCTGATCAGCCGGGCCAATACCGCCTGATGTCATGGTTAGCTTCTGCGGAGCGACATGATGGACAGACGCAAAGACTTACTTCGGAGAAGGAGCTTCTGGGAGCCAAAAGTACCAGAAGAGAAGATGACACCGCCACCGGGGTTGATGTTGATAGTACCGCTGTAGCCACCGGTGGACATGCACTCAAGCTCGACGCCGGTGACCTTGCTGCCGGTACGGACGGCACGCCTGACGGCGCTGTTGACCCAGAGGTTGAAGTTGGGGCGAGCGAGCGCAGAAACGAGGTAGGTGGCCAGGGGGCCGCCACGCTCGCCATTCTCAAACATAAAGGTGCTGTGGCCGAAAGTGCGGTTCTTCTGTGCGGGGACATCGTTGGCAACGACCTCGGTGTATCCGGTCTGGTTAAGGCCGCTCGCGAGCACGTGGAAACCCTCTTGGCGGTAGAGCTTGCCGTCCTTGCTGGGGGTGTACGTGCCAGGGATTCTCTTGAACACCCTGTCGGCAGCAGCAGAGATGTCGGAGTTCTTCCAGCCGGCGGGGAAGTTCTCATCCCAATCAGCCGGGGGAGGCTAGAAAACGGTTAGCATGGCAAAAAACCTGACGAAGGTAAAGGGGAAAACCAACCTTCCACCAGAGACCGGCGTTGACGGCAGTTCCGCCACCGAGCACGCAACCGGCCATCTGGTCGGTATCAGTGCAGGCAATACCAGCCGAGTCAACCCAGATCTGGTTGCAGAGGCCGGGAACGTCGAAGCGGGTGAGGTTGGTGCCAACGAGCCACTCGGGCTTCATGGTGCCAGCATAACGACCGGAGGACGGGGGTCCCTTCTCGATCAGCAGAACGCTCTTGCCAGCCTCGCTGAGCTTATCGGCGAGCGGGATACCACCGGCACCAGCACCGACAATGATGTAGTCGTAGGTCTTGGAAGGTGCGGCAGAGCAGACCGGCTTGTACTCCTCGCCCTCACCAGGGGGTGTCTCGAGGCTGAGGAAGTTATTAGAGAGTGGAAGTTGGTGTGCTAGCGGAGCTACTACTTACTTGGTGCATACGGGAGCCGCGGCGGCAGCCCCGAGGGTGGCAGCCTTAGCGTAGTTGGCGTTAACGGCACCCTTGAGCTCAGCACCGAACTGGCCGAAGCCGTTGTCGTGGAAGCCAAAGAAGGCCTTGTCGGGGCAAGACGGGTTCCGCAGGTTGGTCTTAGCGGCGACATAGCCCAAAACGAGGTTCCCGGTCTTGGTGGAAACACTTCCGACGGCGCCGCCCTGGTTCCACGACAGGCAGTTCTGGCAGCGGTAGATGAGCTCGAACGAGCCGGCCTTGAAGGTGGACGAGATCTGCGTCAAGGTGGCATTGCCGGTGTAGGGGAGGGGCATGTTGTAGCCCGTGGTGTAGCGGAACGAGGTGTGGACAGTCCCATTGAATGGCCATGCCATGAGCAGGAGAGCCTGGGTCATCTGTCCGGACAAGCCGTGGGAGAGACCGCAGTAGCCGGGCACGGCATTGTTGGCGATTTGGCAACGCTAAGGGCTGTGAGCAAAGAACCTGGCACATTCGACGGGCATGCGACCTACTAGGAGACCGATGTACTCGGTGGCGTCCTTCTCGAGAGCATCCGAGGGTAGAGATAGACCGAAGGTGAACGGCGCAACGTTGGCACCGGTGGACCAGGTCTTGAAGGTGATACCGCTCTCAGCATCGGTGTAAGGTTTAGCATCGGCCGTTTGCGCCGCAGTTTGTTGCAGGCCTATGATTGTTAGAACACTTCTTGATCTACGCGAGATCATAGACAATGGGCAAGGGGCCACTCACACAGTGACGCCGTGAGGGCGGTCGCCCCAAGACGGCTGAAGAACTTCATGATTCCAGAACGGCCAAGCACGGCGAATTGGTTCCAGGGTCAGTACTGATCCAGAAAGACAAGACAAGCAACCCCTGGAGACTGCCAACGGGAGGAGGGAGCACAAGCATAATATAACAAGCTCCTCGAGCGGCACCGTAAGGCGTCGGAACCCCGTCGTTCCATGCTGGCCTCCGCGGGCTATCTCATCTCATCCCAGGAACGAGCCGCGGAAGCGCAGTCCGGGATAGGAAGCGATGGAGCGACACGCCACCGGCAGCATGGATCCTGCGGCAGAATGGGGGAGCCGACCACATGGGGCCGCTGGAGCAACATAGATTGGCCCCATGTGGGGATTATAGCCTTCGTAAGATGGAATATGGAATTAGCATGCTGGCAGAAAGAGATGGATATGAAGGGTGGTCGCTAAATTGGAGAAGGATGCCCAGGGCCGTTTCCTGGGTGGGGATTCCCCAAGAGTTCTCCAGGGACAGGAGCGGGGGGCGGAAGATGTCGATCTCGATTGGCGGGAAGCGCTGCAGCGGCATGACGGCGCGACTCAGGGAAGTAAGGCACAGCACGGAGCGGTTCAGGGGCCGCTGCTCGTCGCAGCTGTGGCCAATATGGCAGGCCGGCCAGGGAGCCAGGGCAGCACGATGCCGAGCCCAGGACGCTGTCGGCGAGGACACCATCCCAGGGGTAATCTCCGTTTCGGGACATCACATAACAAATGCGCGGCACATGGTTGGTCAATCCCCGCGCTCTTGGCGGACACTTTCCTCGTGTCGCGCTGTAACCGAGCCGGCGGGCGACGAGATCCGCGATGCTTAGGGCTCGATGCTCGATGCTGGTGGATGGGCGGCCTCGGTTGCGACGGACGGATGCACGATTCGGCGAGAGGGGGTGAGATGTCAATCGCGGGGCGGTGCCTGGCGCCTAGGCTGAACCCGACGGTGAGGAGAAGTCGAGCAGTCTGGTGGCGTCTGAGCCCGTGTTGGTGGTCTGGGCCCAGCCTGTGGCATCGCTCACCGTTCTCCTGGGAGCGGCGCACACGGCTTGGGAGCTGGCTGGAGGCGGGAGGCGATTCGGCTCGATGCACGCTGGAGCGGGCTGACAGTGGTCGTCTTGCCCGGGCTGGGGGCAAACGCTTCAGCGCCAGCACTGCTGTTCGCAGGGTCCTTTGGGGTCCTTCCTGCCTGGCTTGGCGCTCTCCGCGGGGCGGTTCTAGAAAAACAACCGCTGGAGCCGTAGGCAGTTTGTCCACAGCAATCTCTCCCCACTTTGGATAAGCTCTCAGCCAATGCTCCCTGCCGTATTTCGCATGCTACCCCGTCCGCCCCGTTGGTCCCATCCGGGTCTCATCTATCCCCGACCGCGACGATTGCTGACTGCCCGCCAAGTCGAGGCGACCGCACCAATCAGCCTATATCATGACAACTTTTCTATAGTAGACTTGCGGTCCGGCGGCCCAGCTCCAGCGAGCGATCCTTAGTCAAGTTTGCCTCGTGCTTGATCATGGTCGGAAAATCTCGTGAAGGCCCGGTCGCTGGGTCCGTCGTAAGAAGGCGCCAATGGGAGGCTCGCTCGGTTCGTCGGGATCCAACGTGTTTGCTTACGAAGGGGAGGCAGGCAGTCCGTGTCGGTAAATTTTCGTCGCGAAGGTACACAAATGGACAGGCTTCCCCGTGAAGTTTGTCCGGGTGTTTTTACGGGAAGTTGTGGAGAGCAGAGGGCGAGCTGAGGACGAGGTGAAGTCTGGGCGCGCCAGACTGGAGCCTGGCGCTTCGGAACTCGGAATGGCAGCGTCTCCACCAGGCGACCAACCAAATCGGCAGTCGCCGAAGCAGCAGCGACCCTACACCTCGACTGCTGATGATTTGCGACTACCGATTTTGTTTGCTCGCGACCCAGCGGCAGATTTGCTACCCTACCTAGGGATGCAGCGGTTTGTTGGATGTGCAAGTAGCTGGGCACTGGGCAGCTGCGGCTCACAGACAGGGCAGCGGGCGAAAACTGGGGAACCCCTGTCCTCCATGCATTTCCGTTTTGGGACGCGGCGCTGCTCCCTCCGCCCTTTTGGCGTCTTTGTTGATGTCAGTGGTCAGAAACACCAAAAGTTCATTGAAGATGATGCTCAAAAATGATTTTCGAGGAGTTGAATATGGGAACATATGTGAGCGCCGAGGATTCGGGTGAGTATATGAGCAAAGATGCTGTGACGTGGGCGCCTTGCGGTGTGCTCCCATTTTCTCTTGACCGGGCGTAAATCGTAGCCAGATTCCCAACTTTGCGCGTTATTTTATTGCCTTTGAGCTGTATTTCGGTATCCTCCCTGTAGGCAAGATGAAGCTTCTTTTAGTTGAAGTTACTACCGCCGTCGCCTGCCAGTGGGCATCCTTGGCATCAGCCCACACGATATTTGCTCAGTTGACGGTTGATGGCAAGACATATGGTGATTCGACCCAAGCTGCGTTTGTTTGATGAGATCACTAATTCTTCACAGCTGTCTCTCACGGTATTCGTACGCCTTCATATGATGGTGTGAGTTTCCCGACAGCGATGATCGAAAGAGTTGCTACCTCGATGCTGAACCTGCGAAAGCCCCAAACAAACGTGATGGCCAACAATATGGCATGCAACGGAGCACCAAACCCGACTACCCCGTCAGACAAAATCATTCCCGTGAAGGCGGGAACGAACGTGTCAGCTGTCTGGCGACACACCCTTGAATGTGGGTCTAGTTTGTGTACTAGTATCTCCAGCGCATTATCTGATTTTGGCTTGAACAGCTGGACCGAATGATGTGATGGACCCTGGACACAAGGTAAGAGTATCTGCGCCTCCCGCCTGCCTCAAACTTGAAGGCTAACTATTATCACTTAGGGCCCCGTGATGGCATATCTCAAGAAAGTTAACAACGCCAAGACCGATTCTGGTGTTGGTGATGGCTGGTGCGTTGTGCGACACCTGGACTCAATTCTCGAGCTACCCAGCTAAAATTTCCGAAAAGGTTCAAAATTCAAGAGGGCGGATACAGCAACGGAAAATGGGCGACAAATGTTGTGATCGACAACAAGGGCAATCAGGTCATCCACATCCCACAGTGCATCGCCGATGGCCAGTATCTCCTCCGAGCTGAAATGGTTGCCTTGCAGGGCGCCCGCTCTGCCAGTGGAGCGCAGCTCTATATGGAATGCGCACAGATTGAAATCACTGGGGGTGGTGGAACTGCCAAGCCGAAGACATACAGTATTCCTGGGGTTTACAAGGTGGGCGCAATCATCATGTTGCACTCAGGGGTCTCTTCCATGCTGACCATGACGTCTACCGCTTCCACTGCAGTCGAACGACCCAGGGCTTCTCATTGATATCTACTCGATGAAGACGACTTCGAATTACGTCATTCCGGGTGAGCAACCGATCCCCATCGGGCGATTTGCCCCCAGCTAACGGCATCAAGGACCACCGATGTTTACTTGCCCATAGATGCTGCGCGTCTCAGATTTATGGCATGAAGGCGTTACATGCGAACTCGAGGGACAAGTTGCTCCACCAGGTCGCCAGGTCACGGTTCAGCCCGCAACCTGGAAAGCGTTTGGACGAACCCGAGCCGCACTTTCTCAATGTCATGTGCGCTATACAGAATACTACCATCTTGATCATTGGCACGGATAGCGTGGCGCCGGATCGTGAGCGGACTGTGACACTGAATATACAACGCCGCCATGGCGAATCCAGGTTGGCTCAGATGAAGTCTCTTGGCACTCAAGGCTGCGAATGGTGGGGTCTTAGCGCCAGTCCACCAAAACAATGCGGGGTGGTGTTAGTGTGCCATCTAACTAGCGTGGGGAGACATTCCGGCCCCATCTTTCTAGAACTCTGGGGTTGCGTGCGCCCATGGTTGAGCACATTTCACCCCGGCACTTGCCAACGGGTGCACTCGAGGCGTTCCGCGTCTGGCCAGTTAGAGGCGCGGGAGATGGTGGCATGGACGCGGATTGGACACGGCATCGCTGCTTCCCCGGCTCGATATTGCGGAGGGGATGCACCTAACCCCACAATTGGGCCGCATGACGGAGGTCTCGGCTCCCATTCGATGTGCAATCTAGCGGCCCACGCAACTTCATCTCTGCTCTCTTTCTTGCCTTCGCATTCCCTGGCTGGCATCACTTGACGGCGCAGTCATGGCAGCATTGCGCGGCGTTGTTGCGCCTCCGATGAGGCCAAGAGAAGCGCTCGCTGGGCCTTCCGGCCCGTTTCATATACAAATCACACCCTGCGTACCCCGGCATTTTCGGCAGAGCGCTGTCCGGGTCCGCCGTTGCCCAGGCCTTATAAGCCGCAACCTTGGACGTCGCCTTCAAAAAGAACCTGGATGCCCACATTACCTCCACACGTAAAGCAACCCAAGAAGCTATCATCACCGCAAGATTAGCAACAAGATCAGCAACAAGCACAACAAAAACATCACAATGAAGACTCTAACCCTCGTCGCCGCGTTGTCGCTGGCCGTGACCGAAGTCTCGGGCCACTACATTTTCCAGCAGCTGACCGTCAACAACAAGAAGTTCGGCGTATACGAGCACCTGCGGAAAAACACCAACAACAACTCCCCTGTCACCAGTCTCTCGTCCAATGACTTGCGATGCAACGTCGGTGGGGCCTCCGGTGCCAACACAGTTACGCTCCCCGTAACAGCTGGCGACGCTTTCACATTCACCTCGGATCAGGCCGTGTATCACCAAGGTCCCATTTCGCTGTAAGCTACCCATGAAAGCAGCATGTGGCGTGAGCTGTGCTGACCCCTACCCAGCTACATGTCGAAGGCGCCAGGTTCTGTTAACGATTACGACGGATCCGGAGACTGGTTCAAGTTCCAAGACTTCGGCCCGACTTTCACCGGCGGGCAGGCACAGTGGCCCCTGCGCAGTATGTCTATTTCTCCCCCTTTTCCATGCCTGCCGATTCTGACAAGGTTGTAGCAACATACACCGGCAACATCCCCAAGTGCATTCCGAATGGCGAATATCTCCTCCGTATCCAGCAGCTAGGAATCCACAACCCCGGTAGCCCGCCGCAGTTTTACATCAGCTGCGCACAAGTCAACGTGACTGGTGGTGGTGGCAAGACACCGAGCCCAACGGTCAAGATCCCGGGAGCTTTCAAGGCCACGGATCCTGGATATACTGCCAACGTGAGTTTCCTTTTCGCTGCTGAGGTTCCTCTCAATAATGCTAATGTGCTGCATCTAGATCTACAACAACTTTAAGTCATATATTGTTCCTGGCCCTGCCGTGTTTTCGTGCTAGACGGAGATAGAAAAGGCTTGCGGGACTACCTGGCAAGCGGTTGCCAAAAAAACAGAGCCACACAAATTGGCCTGTGCGGTTCCTGACTAACAGAGGCCCTAACAGTTCCACGAACAGATGTGTGGATTCTATGGTAGTGTGGATGGAGCAAGTGTTAGCAGGGAACGGTCAGATGACCAGCTGGCAGTACAAAAAGATACTTCATTTTGCCCGCAGTTACTATAGTAGCCTGCGTACTGCACAGGTAATGTGGCTCTCTTTTTTTGTCAACCGCTTGCATGGCTCTCTGACACTGCACGGATTGCTAGGCGAGGTACAATACAATACTGGTTTGTTTGTTAGCTCGGTTCTTCCGACAGGGGTCATCACGGCAAAACACAAAGTGATTCCAACGCAGAAAAGTATATAATTCTAAGTAAGAGGATGAGTTCAATCTGGCGAGTGGAATTTTCTTGGTGATCTTCTGCCGCTGCGCCGTTAAGAAGGGAAAGTTGTGAAATGCCAAGTCTCACGGGTTCCGCGCTAATAAGCAAAACCAAAGTTAGATTGTAGTGCGGCTTTCGTGTCTTCTCAATGCTTTCCCACACCACCTCACGAGCCTCTTTCACTACGGGTTTTCTACCTCTCCTCTCCCTTCGCGCTTCGCGCCAAACCCACAGTTTACGCGCAATTCATCTGCAGCTGAGACATACTTCTTCCGTTGCCCAGCAATCTGTCCCAAGGCTTCCGTCATGGCGCCTCACGATGAGCCGCCTAATGAGCGGCACGAACATACGGCCACTGCGATTGATCCAGGGAAGTTATTCTTGACGAACTTGCTGCGCCGCTTCAGAGAGGTGAGGGAAAGAGGCGAACCAGCATCAATTTTGAGTAAGTTCAAAGCCCTCTTCGATCATTTTTGCAGCGCGGTTGCGAAGTCCGTCGTGCTGACCTTGGTCGTCGTAGTGTGGAATCGGGAGAGATCAACGATGATGATTTGGCTTTTGAGCACTTTGATGACGGTTACAGCGAGTGCGATGCTATCAAACAGCGGGGTGTCGGCCTCCTGCTCAAGGACAAGGGAATTTGAAGCTGCAAAGCCAACTTGATCAAGCGGGACGAAATCCGAGCCAACTTTTTCATGTTGCTGGAAGAGGAATCCGAGGGTCTCTTCCGCATGGCCTCTGATCTTTTTGACAGATATGGCCGACTCCAACGAGAGTACTATGAACACGACGTGAAGAAGGGCACCGGCGTCTTGGGTGGGGAGCGGAGCTCGACTGCGGAAACATCCTGTTCATTGACAGTCTGAGGATCAAGGAAAGCCTGCGGAGGCGAAAGCTAGAAACGAAGACTGTCGAAGAAGTGTTCAGACAGAAATTTGGAAGTTGGTCTTTCGCCTTTGTTGCCCCTGGATCACTCAACGCCAACGCAACTCAAGGAGAATCGATTATCCATGGGCAAATCAGAACTGCTGAGAAATTCTGGCTGTCTTTAGGTTTCAGAAGAGTTGGAAACTCCAACTGGCTGGCTCGCAGCAGCAACCCGAACCATCCTTCACGGCAACTCGAGGCGTTCCGGCAACTTGTGTCAGAATCAAAAGCGTGCTTTCCTCCGCTGATGCAAATCGTCTCCCAACACCTCGCCAACCCTCAGAAAACATCCGCCGATACTGTTTCCCAAATTCGCGACGTGCTTCCTGATGACCCCGAGGATCCGTCCTGGTGTTGCACTAATCGAGCGGGCAACAATCTCCTGCATGTTGCGGCTTTGTCGTGCCGGCCCGCCGTTATCGAGCATCTCATGTCAAAGAACCCCAAGCTAGCGTCCATGCGCAACCACGAGGGATATACCCCCCCCCTTGAAGCCCTGCGGAGCAGGATGGAGCGACAGAGAATGCAATCCGGGGCACTCTGCGACTGGTTCGCCGGGTTTGGCCCATCGAAAATCGCATCCGTGGGCGCTTTCACTGGCATTGAAATCTTCAACTCTAACGTTAGCGAGCGTGCCCTCGTGTGTGGTGACGACGCTATCGAAATGTTGATGGAAGACGTCGGGCCCGATATGGATACGTTCAGCCAAACGCTACGGATCAAGTACGGCTGCACCTGTGGAGAATGTATCAACGGATAAATCAGCCCGAGAATGCGCTTCGCGCTGTCGGAGGAAGCAAAGGAGCAGTGGGGTACGCTCAAGATCTCAGAGTACGACAAATCAGCAATGGCGCTACAAGTTTGAAGCGGAGCACAAATATCTGGTCAAGGCCGGCGTGTGCGACAAGAGTGAGGTCAACTTCTTGCTGATGCGAAAGCAGCTCACCCGCACTTGGGAGACCCTTGTCGATTGTCTAGCGGATGGAAAGGCGCCGAGCAAGTTTAACTTCTATACGTACGGAGACGAGGGATTCGGCGGTGAAATGGACGCGCCGGGTCAGATCGCACAGTGTGCCGCAAACGTGCTCTTCCGGAAGACAATAAATCGAGATGAGTGGGTTGGGAATGGGTCTTTTCGCAAGTCCCACGGGGAGGCAATCGAAATGCTTCCGTGTTGCCGGAACGATCACGAGTTTCTTTACGTCTGGAACATGTGCATGTACGAGGGAATGGTGCCAAGTTTTTAACATGGACCGCTACCAAGCTGCTACCGGGCTGCTTCCCGGTGAGCGGAAGTGGTAGACAGTGATCGTATCCATCTTGGGGGTCCTACGGGAATTTTCCTTGGCTGCTACTCTGGGTTTCTTCCGGGTTTCTTTCACATCGGTAAGCAATGGGCTGGTCGAGAAGACTTCAAGTTTCTGCTCGCTGTTGTATTGTAACCTAGTAACGAAGTCCATTAGGTGATATTCAGCCTCGATTCTGTGTGGGCCCATACCATTAGTCGGCGATGGTGGGGCCAACGGGTAGTCCAGCTGGAGAGCTGGGTTGGAGGCTCGGCGTTTGCGGAGCATCCTATCCTGAATGAACGCCAAGAGCGATGCCAAGGCGCTAAACCCCGGCTAAACCGCACCTGACTTAGCGGGAATCGCGGTGACGTCGCCAAGAAGAAACAAAATTCTTGGTTTCGCCCCAGTTTGCCCAGGCAATTTACTTGCACGCCGTCCCGTTTGCTTGCATTCCTTCTTGCTCAACAGCTTCGACGAGGAGCTTTTTTTCCCCCGAGCGACGATCTCAAGCTGCAACACAATTGACGCCTTTCCGGACGTTTCCGCGAAAATTGCAATAAGGTTATGCGTAGGTCCTCACTTGTCCCACTTCCCGCCATGATCCCCGCGACGCGAAGCTTCGCACCCCGCGCCCAGAACACGTGCAGCGATGCAACCGCCGCCGTGGCGTCCTTGGCCTCTGGGCGCTGGACAACGACCGCTCGTGATGGCCGTAATTGACATCCTGCTTCATTACAGACCGGATTCGCTCTTGGGCAAGAGCTCGAGCCTATGGCGCGCCCGTTCGCGACCATGCGTCGCGTCACAGCACCCCGAACCCCAATCTCCTGACAGTGCCGACGATGACCGGACCGAACTCCGAGGCAAAAGAGAAGAACACCGCTGATCCCACTCTGGCGCCGGCCCTCACGCCGACCCAAACCCAGCCTGCGACCGAGAACTCAGCCCCCGATGCCGAGGCGACAGAGGTCGTCAAGCCCCCCCGCGCCGGGATCGTGTCCCGAGTCTCGCGCACTGTGCGCATCATAATATTCGGGAGCTGGGCGAATGTGTTGTTGGTATTCGTGCCCGCTGGAATCGCGGTGCACTTCGCGCATGCGCCGGCAGGCGTGGTGTTCGCCATGAATGCCATCGCCATCGTGCCGCTGGCAGGTTTGCTAGGAAAGGCGACCGAGACGGTCGCCGCCGGCTTCGGAGATGCCATCGGCGCGTTGATGAACGTCACCTTCGGCAATGCCGTCGAGTTGATCATCTTGTGAGTAACTCCATACCCGCGATGCTGCGAGCTCCGCTAACCTGACTTCCTCCAGCATGTACGTTCTGTCTCCGTCACCCTTCGATGTTATCGCTAATAGTTTGGATGAAGAATTGCGCTGGTTAAAGACGAGATTCGTATCGTGCAGGCATCGCTGTTGGGCTCCATCCTGGCAAACCTGCTGCTTATCCTGGGCATGTGCTTCTGCTTCGGCGGACTGCGCTTCCGTGAACAAATCTACAACAGTACCGTGACGCAGATGAGCGCCTGCTTGCTCTGCCTGGCGGTGATGAGCTTGCTCCTCCCAGTGAGTACCATGTCTTCGATCATGGGTGCTGAGCTAACCTCCACAGACTGCGTTCCACGCATCGTTTAAGAACATGGTCGTGGCGGACGAGAAGGTGCTGCAAGTTAGCCGTGGCGTGAGCGTGGTATGTTTCAACCTGTCTAGCCCCATGGTTGTGCAGCCGTTGACAGTTACAGATTCTCCTCCTCGTCTACATCCTGTATCTCGTCTTCCAGCTCAACTCCCACGCATATCTATACGAGTCCACGCCGCAACATATCATTGAGCGGGAGGCGCATCCCGGCCCCGCGGCCCAAATGTTCGACTCGTCGTCAAGCTCGGATTCTTCGTCTTCATCAGACTCGGACTCGTCGTCTAGCTCATCCAGCTCAGGAGGGAAGCGCGAAAGGGTCAAGCGGGCCTTCAAGAGCCGCCGTCGGAGGAAGGCAGAAGATTCCGCCTCGGCTACGCTAGCAGCTACGCCAGACCTAGATGGAAGCGAGATTTCCACTCTCGCGGCGATCGAGGAAGGGGAGGGCTCGGCCCAGCTACAGAAGAAGAAGCACCACCACCATCATCACCATCGCAAGTCTCGGCGCAGCAGAAAGAAGGCGGAGAAAGAAGCGGCCGAGCAAGCGGCGGTTGAAGAAAGGAACAACCAAGCCGCCTTGGTCGCGGCTGCAGACCTCGAGGCGCAAAACAATGCGACTCCGAGTACGAAGCCATTCTCCCTTCGAGTACTCCGCCCTGTCATTCCCAGAGGCATCAGCCAAAACGTATTCAACAGCCCCAATCCGGCCCCAATCGCTCCTACCTCGGGCGCGCTCCGGCGATCCAGGTCGATGCCTGAGCGCATGGCTGCCCATCGTCTCGCCCCTGGTGCAATCCCCTCCATCATCCCGATCGTCGTAACCAGCACACCAAGGGCAGCTGGTTCAGACGACGACGAGGAGAACGAGGAGATCTCACGGACATCTGCTATCTTTCTTCTCCTTGCTTCGACCGGTCTCGTCGCGATCTGCGCCGAGTTCCTGGTCGAGTCGATCGACGAAGTTGTCGCCGGCAACTCGGGGCTCTCCAAGGCATTCATTGGTTTGATCCTCCTGCCCATCGTCGGCAATGCCGCCGAGCATGTTACGGCCGTTACGGTTGCCATGAAGAACAAGATGGATTTGGCCATTGGTGTCGCCGTCGGTTCGTCAATCCAGATTGCGCTCTTTGTGACTCCGCTAGTCGTCATCCTCGGGTGGATCATGAATAAGGAAATGAGCTTGTACTTCACCCTTTTCGAGACAGTGTCGCTGTTTGTGTCGACGTTCATCGTCAACTTTCTTGTTCTCGATGGCCGGAGTAACTACCTGGAAGGCGCGCTGCTCATGGCGGCGTATGTCATCATTGCTGTTGCTGCGTTTTTCTACCCGAGCGACGAGGACACGAGCGAGGCGGGGGGTGGAAATTCGGCTAGTCATGAAGCGGGTACGGAGGCAGTGAAGCTGGCCGTACGGCAGGCGGCAGCCTTGATAGGCTTCCAGTGAAGAGGGCCTGAGGTCCGTTGGAGCGTGTCTTTTGGTGATTCTGAGTAAACATTATTATCAGATACTGTACATAGGGAAGAGCGGTTAGCGATTGGTTGGTGATAATACTAGAAACACAGATTTACCCATATCCGGGGTTTGTTATCAATTAAGAGCTCACGGGCGATCTAGCAAGTGCTACGACAGTCATTGGAAGGATGCTGGGCCATCATTGTTCACGGGGTACCTATTCTATGGATCAAGTCATATTGGGTTAATCCACCACCCGAGGCGATGGTTTTGTTTCATTTAACTTCAGTGTTCTCTTCGTCTCTCCTCTTCTTCCTGTACCTTGGCTAACAATCTAACAATAGGAGGAAGCAAATATCATGTTGAAGCTCACCAAGAGCTCGAAGAAATCCAACCTTTCGATGGGATGCGACTATCATTCTAGATCAGATGTAAGAAATCCACTCTTTTTCAGTTACGTCCGAGTTAAGTCGGCATACCCTCTATACGGGCGGCGCCATTTACTCGGCGCTGTTTGCCGGTACCAGGATATAGCCACAGAAAGCTGCCTCGCGCAAGTCGCGCGGTGGAGAATATCGGATGGGCACTGGTCAATCAAATGCCCGTATTAGTCAATCTCAATCTCACAGCTCGAGAAACGGATGAATGAAAAGGAAAGTTCAAAGCTCACTCACCACATACACCACCCCCTCAGTCAAAATCATAATGAATCAACAAATCCCTCAGCCTCAAATCCTCACCTACCACCATCGCCCTTCCCCGTAGCACCACAACATTTCCCGGGACAGGATCCCCCTTCAGCAGAAAATGCACACAACACTCCTCTACCACCTCGGGGTCCGCACTCTTCGAAATGAACTCATGAAGACACTTCGCGTTCTCCTCGTGGATGTGCTTGAAGTCGAAGGAGTGTTCGAACTTTGGGGCTGTTGCCCGAAGGGGAGAAGGGGGCTTGCTTGGGGTGGTTGGTGTAGAGGTGGGAGAGTCAGTGCCAGTGGTGACTGGGGAGACGGGGGCGGCCGTGGAGGTGGGGGTCGAAGGGGCTGGGCTCGTCGTGGGGGAGACCTGGCAGGTCACAGACTCGCCACTGGCACCCATCTTGGCGTATGCCTTCGCGAGCTTCCGGCTGCGATTGCGGTTCGCGGTGCGGCGTTTACGCGCGTTGGTTGGAGCGGCAGGGGCTCTGCCCTGGGCCTGGGGGACGTTGTGATCCATGATGGAAGTCTTGGAAGATAACGTCTTGAGGTGAGTTGTAAAAGGTTAGTGTTGAGCTCTAGGTAATAGTTCCTCGAAGTTTGGGAAGAAGCTTAGCTGAAGTTCTGGCAGCCAGAGTTGATGCAGGTAGAAAATGTCTAATGCAGGATGCAACTTACAAGGTTTGGTGAGGGAAAAGAAAATTCCAGAGTGCTAAGAATGTTTGAGTTTAAATATGTTGAGTGAAAGTCTCGTCAGTCGGAGACAGTCATATGGCCAATTTAGGTAGAGCCTGCGTTTAAAACCACGACGCTATACCACGATAGATGGTCTCAGTCTCGAATAATGTCTTGATGCAGCGGCTGGTTACTCTATTTTCGAACAAGGGAGCCGATACACTTTGTTTCCCTTTGTTCTCGACTTATCAACTTCGGCAACAAAGGTGGTTGTTTAAAGTTAGCCCCTGAACCAGTCCGCGGTCTGTCCCGCACAATGCGATGGTGACAAGGTTGGTCCCACGATGTCACGGGAAAGATAACCCAGACGCCACAAAAACATAACGAGTGCAAAAGAGTCTGAACAAAGTAAAAGAATACGTGATAGAGTTCGGATGCCACCCATGCAGCCATTAGGTGCGGAATGGGCTCTTCTGGCTACCTACGCCGGTAATGTACTAACACTTATATTCTGCTATCTGGCAATGACTTAAGTGAAAATAGAGACTGACATTCACGGCTATAGTAAGAATTAACTCCAGTCAGTGATCAATGCTACTAGGTATGTCTAAGTGACTCAAGAATATCCCAAATAATCCCCGACTCCGAACGCAATGCACCGCTACCCCGTATGACAAAGGAAACTGATCTATTCTATTCGACGCGCTTCAACTCCCCTCAACTCCACGAAATTACCATTACCAGCCAGGCGATGCAAAAGCCAAGATATGCCTCCAACATTTCTTTCCTTCCTTCCCTTCCCCTAAACCCTCCTCACCACATCCCCCTGCCCCAACCCCCCCTCCAAAACCTCACAACTAACACTCCCCACCACCACCTTCACACCCCCATCCAGCTCAACCTGCCCCTCTCCAAACCGCTCCCCAATCGCATTCCCATCTGCATCCCACGCCTGACAGACCACGTCACTTGCGTCATGTCCCGCCTGCAGGCCCTTCACGCTGCTGACGGCGAGGCCCATCATGGATTTGTCGACAGTGCGGGTGCCCGGGACAGAGAGTTGGAAGTTGGCGAGGGCTTCGTTGCCGTCGATGTTGAAGAGGAGGGTTGCCATTAGGCCTGTGAGTCCGGAAGGGGCTGATGGAGAAGATGGAGGGGCCGCGGCAGGTGGCGAGGCGACGGGAGGGACGCCGCAGGATGAGCCGGTAGGGATGGGAGTGGCGGAGGTGAGGGTGAGGGTTGCGGCGAGGGAGATGAGAAGGGTGGTTGTCTTCATTTTGAGGGTTGGAGTTGGTGGGTTGGTGTTGAGATGGTGTTGAGATGAGATGAGAGGAAGTTGCGGTTAAAGGTGAGTCTTCGAGTTTGCTGAAACTTTGAGATTTGCAGAAGAATGAGATTGTAGGCAATTAGGTAACAATAGCAATTATGATTATTGGTAGCAGGTGCTGCTGAATGCTGTTTCAAGAGAGACTCTGAGGTGGGAAGTCGACTTGACTTTATACGGTTGACAATGTTTTGTTAGCGATCTCATTTTAGTCCCAGCGACAATGGCTCTTGAAATAGATTCAAAGAGGCTATGATGGCGTTATTGGTTGGGTGGGAAGTTTGGGGCGGTTGGGCCGCGGGTCGACCAGACCGGCCCCCAAGCCTCGCGCAGTTGCCCTACGGTGGCCAGAAAACCCGCCACGGCTATCCTGCCGCCCGTTGTCTTGGGTGCGGCAATTACCAGTTCCGCGTGGCTGGACTAGCCTGCTGTTGGCCGCCATTTGACGCGAAGCGCTTAAATGTCCGCATCCGCGGCGTTTGTTGCGGCAACTCCAAGTTCCGTGGTTTGTGTTGTCACTCTGGTGAGTGGGTCAGCCCAAATGAGCCTGCTTGCCCCCAAAAACTGCAAACAATTGTATTTTCGTTTTTTGCCTAGGTACCTTCCCATTGAACTAGCAAAGGTCTCGGAGCCGCTGTCCTGACGAAGCGGCCCGCTGTCACCAATAATTACCTGGCCGTGGCAGAAGCCACTGCACATGGCTCCTACGAAAGTCACATTCACCGCAAGAGCCAGCGAGTCATTAAAAAGGAAGAGACAAATCTCAGTTGAAAAGCCAAAAGCAAAGCAAGGTGGTTCTACATAGTGATCATGGTCAACGGTTACTAGACGAAGGCCTCTTCGGTGCTCGACATGTCTACACCGCGTCCCATTCCGGCCTCAATGAAATCTAGGCATGCACGTCACGGTAGCCGAGGGCCGCATCCTCATCCTCTTTCCTACCCCTGTACATTTATTCATCCATGTCAGCATCAAGCTCCCCCTTCGTTTTTTTGTGCTGACGATAGTCGAAGGGCTTAGACGGCGGGTTGTAGACGCCGGTGGTGTGACCAAACCCGTAGTTGTTATACATCCAGCCCAGTTTCTGTGGACGGGTTAATCTCTAGAGCGCTCGCAAATAGGTGCGCTCTTCCCGTGCTTCCCGAACTTGTTCCTCTGGTTTTTCTTGCCCCGTCTGCCACTCGGCAGCTCGGAGTTGACTCTCTAGCCGATGTCCGGGCAACCGGCGCGCTCCTCAGTCTCGCGAGCACCATGTCGGCTCGTTGGCCGCTGCGGATCCAAGATTCCATTTGCGAAAAAAAGCGTGCGTGAAATGTCAATGCTAGGATACAAAATGCTCTTCGAGCTGAGAGCTTTCTATACCCAGATCGGCTGCGCGGCTCTATGCCCCACAGGCATGGAAGCCCCTGACCCCCACTGATCCGGCCGCCCACTGCACTCCGACCACCGCTGCAATGGTCCTAGCTGTAAGGTTGCTAATAGATATGAACAGGTCTAGTGGATTGGTAGCGTCTAAGATGATAATACGAGCGACACTGAGGCTATAATATGAACAGACGTTTTTAGATATAAACAGTGTCAAGGAAGCCAATTCAGGTATACTCTTAGACTATCTATCTCCCCAGTATTCTTTAAATTACTAATATGGGGTTTCTATACCACTGGACCCGAATGGATGACATCAGGTAGACGACTTTAAGTGGTATGTCCAACTACCAAATACATATCTCTTTACTACATGTTGGCCCTTTCCAGACCATTGGATCCAAATGGCAGGGACTGGCTAGATTGGGTACTTAAAAGCCTGAGTGGTATGCTGCCCACCCCTTTTCTAGGAACCTCAGGTATCTAGCAGTCCTCAATACCAATCCCACACGTTTCCCGCCATCCCCTCCCATCCAAACTTGCCCAAAATTCAAGCACTGACAATAACAACATATACAGAACCTCCCCTATCCATCAATCACCACGTGCAAGGCGTCGGCGTCCAGTTCGTATGAGTCCCACTAACAGTCGTCCGCCTCAAGCACCGTTGGTTCTGGCCGTTGAATTTGAACGAGGCGCGGGACTGTGCGTTGTCAATGCAGAGCCACTGCATCGCAGGCACGGGCGGGTTCTGGCAGCCATCGTGGGATTCCCAGTGGTAGGTCCCGTAGTCGGAGTGCCAGGTGGCGAGGCCGGCGCAGGAGAATCCGCCGCCGCAGATGTAGATGATCTCCATTGTGTCGGCCACGACGGTGGCTACGAGGGCGGCAAAGAAGGGGAGGAAGGGCTTCATCTTGGAGATTGAGCGGGGAGGGGAAGGTGCCTTTTCGTCAGGATGGCTTGTTGGATTGATGTGGTCGAGTCGGGTGATGGTGCCTGAAGATGTTGGAACTTGAAGATGTCTTGGCTTGATGGAGAACTCGTGAGAATTGTCAAGCTCTTTATACACAATCAGGCCCCTAGACCGCAGCGGTGCTATCCTGAATTTGATACCACAGCGCCGCCCGCATTGACACTGAGAAGAACCAACAGCTCCAGCAAAGAAACAATAGCTCGTTTTCATCACGGCCCCCATCACAACATTTCTCCTTCCAGGGATACCGAGTGTAGATAATTACGTCCGAGTTCCAAATCCTTCCCATGGGCTCGTGTAACCCGACGCTCAATGCGTGAAGCTATCATGGCAGGGGCACTTGGAAGTGGGTACGCGTTTGGAGCGCGTTGAGCGACGCCACCAATGCAAGGTCCCAATAATGCAACCCCGATGTCCCCAACTGCATGTGGAGGAGCGCGGCTTCATCCCGCACTGCTGTTCCGCTGCAAGCCATTGGGACTTTGTCTTCCCCAGACCACCAACGGACTAAAACGATTGGCTCGTTTGCCAACAGATCTCCCAGGCTTGCAGGGACCGATCATGAATCATTACATCGCACGATGCAATACCTAATTAGCAAATGCCTACCCCGGAGTAGAGTGCTTTCGGCAGAAATCCTTCCATCAAGTTACACAGGGATTTTGACTACCGTACCTAGGTAGGTACCTACCCTGCCCTAGGTATCCAACATCACAACCCGGACCATCTTACATCCGAGGCTCATCTCGGCGCTTTCAACATAACCGAGCTACAAAGTCCCACGATGAGGTACTGCATCGTTCTGATAATCACCAGCCCCAACCTCACAACAAGCTTGTAAACCCTTCCGGGTTAGCCTCCGTCTGAGCCAGCGACACTCGAGCCCTCGTTCCTCCTCCTTCAATTCCTGGTACCCTTCCTACCTCCCTCTCACTCCAAATCTCCCCCTCAGCTCCTCAGCTCCTCTCTCCCCCTCTCCATCACTCCCCCTCTCCATCACTCCCCCTTCCCCTTCCCTCCCTTCCCTTTTGCCCCCCTCCCCCCTTTTCCTCCCAGCCCAT
>Ga0247758_1000916_pt1 | contig 24840 bp, 33 predicted proteins | sample UWRJL156409C4_FD_180950 | JGI IMG/M metagenome (GOLD analysis project Ga0247758, IMG submission 180950) | Plant litter microbial communities from Arlington Agricultural Research Station in Wisconsin, United States - UWRJ-L156-409C-4 | ecosystem: Environmental > Terrestrial > Plant litter >... | reverse complement strand
CTGAGACGCATGCTCTGCACCACGAAAATACGTCTCTACTCCTTCGCCCTCCGTCCTAGCAGTATCGACCACGACGGCCCACAACTCCCACCCGCCGGAACTCGTTCTTCCCAGGCAGAACCAGCAGACCTAACAATATACATCTCCAAGGCCTACACCATCGCAACACACATCATCACGACCTCCCTCGACGACCACGAAAACATCCAAAAATGGTCCTTCATCGACCTCCAGTCCTTCATCATGGCCCTCTTCACAGTCCTCCAGATCTCCCGCCGGAACCGAAACCTCTGCGACATCCTGCAGGTCTCGGACATGATGCAACGCGCCAGCACGCTTCTCAAGTCCTGCTCCATCATCGACGGGGACCACTTCTATCGCGTGTGCGAGATTATTGATTATCTGTCGGCGAAAGCCCCTGTAGGGGACGAGAGTAGAGATCAGCCTATTGATGCGGAGACCATGGTGTCGACTATTCGCCCTGGGGCGGGGATAGGAGTTGCTTATGATATGGTGAAGGAGGCGAAAAAGCGGTATCGTCGGAGTGTGAGGTTTCCGGAGGAGTTTCCTGATCTTGGTAGTGTTGGGACAAGCACTGGGTCTGGGAGTGGTGTGGAGATGGAGACGGGGAGTAGCAGCGCGGGCGATGGGGCTGGGGATCAGCAGTGGATGTTGGAGGATCCGATGATGCAGAGCTTTGACTTCAACTTTGCGGGCTGGGCGGGGTGGGATGGGGATTTGGGACTTCGTTGAGCCTTCTGGTGTGTAATTGTCTCGGGAAAGGCCAGGGATAATGTCTGACGGAATACAATGCTGAATTTCGCTATTAATATGCTATCACAATACCAGATCTCGAGTATATTCTGAGTGCTTCTGTCGGCCAAAATAATTTCTTACCACAACATCCAGGGACACAACTCGGAGAACTCCGCCTCTTCAAACGGCGCATCCTCGAGTTCCGGCCTTAGCTTTGCCCTCAAGGAAAGAGCTTGATCTCGACAAGCCTCACTTTTGTCCAGCATGTCTCTCTCCACCGCATAGACGCCGGAAAGCTTGTAGAGAGCACGAGCTCGCTGGCCTTCGCCCTCCGGAAACATTTCAGACATGCTCACGATCTCCTCGAGAAGTTGTCTGGGAAGGGAATACCCTGGTCAGCAAATACTCCTCTGGAACGGGGTTGGTCCAATCAAGCACCTATAGGGCTGAGCTCACATGTCCGTCGTTGAGAAGCATGGATTCGACGTCGTATTGGGAATCGCAAGTCTTGAGCCGATTGCCTAGAAGCTCGCGGCGGAACGCCAAGGTCTTTGACGCCAACCGCAAAGCCTCAGTCGGTTGTCCCTGGGCACGTCGAATACGCGACAGCAAGACCATATCCCCTGAGAATCGAGGGTTGCCGGTGCTGAGGAACGTCTCGTCGGTGAAGTCCTTGAGGGACGAACATCTCGCCAATATCTCCTCAGCTTCGTCAGGGCGGCCAAGGCGGAGAAGCAGACTCGCCATGTTGCTATAGGAATTTCCGATTCTGTTGCTCTTTGCCTTAAGCCGAAGGTTGATGGCTTGTTCGTGTGTTGTATAGGCTAACTCCAGCTCGCCAATTTCCGTGTATGCCAGCGCAATGTTGAGGCTGTAGGCAATGAAAGAATCCTCAGGCCCAAGGCGAGCTTTCCGAATCTCCAAAGCCCGCTTGAAGGGCGACGAGGCACGGGTGCTCCGGGCGAGATCCAGGCCAAGAAGGCCGCCGAGATCAATAACGCTGGCGTAGGCAAGGCTCGTGGTATCTTGGAAGATGGAAATCGCGTAGTCTATTATGCGTCTGGCTACCACGTACCTCTCGCGCTCATATAGGTACCTAAAATCGGTTAGTATTGATGTTCCCACAATCTCCCGGGGGGCTAGCGCACCAACTGCATCTCAGAAGGAGGTCGGCCAATTTCTGTTTGTCCCCTGAACCCGTTCTGTGGAGCTGGGATAGTTCGACGAGATGGTTGGCATGCGGAAGGAGTCTCTCGCATTGTGTCCACGCTGAAACTTGATGGCCGGTATCAACCGACGAGTGATCTGGGAAACCCTGACATAACAGATGGACTACCGCATCGCAGGTCTTCGCACTTTCAGCCTCACTCAGCCTATTTCTGGCTGCCGACTGCACAAGACAGTGGACTATGGGAACCGTTGTTTTGCTGGCGCGGTTACTAAGCGAAGCTCGCAGTAGCTCCTCGGAAGCGTCGCCAAAGCTGTATGAAAATGATTGCTAACAAGGAGAACAGAACGATTTGTAGTGTCCAGGCACGGGAATGCGTGACTAACTCCATTTCATCAGACAGGAACGAGAATTCTTCGCCGAGACCTTCAGCTTCTTGTGATAGAATATCCTGGGGGATGCAGTCTGGGTTAAGAAAAGACAGCACGTTGAGGAGGCGGGTGGAGATTTCGGTCAGTTTCCCAAAAGAACCTTGCCATACAGTGCTCAAAGTATGCTCGTAGTCGCTACCAGGCACCTTTCGAGTATCGATCCTGGAGGAATACTGTTCGTATAGTGAGTGGTAGGAAGTCTGAAAGGGACAACTTCCGTTGAGCAATAAACCCCCCAATCTGAGTGAGCGCCAGAGGTAGTCCGCCGAACTTGCGGCTGATAGCAATAGCGTACTCAAAGTCAGACGGTGAGGCGTCCTCTTGTCTAACTGCATTGAGGAGCATTCTGCTACCTTCACCTTCCTCCAGTGGAGTGACTAGAACATGACGGGGAGCGAAAGTTGTAGCAACAGCGTAATCCCGCGTTGTCACTAGCTCTGAGATCGTGGTCGTTCCCGGCCACACAGCCTTCAATGCTGCTAGGCTGTCTGCGTTGTTAAAGATGACCAAGCACGCCGTCTCTAGAGCAGAGCTGTTAGGTGAACTGGTATCAAGCAAGTGGGAAACCGTTTTGTCGACGTGCTTGTCATGGCAAGACATTTCTTGACCGCCCCCGCAGCTGCGACGGCATCCGTTGCCTCATCCTCGGATCCAAGTTGACCAAGTCCATCAGCGATGGCCCAGAAGCTCTCGCCTATTGTAGTGTCGTTGTCGGCAGCAACCCATAGAATGACCTCAAACTGCTCCAGGTTTTGGTAGGCGTATTGGATAGCGATCTGAGTTTTGCCGACGCCACCCATGCCGAACAGCGCGATGGACTTGGCTATCTGCGCAATCGTGTCCGGACCCAAGGCGCCGTGGATTGTCTCCAAAATGTTTTGGCGCCTACTGAACTTGGGGTTGGCCGAAAATGGTGTGGTTTTGACAAAGACGATGCTTCTTTGTCCTGACACTCTACATTGAAGAGGGAGAAGGGAAGGGGGGGGTATAGTTCCGAAGTTCGGTGTTTTTTATCGAAGCCTGCGATTTCGGTGAAGGTGCTACCCACCAGCGCTCAATGCAATGCAGCAATGACTGCACTGTGAAGGTGCTATCATGATGGCTCAGGTTGCGAGACAGGGCGTGGGTGCTGAAGTTGTGATCAGTCGCTTCGAGCATCTGATACCCGCCGTGCTGACCCGGGGCGCGACGGTGCCAGTGACGTTAGTATCAGACCCGGAGAGGAAGGCAAGATTGCTGGATGGCAGCAAACAAACGACTTGAACTTGGACTTTAAGGAAAGGCCTCGCAGGCTGGCATCTGCGGGCTGCGGCGGCAGGTACGGTGCGTACTGGCTCCGGCTGACACTGCAAAAGAAAGGACTCAGACGCCACTGTGCGAACTTGCGCTTGAGAATCTGGGCCCCTCACATAAGTGGCATTCTTGCGGCAGGCCTGGGACAGCAGGACTTGGCTTGGAAGGTCAGCTGCAGTACCTAATGCACTTGCTGCCCCCGCCTTCAAGTGCAAGAAACCGCGAGTCCAGCACGCATCGTGAAACTCAGGTCTTCAGATTTCTGCTCAGGCTGCTCACGCAACCCTAACACCGCCAACCCACGTCTCCACCACCTCACACTTCTGCCTTAACTCGCCGTTAGGCACCTTGCGTGGATCCTTCCCAAGAATTACAAAATCTGCCTTCTTCCCCTGCTCAAGCGATCCAACCTCATCCAGCGCACCCACCTGCTTCCCCGGGTTGTACGTAATCCCCCTCAGCGCCTCCTCTAAATTCACCGTTTGCTCTGATCCCAAAACACCCCACCTACCATCCATTTTGCGCGTCACCGCTGTGTCGACAAACTGCAACGGATCCGCCTCCGAAACCGGGGAGTCGCTATGAAACGAGTACGTCACTCCCGTAGTGACATCGTCTTTCACGGGATCAATTCGGGCCGCGCGCTCCTCGCACAGTACCCAGGCGCTGAATGTGTGGCCCCATTTTCGCACGTGCGCGATCAGATGAGTCACGCTGAGGTTGATGGACGCGGCACGAGTGAGCTGGTCGAGGGAAATGTCTGCTGTGACGTGCTCGAGGCGGTGCATGATCTTGCCTGGGCCGATTTTGGCGAAAGCTCTGCTGAGCACAGAGAGGGCTTGGTCGATGGCTGCGCCGCCGTTGGCGTGCAGGACAATTTGCCATCCGTGTGAGATAAGCTGCTGGATGGGATTGTCTAAGGAGGTTTCGTCGGGGTAGTTGAGGGTCCCGCACGGAGGCCAGTCACGGGGTGGGTTGAGGTAGGGGGCTTTGACGGCGGCGGTGAAGCCTTGGGTTGAGCCGTCAAGCCAGTACTCGATGCCTTGGACGTGGACTTTTCCTTTGTCCCATGGAGGGGGTGTTTTGTTTGCGAAGAACGTTGGGACGTCTGTTTTTGCGAAGTTGAGGGCTAGTGCTCCACGGATACGCGGGAAGTGGCCTAGCATTGTGAGGGCCTCGATGATTTTGATGTCGAGTTGGGGATTACCAGACAGAAGGCCGAGACCGCAGTCATACACGGTTGTGCATCCGCGCGCCGCCCAACGCCTGAGGACTGGCCGAACATTGGCTATTGTGGCAGCAAGTATGGGGAACTGTGGCAGATAGCCGGCAATTTTCTTGACCGCCGTCTCCTTGACCACACCGTTAAGGAATATTTTGGTAGGGTCTCTTTCGAATTCGGGATCCTTGACAGGGAAGCCGGGCTCGCCGGCCTTGGTGCCGATGCTAGCCTTTCGGAAGGCAGCAGTGTTGCAGTAGGCTAGATGGCCTGACTGGTTGATGATGAAGAGCGGATTCGTGGGTGCCACTTTGTCGAGATCGCCGGCCTCGTCAGAGCCACCCATGTGGATATGGAACTCCAGGTGGTCTGCCACCAGCGACGGGTCGTAGCCGAAGCCAATGATCCACGCGTCAACCTTGCCGTAGTGTGGCGAGAACTTGATGCTTTCGACCACGGAGTCTCGCGTCTGCCCATCATGGTACGTCATGTCAATGAATGGTGAGCCATTTCCGATCATGGCCGTCGACAGGATGTGGAGGTGAGGCTCAACAAAGCCGGGCACAATGCACTGCGTACCAAGGTCGCGCTCTGAAAAGCTGTGGCCGGCTCGAGACACGGCCTGCTTCACGGCATCAGAGCTGCCCACGCTAATAATGGTGTCGCCCTTCACGGCCATTGACTCTTGGGGGTTGAAGGTACCGCCGGCCATGGTGAGGATGGTCCCATTGTACACAACGACACCGTTATTCGGTTCAAACTGCACGTCAGCGCTCTCGGCGGCTATGTCGGCAATCAAAGAGGATATTTTCTCATCAATGCCTTGAAAGGCCTGCTCGGAGGCGATATGTAACCCGTCGTTGCACATGATGGGGAAACTTTGGGGTCGGGTGTTCGGGTCTAGCGCCGAAAACCGAAGTTGGGAATTCAAGTCGCAGTTTACTGAGTCTCGGGGAGGGGAAAGCTGCGGTGTATCTAGTAAAATCCCCATCGCTGCAAGCCTGAGTTGTCCTGGGTGGGTGCTGACCTAACAGTGCTAGGCTGTATCAGAGAAAGGCTCGATGCAGCTCAAAGGGACGCGTGGCTGGCTGATTGTATGCGGAGTCAGAGCTGAAATACCGACACTAGGGCCGATGCACCCAATGGGCTTTCAGCCCGCCAATGCACCATGCTGTGGCGTGACTGACTTGTTCATCTAAAACTCTCCCTGTTGACGAAAGGGGGTTAACTTGAAGGTTGCGCTTCCCCGCTCCAGACATTGGCTTGCTGGACGCCCTATACCTGAATCTGACATTGGCTGACCTCTAAGTCTAGATCGGCTATGATGCGGAGCTTCGCAAAGCACCGGGAGGCTGTGGCTAGCTGAGCGAACGCCCACATACCGCCATCCGTGGTCTCCAGATGCATTGCACCCTCAGCAGTTGTCTCTAGGCGCAACGAGTCGGCGATGTCTCCGGCTCCGCGCGTCGAGTCTTGCTTGCTCGATATAAATTTCGACCTACGCCAGGGGATGAGGTAGAAATCTGTTTGAGTCCCTCCTCAGCTGATGTTTTCTTCGCGCAACACTTGTTTCTTCGGAAGGACCGATACTATCCACTCTATCTTAGTTACCCCCTTGTTTATTCCGAACTATACCGACGGGGCATGAGGTGGTGGGCGGGAGGAAGCCGAGGGTTAGTTTGAGGCGGGCGGAGTGATTAGAGCGTTCTGTTACGAGTGGCAGGAAGGGCTGTTTCTAGTATGTCATCGAGATTCGAGACTCAGATAGTTTTCAGTATCCAGTTCCAAAGAAGACCACTCAACTTCCAATACTCTCGCCTCTTCGAGGAAACACATTCAAGACCTTGTAAGACTGAGGAACATTAGTTAGGCTACCTAAAGATCAACAGCCGACGGAAGCAATCGTTCCAGAAACACCAGGCAACTAAGGTAGGTTGCGGATGGCTTCGAGTTCTGCCCTAAAATATGACCTTCGATGGAAACTTGAAAGGCAGCCAATCCACTCGCAAACAGCATAAGTTATCGTACAGAAACCAACAAAAGAAACCCCTTTTTCCATCAGTCGACAACGAGCTTCTTGGCAGGCCACCCGCAGCACCCTACCAGGTCACTCAAAGAGTCGACACTGGAAGGAAGTTGAACTTCAAGTTCTCCGTCTCCTCCAGCTCCGAGATGCTGAACTCTGCCGGGGTCGAAAAAGACTCGACGTTTTGCACCTTGTGGTATATCAACAGGGCGATGTTGGTCCGTTGGTGGCCTCGCCATGCCTGATACAGTGTGTCAATCCACGTCAACATCGGCGTCTTAAATAGCGCGGGGTATGGCTGAAGGCGAAAAATCATCCATTTGCGGTTTAGAAGCTCGCGGCGGGCCGTGATGGGCTGGAAGGGGTATGAGGTGTGAGGTGCGGTCTTTTCCAAGGCACGCTGAATTTTCCAGGAGGCGTGGAATTCGAAGAGATCGGAGGCGTATGACTCCAAGGCCTCGTACCAGATGCGCAGGCGGTCCGGGAGCTTGTCCGCGAATATTGGGGGGATGTGAGAGTGTCTGATGTATGGCGATCTTGTTGGGTAGAAGGAGTGACTTTCGCCGAAGGCAAACTTAGCCCCGACGTAGATGGTCGACAGGATTGCCATGCCCAGTAGGCAATAGTAGTGAAACAAGGCCGCCGGAAATGGATACCATTTCAAGGAGGAAGTGATAAAGTATACCACACACGTGCTGAGGTATATCGATGCGGCGGAGATGCGAATCACGGTCCTGTCCAAGGCACAGCCAAAACACTGGCTCATGCAGGCAACTACTGGGGCGTACTTGACTGCGGCAGGACCTTCTGGGAAGGGTGATGTCCTTTCGACGGGACGATGTTTCTCGGCGGGTTGGCGGCCATGTTGAAAGAGGATGAGGTCGTCCGGCAGGATATTCGATTAGTATTTCCTCTATAGTCACACCCGACACTTTTTTCTGGGGCCCTGCTAGACGTGCACTAGTTGTTTGGCTAGACGTGCACTAGTCCTTTGAGGGTTAGGGTTATGTATGGCCCCATATCGCATGCCATCCCCCAGTCCAAGCCCTGCCATTTTCTGCAACCAACCGACACCACACAACCACCCCCCCATCCCACAACGGCTCGTCGCAGCAATTTGGCACGCTTTCTACGTGTAAACTAGCCATTTCCAACTACTTTTGAGCCCTCTGAATCATCCCTGCGTCTTACGCTGTCCAACCATCGCCATTCTTAGCAGTCGTAAGGATGCCAGCCAATGCGGGGCAAGCTTCACGCCCTGGAGGCTCGGTTGACGCCGCCATTGCGATACACTCCTCAAGCCCAGCTTACCTTACAGCCTCCCCGATTGATTCGAGCGATTCGAGCGATTCGAGCGATTCTGAAGCCGAATATTCCTCTGTTTGGGAGGGCTTTGCCAGCTCCAGCGACAAGGCCCACAAAAAAGAAGCCTACAGTGATAGCGATAGCGATACCGATAACGACGAGATCCCTACCCCTCCGACTGGCTTTATCTCTCCGACTATTCAAGACCTTCAGAACGCTGTCAACGCCTAGGCTAAAGGCTATAAGTTTGCTATTATTCGGAGTAACGGCCGTAATATATAAGGTAGAGAGTACACGCGGTATAAGATCCTTTACAATCGATACGGTAACCTATAGCTATCTAAAGGCGTTAATCTAAGGTAGATAATTATACAGAAGTGTGGTTATAAGTAAAAGGGATACGCTGTTCGAACTATAGTTGGTTAGCTGTTTCGGACCTACCCTGATACCCCTAAGCACAACTATAGGCCCTTTACTTATCCCTTTACCTATCCCTAATACCAAAAGCGCGACTTTATAATAGTTAAGGCTCTCGTTAAGGCTTTAAGTCACCTTAGTATCTATATTAGAGAGGTTAGCTTCCTTATCACTAAACAGTTCCTTAACAGCACACTTATCGATAAAGATATCTATAACACTAAGTTGGACCTATTCATTGAAACGCGACCAACGCTGCAATAATCTCAGTGCATGTCCTTGATCGATTCCATTTTAACTTTCTAGACGATGGGCAAAACAAAGTAATAAATACCTAAATCCAAACACAGACAATTCCTGAAAATGATAAAGAGAAAGAGAAGAAAACATGTCAATCGCAGCATTATTACCCTCGGTCTCCGACCATAAACCTCAAGCATACGTACCTAGTACAGCCGACAAAAGCAGAAAACAATCCGTAGTTTCGCCTCATAGGAATACCCGCATAATTCGGTGCTGCAACCTACGCCGTGGTAGGGAACGACGGCTGCAAGGCAGGACGCCTGGTAGATTTGACAGTATCAATAAAGGTTACTGCACACTTTGCCGCACCAGCCAGGGGTCGCAACCCTCCTTCAATGCAAAGAATGTCAGCAAGGGTAATAATCATGGACGGCACATTCACATGGAGGTAGTTTAGACTCTTGCCCCCGGATTGCAATACTCAGTTATGGGTGAGCCAACCCAAGGTACTTGCCCAGGACGCCCGATCTAACGACCACATCTGCCCGAACCATCGTGTTTTTCTTCTCGGCCCTGGGTCATGGTCTACGGGACCTTTGACGCAGTCTCCCTCTCCTCGGCCGGGGGTCATGTCGTCGGCCGAGATAGGTCATGAATCGCGAGAAACCCGCCCTCTCTGCCATCATCGCGACCACACCACAACCCACCGGTTGAGATCACAAAATATGCGGTCGCCATTGCAAACTCGAGAAGGCGAATCATGTGGTGGCTGTGGCAGCCGGGACTCTTCCAGAGAGAGATGATGTTGCCCGCCCCTTCTCCCTCAGGACTACTGGTGCCACATAATCCGATTATGGGTAGCGGAGAGTGCTGTGGCTTTTTGGGCACTGGGGGCCACTTGGGATTCTAGAGATTCGGGTGTCTGGGAGCTGCGTTTGCGGTGTTCTGCTGCCAGTCGTGGTAGCCGTGGGCATGATAAGTGCCGTTGTTGGAGCTTAGATGTCTCTGTTCCGAGCGTCAGTCAGTCAGTCGCGAGGTCTAGGTCCGTGGACTCATCTCAACATCATGGAGTCGCGAATCTTGGAAGTTGGGGGTCTGATCGAGTCAGTGGGTGAATATCAATCCGAGACGCGGGAGTCTGTTTGTTTCACCGGGCCCCACTAGTATGCGGGTCCGTTTCGGTCTGCTGGTTGAGGTTGATGGATGCAAAGAGAATTTGGGGGTAGTCGTTGATTTTTCAGCCCCAAGAGGTACCCTTCTTGGTAGGTGTCTCTGGCGTTTTCCTGTAAATGGGTACTACGAGGATATCCACCTCGTTCTCGTCCAACCCTCGTCCGGTGTACAGTTGGCTTTTCTTCACTCGACAGGAGGCTAGTATAGAGAACGACGAGGGTCGGCCAATGTGCACGTGCCCGGCTAGTTCTCTCCGGGGCCAGGGCTTTGGGCTGGATTGAGTTGGAGCGGAGGTATCATGCCGACATCGTTCAATGTTATGCGGGATGGGGTCGAGCACGAGGTCCATGAGAAATTGAGGTTAGGGGAGCAGCATCATTGAAGGAGGGGGAAGATGCCATTACCGGCAGTATGGGGTTTCTATGAACTTCAGTTAAGTTTATCGCTAAATTACGAATAGGGCCCAGAGGACCCTTCAACAGATAGAGCTCTTCCTCGGTCACCTGACCTCCAAATAGCTTGGCAGACCTGCCTTCTGGCTGCTTACATAAGTTGACAACCTGAGCCCTGTCCGAGGACATCTGAGTCAAGACTGGATCGGGCGATGGGACCCGACAGCGAAATTTCCGCGCTGTCTCCGGTGTCAGAGTCCTCCGGTTCACTATCCAAGTCTTCGTTCGCCATCTCACCGTCATCATCTTCAGTGTTAATCTCCAACCCTTCGATGTAGAGAGGCAAAGCGTCGAGAGCGAGAAGCTGTTGGTGGTGTCCCAAGTGGCGATAGAAAGGGTGTGCATTGTACACGCAACTCGGAGTCTCCTTCCCCGGAACGCTTTGCCATGATTCGCAGAGGGGACACGAAGTCGAAGGGAAATGTTTCTGGTCCTGTTCGCAGGCCTCAAGGATCAATGGAAGCTGATACTTTGTGACTGTGTCGCCATGATGAGTTCGAATGTGGTTAGCCATCGCCTCTTGGCTACTGAGAGCAGAGTCAGGCTGCTGGCAAAATACGCAGACCCATTTTCTCCTATGCTGGCTCATCTCATGCTCCATCCACTCGCGACGAGTCGGGAAGAGGCGAAAGGGGGATGGACAGTGCTCGAAGGTACAAGTATATGGTTGAAGATCGGAGAACACGTGGTTTCTATCAGGGCGACAAAAATTAGTAAGCGACAGGTATGTTTTTAAGTGCCATCCAGCACACACTTGGCGTTACTGACTTCCACTCAAACCTGTTTGCGACGACCTGAATTGTTCGGCAGTACGGGCACTCGAAAGGCTCTTCGTACTGTAAACGGACTCCATCAAGAGTCATATCGTCTAGGTCGGCTATGCGTCCTCCTATGTCTGTGCTTTGGCTGGTGCTGCTCATGAAAGAGGTTGCAAAAGTACGTATCGAAGCTCGGTCCTGCGAAAGATCAAGCTCAGCCAGCGCCGAGCTGGGATCACCGTGCTCGTGAAAGGTGGTTGCTATGGTGCTGCCTGCATCGTCCCCTCTGGAAGCTTCTGGTATCACTCCTGCCAAGTTGCGGCGGTGGTCTTGTCGATACTGGATAATGTGCCGGCGCTGGTTAATCGCATTTCCAAGTCGCTTTGCTAGCCACGGCTCGCCACGAACTTTGGGAAACTTGTCCAGGATGCCAATGATGTCCGGGGAGCTATCATTCGGAAGGGAACTGGGGCTCAGTGTTGGAAGACGGCCCTTTGGCTGGTCTCGTCGAATGAGGATAGATAGAGCAAGTAGATGGTCTATCGCCGAGCGGATGCCAGAGGATGTAGCCGAAAGCCTCTCAGCTACTAGCTGACTGATGTCGTCTTCGTCATCGGCGTGAGCGGGACCTTGAAGAAGGGCGTATGCTATACCAGCCAAACCAAGAAGATGGGTCTCGTCAGTATCTGGCCTTCGCTGGCTAGGCACCTACTCGCAGCGGGGTATTCGTTCCTTACATCTATCGATCAATGATGAGAGTATCACCAAGGCTCCCGCGACACTGCTCCGCATCCATGGCGCATCCTTCAGTCTGCTGTCCAAAGATTTGGAAGACTTTGCTGGTTGGGACGCCCCTAGGTTGGAGGCCCAGACTTTGAATCTCCCTCTGCAGTCTTCTGCAGCGAGCAGGAAATGGTGGTGGTCGTCATCGGTTGGGGGTGGGCCCGGGAGTCTTGGGTTGCCCACGAGGATGATGCGGAATTTCTCGTCGCAGTCGTGGCACAGGCTTGATATTGTCGGCGCAAAAGTAGACGTCATTCTCAAAACCGTCCCTGAGTTGTTCTGAGCGCCGCCGCTGTAATGTGATGCTCTGAGACGGCCACCCCGTCGTCTGAGGGATTTGATGAATGCAGGCAGGTGCATGGGCGGGTTGGGTCGAATCAGGCGCATTACCCCGCCTTCAGACCCAAATCGACCAACCTTTGCGACTTCCCAACACAAGGTCTGGAGTTCATCATCGGAACCGTGGTTTCTTTATAGTCAGGTCGCTCAGAATGTCGGGCTTTGAGGTTGCAGGCGTTGTGTTGGGCGCCTTCCCCATTCTTTTCGAAACGGCAACGGATCTCCGAACGCTCTTCCAGGACCTGCGGACTTGGTGGCGTTTCGAAACCGACTTTCAGAACTTCGTCTTTGGCGTAGAACGGGAACGTATCGCCTTCTCTCAGAATCTGCAGCTACTTCTCGGTCCCCTAGACATCGACGACGCCGCCAAAAAGAGCCTTGTAGAAGACCCCAACCATGTCCGATGGCACAGCCCACAGTTCCAGGCCGAGCTCAGACAAACGCTCCAGCCCCGAGACTATGAGTGGTTCATCACAGAGATGAACAATATCCACATGGCCCTGGCCGAGCTGCAGGGGCTCCTCCGGCTCAACGAGGTAGGCCTTTTTCTCTGGATCATATCTAGACTGCAGACACGGACTAACGCCCCAAAGGTCTCCATTCACAACCGAAAAGCTCCTCAGGCGGCTGTTGAGAAGGAAATGTTCCGGTTGCAGGTCAGCTTCACCCACCGAAAAGATAGTCTCCTAGCTGGAATTAGAGACAAAAATTCAGGCCTGTACGATTTTTTGGTCCGGTCCTTACTGATTTCACGCTATTCGACGGCACTTCCGGCAAACCGCAAGCCCATCAAGACGCTGGGTCCGGTGATGACACTACAGCAGTGTGGAGCAGCACTTTACCGGAGCCTACAGCGCCAGTGGTGCTGCGCATGCCCCCTAGGTCATCATTTTGGCATCACCGTGGAAAAGAGTGGAGAGGCGCAAGCCGGGCCCAGCTTGCATTTTCAGCTTTTTATCCTGGGAACAAATCACGCCGCCATCAAGGTCAGGCACGAAGTTCTACTCAGCCGGCCCAATACACCCACCGTACGGGACCTTCCATCTCGGCCGGAATCGGTATCTGGTTCAGGTACTAAACATACTACTACGCCAAGCCGTTTCCAGAAGCTGAAAGTGAAGGGTAATAAGACCAGGTCGAGGATTTCTGCTTTCTTCGGCCGCTCGCCTCAGACATCGCCAAGCGCTGCAGATTTCCTCAGTCGGTAAGCCAACGTGCCCATCATCACTTTTGGCTCTTAGCACTAACATGGGTGACGTCCAGGCCCGCGCCACAAGACCTGGATACCGCATCGGCCCCAAGGGTGCGAGCAGTGGCGTTCGCCAACACCGATACCACCCCCGAAACTTCCAATGTTCCCGAGCCATCAGCAGCGAGCCTCCAGAATATGGCTATCAAGGAGTTCTGCGATACCTTCGCAGTTAGCTCAGAAACACCGAGCAGTCTAGGATTCCTCGGTCCGCATCAAGGCATGCGCCTCTGGTTGGAGACCCAGCCAATGAGTACCAGTGCTGTCGGAACAGAAAAACTAAGCGTTTTCATCCTCAACACGCCTTCGAGATATGCCCGCATGAGCGCTGGCTACTCCATGCTCATCACACTCATCACACTCGGCCCGACACCGTGGATATCGTCTACCTGGGACAGGTCTAACGTATTTTTTTCCCGGATAGGCGGTTTGGCCAAAAATGGCTCATATTCCGCGTTCCTAGCCCACTCGACTCATGACAAAGCATTCCAATCTCGCCACACAACTCTCGCCGTACATGACGACCACCCAGCAACGATGGGAAACTTTGCCCGCACCTTGCTCTTCAACATCGGCGTCCTCCTCATGGAGCTGGTCTTTGGGGACACGCTCGAGCAGCAGTCCTGGCGCAAGGAGTACCTCGACGGGGTAACCGGTGAGCCCAACGACGTGACAGACCTGTGCACCGCGCTGCGCTGGCAGAAGCAGGTAGAAACGGAATTTGGCGACAAGCTGGCCGAGGCCATCCGACGATGCATTGTCTGCTCTTTCGACTCGACGGACTTGGGGAGCATGGCGTTCATGCAGGCCGTCTGGAGAGGTGTGGTGGAGCCCGTCGAGGCATTCCTCTCGGCTTGGGGTGATGAATTGTACAGAGAAAGCACCAGGGTGGCTCCTTAAGGGGGGAGCGGGCCTGTCCCTTTTGGGTACATCTAGATTGCAAATGAAAATCTGAGCATCGAGAGGACGGCCTAGGAAGAAGTTGATTTGTTGTTAAGGTGGCAAGTCACCTACGGTCAGCAGGCGCAGAGGTGATATCGATACCAAAAGGGGACTAACAATACGCCATCACACAATCTATCGCTATGTGCCGCTCGCGCATATACCTTTAAGGCAAGGCGAAAATCACCGCTACTACCTCTTTCTCGGACTTTAAATCTCACAGTTCCAAGACAAAAGTAAGTCAAGAGTATAAAGTTCTAATCAGTCGGGGTCATGGAATCGGAGGAACTTACGCCAGCACGGACAAGGCGCGCACCTGGAAATTCGTCAGCCGCATTGCCGAGGGCGGCCGGCCCAACACCAACGACGCCGACTCGATCTGGGAGCCGTACCTCCTCGTCTACAACCACTCTCTGGTGGCCTATTATTCGGACCAGCGCGATCCCAAGCATGGCCAGAAACTGGCCCACCAAGTGTCCACTGATCTTCGCACCTGGGGCCCCGTTGTAAAGGACGTTGCGTACGGCTTGTATCGCACGCTCAGGCATGACCGTGGTGGCTTATCCCCATATCGACAAGTGGATCCCGGTGTACGAGTTCCCCGTTGGCAACTTCAGCTCACACGGAGTAAACTACCCAGATGACTACCGCTTGGCTAAGTCGCCGCTTGACTTCCGTTTGTCCGGGGGCCTCCCTATTGTTATTAACGATAAGATTGCGCCGAATGTAAGCCTCTATGTTGTCTGGAGCTCAGTCGGTAGATTGAATAGGACGATTGTTATATCTAACGCCGATAATAAGGTCGTTTATACGAACCGAGCGGGTGGTGCGATCGATAAGTGGAAAATATATGATACAACAGCTGGCGCCATGTACAGCAGGTCGATTTATAGTCTGAATAAGCACCAGGACAGCTTATTGTTATTTGAAAGGGAGATATTTAACGATACGGGCTTGCATCTGCTGACCCTTTTTGCGGCGACGGTGGTGAGTTTGACGGATATCGCCGAGAATTAGTAGCGCGTCACTGTACTTTAGTTGTAGGGACAAACACTAAATGCTGTTGAACACCATACAACCTATACTAGCCCGTGAAATGCAAGATTATGCATCAGCATTTCGCCCAAGATGCTGCCACCGACTACTCGTTATCAGCTGCACGGTTGCGGAGCAGAATTTGAGGGCAGAGAAGCACGGCCTACGATTCGACAAAACAAATCCAGTCATCATCCGAAATCGGACACCCCATCTTCCCCAACTATCCCATCACGACCTGCTTCAACTTGCGACAGCACCACGGGCAGTGAATCGCTCACTGCCAACTCCCACTGCAACCAACCACTAAGATGGCTATCATGACCTACCTCTTCCTCACCCTCACCACCCTCACCCTCGCCGCCCTCACTTGGTTCTACCTCCGCCTCTTCCCCGTCCCCCTCCCCAACGGCATCCCCTACGACCCCTCCGCCCTCTCCCGCCCCTTCGGCAACGGCCCCGCCATCAAATCCCACGGCCAGCTCACCCGCGAACCCTCCGCCGCCATCTTCGCCCTCGCGCACAAACTCTCCTCCCCCATCGTCCAGTTCCTCGTCACCTCCCTCGCACGACCCGTCATCATCCTCGACGACCCGCGGGAGGTCGAAGACATCTTGGTGCGGCGCAATAAGGAATTCGACCGGGCGTTTTTGACGACGCTTCTGTTCAAGCCGATTTTACCGGCGTCAACGCTCGCGCAGGTGACGACGCCGGCGTTAAAAGCGCAGAAGAGGCTGTGGAGAGATGCGATGAGTCCCGAGTTTTTGAGGCGGGTAGTCGCGCCGAATCTGCAGACAACGGCGGGGGAGCTGGTAGAGCTGTGGAGGGAGAGGATGGCCATGGACGTAGGGAAAGAAGGAGAGGGGGTGTTTGAGGTGTTGGGTGATCTTTCCTCGATGGCGCTGGATGCGATTTGGGTGGCGGTGTTGGGAACTAAGATTGGAGTGTTGAGGTATGAGACTGCGAAGGTGCGAGGGGAGAAGGGGGAGGGGGGTGATGAGGCGGAGAAGGTAGTAGAGATAGTGCGGTTTGCGGTGGGGGAGGGGAGTTCGATTGTCAATAAGGGAGTAGCATCGATGTTGCCGGTAGTGACCTTCGCTTTGATGAAGTGTAAGCCGTCGTATTGGAAGTTTAGGAGGGTAGGGAGCGAGCAGGTGATGAAGATTATGAAGAGGGCGTGCGAGCGGTTTTACCGGCTTTCGGAGGAGTCGTCTTCTGGCGAGGGAGAGGAGTATGATGCATGCGTGATGGACTTTGTGCTCCGGCGGGAGATCATGACGGCGAGGAAGGAGGGGAAGCCGGCGCCAGATCCGACACGCAACCCGGCGATGCTTGATGAATTGTGGCTGATGCTTCTGGCTGGTCATGACTCGACGGCTGCGACCATGGCGTGGTTTGTCAAGTTTATGGCGCTGTATCCCCGTGCGCAAGCAAAACTCCGGGACGCTGTTCTTGCCATCTTCAAAGAGAAGAAATTTCCGGTGTCGTCGGAGATCTTGGAGGTGGATATCCCTTTCCTGGACGCTACGATCGAAGAGATTGTCCGATGTTCGGCGACGGCGGCTATCACCACGCGGCGGGCACTTGTCGACACGCAGATTCTAGGCCATCGTATCCCGAAGGGATCAAACGTCATTTTAAACTTACGCATCAACAAACAACCATTCGAGATTAAAGAACGCCGGCGCAGCAAGACATCCCAAGCCGCCCAAATCAAACGCACGGGTGGTGGATTTGAGGGCGAAAGTGGCAGAAACCTGGATCTTTTTGAGCCCTGTCGGTGGCTGGCCCACGACGCGATTACCGGAAAGGAGGTATTTAACGCTTACGCGCTACCGAACCTGACCTTCGGTGGTGGTTTTAGGGGTTGTTTCGGGAAGAGGTTAGCAATGATAGAGATGCGCATTGTTGTCGTGACGCTGATACTCAACTTTGAGTTCCTGCCGCTGCCTGAGGAGATGTCTGGGTTGGAGGCGGAAGAGGAGGTGTTCAGGAAGCCAAAGACGGCCTTTGCAAAGTTGAGAGCGTTGTAGGGTTTCAAAGGTTTAATTTGAGGAGAAAGGTTGGCTACGAACCCATGGAATCGCAAAAAAGACACGGCTAGCATGATACCTAACCCCGATAATTCCCATTCTTGTTCCTAGAGGACAATTCAACTCCTATCTCACAAGACCCCTATTCCACCCCTCAAAAATATTTTGGCGAAACCCGTAGCCTGTGTCCGCCTCTGAGTTGAGGGTTTCAAAATGTTGGTGACATGGTCGACCCTCGCGCATTCTGAAGCATTCGCAATATCGGCCGAAAAAAGCATGTTCCACGCCCCGCTACGAGCCAATAGACCGCGGACTGGTATGGAGAGGGCGTATGAAGCACAGTGGCGACCGTCTCTCGCCAGACATGGTCGTTCTCTCGCGATGGCGGCGTGCCGATTCCATCGTGGATCGTTAGGTCAAGCTGGGCTGGAACATTCCGCTAAACGCAGTCATGCTCACGTTTGCCATCACGGCGCTGCTGTCGCCCGTCAACATTGGATCGGTTGTTACCTTTCACGCCACTGGGTCGCTGGCGGTTAATGCTATTCTTGGGACCTATCTCATCTCGTATGTTGCATCAACAGTGCGAAATGATTCATATCGCAGAGGGCCTTCAGCAGGTTGTTCAAGATTGGGAGCAGGTCGGGGGGTTTCACTTAGCGCCGGACCAGAAATAATTAACGTATAAAAGTAACTCGAAGAGCGGAAGCTACCGATGATTATAAACGAAGTCCTAGAGGAGATAGAGGAGTCGGCTAGAAAAAAGTGTCAGGTGAAACTATAAAGGTAGTTGATCGCGACGGAAACCAAGAATCGTGTCGTCTCCTTGGGAACGACAGTCGGAGATCCATGCGGCAATCCTCGAGGGCTTGGAATCTGAACTGAATAAAGACCACATTGCTTTGCCTTTGCTTCGTCTTTGTGTGTACGTGGGTGAGTAGGTGAGGTCGACAGGTAATAAATGCGCATGGAAAGAGAAAGGATGGGAGAGGAAAGATCCGATGGAGAGACCGCATTTTATGTTTTCCTGAGCAAAGATATTTCGCTGAAACTTTCCACTAAGCTTTCCAGACAATTCATGTTGAAAGACAGAGTTTTGATACAACCTACCTTTTAGCCATGTCAACAACTAAGCGGGAGGCGTTCAAAGTCTTAGCATAACCCTCTGCGCACAAACTAGGTATGTGGGACGTACTTGAAATCTTGTCACTAAAGGACAGCGATGTGGCGTTTTAAGGGGTAAAAAAAAAGTATAGGGGAACTCCATAAGCCCCATAGCAGAGCTTGAAAAAAACGCCCGCAGCGCAGTTGGAACAACCGGGAATGAACGCGTAGCGTCACCATCCAACGTCCTCGAAAGGAGCTCAGCCGGCACTACCGCTAGGTTATCAGGACGTGCCTGATGCCTATTCCACACTACGCTGAGATTCTACCCCGAGGGGATAAACTATATAACTCAGACTGGCCCCACTTTCAGGTAGTACCTGTCGTTTTTTGAGAGGAAACCGAGAATAAGACTCGATAAATCCACACTCCTTGCTAGATCTCTAGCGGCTCACTCTCTGGCGCCAAATGCAGCCTCACGTGCACCCCCTCAGCGGGCGTCAGGACAGACATCCATCCCCTCTTGAAGTTGTTGCTCCCCTCGACAGGTTCAATCTTGTCATATCGCATGACAATCCGCGCAATGAAGAAGGAAACCTGCGTCATGCTGTACCCCTGACCGAGACAGATCTGTGGCCCGCCCGAAAAGGGGACGAATTCCCATCCCCGTCTCCGTTCCGCCCACCGCTCCGGGCGGAACTCATCCGCGTCCTCGCCCCAGATATCTTTCCGGCGGTGTCTGTTCCACGAATAAATTAGTTTCACCTTTTTCTTTTACCAGCCACCAAACACCAAAGAAGAAAACTTACGCCAAGTACGTCCCCATCTGCACCCTAGCCCCCTTCTTCACCGCAACGGGGTCCTTCCCATCCGGCCCGCCCCCAACAGGCAACACCGTATCCCGCACCGCAACTCTCACATTGATCGGCCCCGCCGGAAACAACCTCAGCACCTCCTGGAAGCAATACTGTAGATACATACAACTCTTCAGTGTCTCGAGGTTGAATTCCTCCAACCTGTGTTCCTCGGTCCCGAACTTAGCTACCACCTCTGCCCTCAACTTGCCATACTTCTCTGGGTGAGCGGCCAGCATGGCGAATATCCATCCCAACGAAGCAGAGGAGGTATCCATCCCTGCGACAAGCAGGTGGGTAGCCTGGTCGACCATGTCCCTTTGTGCTGTTCCGCGGGCCTCCATCTCCTCGATGACGTTGGTGGGTTTCCATTCACCCCCTGCGACGTCCGCGCCGCCACGGGCTTCTTTGCAGCGGGTACGGACGGAGGTTACGTATGCATCGACCATGCGCCGCAGCTCGCGACAAGAGCGGCGGAACTCGATGCTGTCGAGGAGCCAGTACATGTTGGAGAGCTTGATACGGTGGCCGACGTAGTAGGAGGCGATCATGAAAGTCTCGGCGAAGTTGTCCAGGTCCGAGGAGACGGTTGAGGCGGAAGGGGGGAGAAGACCGAGGCGGATGAGCTTCGCTGTTTGGGTTTCGGCGGAGTGACCAAACAGAAACATTGTTACCGTGTCCATGGAGAGTCGGTAGACATGGTCCTGCACAGATAATTAATATGGAATGGAAGGGGTGAGAAAGTGCAGAGCATACCATGAGGTTGAAATCCTCTGACCAGCCCTCGGCGTTGGAAGTGCCGAATGCCATGAAGGCCAGCTGCATGTGGCGTTCACTGGCAGCGACGTTGGCGTCGAAGTTCTTGCGAGTGAATTGCGTACGGATCACGCTGCGCCAGTGAGACCAGACATGGCCGTCAAGCGTCAGGATGCCGGGGAGGAGCATTGGCTGGGCCGACATCAGCCGGTACTTGGAGCGTTTATAGTCGTCGAACTTGGTCGCCAGAACGGCCTTGAAGTTCTCTGGCTCAATCGTGTTGATGCCCTTCTGTCTTCCAAACAGGGGCGAGATGATGGCGTGCGTATTGCCGTATTTTGCGTGCTGGCGGCGGAAATGGTTGTCGAAGAGGTCGCCGCGGAGAGATGCCTTGTAAATCTCGTACTTACGGTTCAGACTCCATGGCATGGGAAAGGGGTTGGGGGCATGAGTGACCGGAGAGCATTTGGATGCTTCCGAGAAGCGAAGGAAGTTGCGTTTCTTCCACATGGCCTTAGCATAGTTGGTGAGGAAGATGACCAGCAGGACCACGATCACGTGTTGGATGCCAAGTTCGGTGATCTTGATGGCAGCGTAGGCCGATGCAACTTGTTGCACCACGACATGGTCCGCCTGGGTCTGAGTATAGTTGCCCATGCTGACTGCTTTCTCCCTCCCCGGGATGTAGGAGCTGGCAAGGGACAACGAGGCCTGAGGAGAAAAAGTACAGAAACACAAGTGTGAAAAGTCCTGGAAGCCCTCAGTAGCTTTGTGTAGCACTCGGGAGTCGCGTAAGAAGTAGTCTCTGCGGGGGGCAAACAGCTCTATATGCAACATCTCGTCGCCCCCAGTAGTGCAAAAACCAGGCACGGGATGCTCATGAGGACTCTGCCTCGGATGTCGCGTTCTGTACGGTATTCTTGACGCGCCTTGGGCCCATTGACAAAGATGCGAGCATATCACTACCGGCGCACGGCGTCGAAGGATGGGATCCCCTGTGCTTGGAATTTGACTTGAAGCTAGGAAGGAAAAGCCGCAATGAAACGCTTTGAGATACTTGGAAGCATACGGTTCGGCGCCGAGACGGGGTGTTATCCAGTTATGGTTCGAAAAGGCCCGGGATTCGGGGACTGGGGTCCAATAGCTCCATATCGGCAGCGTCCAACTCGGCTGAGGGTTTTGGACCCTTCATATGAAGTCCGAGTCGACCAGTGTGACGTGGTTTAGCGATCCGAACCGCGGTGTTCTCGGCCCGATGGGTTTGCTAAGGTACCTTTAGGCCTCCATTACCCTTATCTTGAGTGCCGCGGCAAAATGCAACTCTAGCGAAAATCGCGAGTTTCTGCCGCCAGCCAAGGCAGTCCTAGCCAGTCAAAAACTACTGGTAGGCGCCCCATGCGCTCGTACATGATGCAAACAATCCTTCGCTTCCATCACGCGTGCAAAAGTGCTAGCGACGCATACAACCTATGCCCAACTACTGGTGTCGGGTGTTAGTCCAGTTTCTTCAGCCGGCGAGCAGATGGGTGTCTGAGAAAACAACGTTGTGCCACGCTTGGGTCAGCCAAGCTCTGACTCGAGCGAGTTCCAGCACCGCTGCATGTGCGTGACGAAGGCTCAGTGCGCAAGTGGCACAGATGCTTCTCCTTTCGGCAAATACGCCGGTGGGATCAGGTGCAGGTACAGTTGCGAGTATATAGCCAGGGGCATTTCGGGGCCAGTTTGTTTGGAAGGGGAAGAAAAAGGTTGCCACCATAAATCGCGCATGAAACCAAAGTCCTGTACGAATACCCAATTCTGATCCTATCACCACAATGGCCGCCACAGCGGAGAGCAACCAGGCTCTTTCTCGGGAGCCCCAGGCCGTCCCTGAGGTCTTACATAAGACCGAAACGGCGTACGCGCTTGATCGTACGGGGTACACAGCCTCCGGCAGGCAAGTACCATATGCCTTCGGGACGTGGCAATGGCAGTTGACACTCGCTAATACCCCCTTTGTCACATTGTAGACTTTTCTTCCAGCACTATCTGTTCAAAGATGTGACCGGAAGCGTCATCAACCCACGCATCCTGGCTGATTTGCGAGCCTCTGTCGGCGCCGGTGATGATGGCGTGGTTGAGCTCAAAGTTGCCGATATTGGTACGGGAAACGCGTGAGTCTAGCCTTCCTTTCTTGTCAGAGGTAACACCAGGTGGTTCTGACCTTCTTCCAGTGCCTGGGCTTTCGATGTGGCGAGGAGTGCCGGCATGCCTGACTTCAGGTTCAATGTCCATGGCTTCGATATCAGCAACGAGCAATATCCTCCGGGCCACATACTTCCTAACAACATGAAGCTGAGCATTGCCGATGCGTTGGTAACCCCGCCGGAAGAGCTCCAAGGCGCATTTGATATTGTCCATATTGCCCAGTTTGCCGTTGTTCGGCCCCTTCATGATGACCCGGCAGCAGCCATCGAGCATGCCATGGCCTTGCTGAGTACTGTCCCACCGATTCTTGAACCCTGGTGCAGTTGCTGACCAAACCAGAGCCCGGCGGTTGGCTCCAGTGGGATGAATGGGCCCGAGACACGAACAACCATGTCGGCATGACGAAGCTGGCGCCCGCGCCGCGATGCGAATGGGCTCTTGGCGCCGCGAGCAAGGTGTTTGCAGAGTACGTGGTGGTCGAAACGCTCTCGATCGATGGTTTATCCGATGCTGACGGTCTCGTCCTATTTAGATGGCTGATGGAGTCGAACCTGGCGGATCACTTTTCAAAGCATGGCTTCGCCGAGGCGACGCGATTCAAGTATGAGCCGCGCGACGACCAGCTGCCGGGGTTGACCATGCTGTGGTATCTAACGGGAGATGAGCTTGTGAGGTTTGGGTACGAAGAGCCGACCAAGTCGCTGTTTTTGGACGCTCTTGCTGGCGCATTCGGCGAGACGAGAGACCCCTCCATCAGCGCCATGTTCAAGACAGCAACTTCGTCGTCAATTGGGAAGAAGCCGAGCGCAAGAGGCTGATAGAGCGATACGGACTTGCAGTCAGCCGGATGCTTATAGGTAGATTGCCAACTCGGACCAACACAGGCATAATAAGCAAGCACGTGATGAGTCTGATGAGTCGTGAGCCATCGAGTCGTGAGACGTGTCACGTGTATGGTCAGCGGTGTGTCTTCACCTTGAACAAGCTGCAGGTGCCAAGACGCGTGAGCAAAATCATCCATGCCTCCTTCCCCTCTCCTGCCTCCCAGCTCGGCCAGAAGAACGGCCGACCCAAACTTCACCCCTGCCCCTCAGGCAACGCAGTGGCATCATCCAAACAGGCAAACTCCACGGCGCACGCCAGACACGAGCGACTCAGTCCTTGTACGTTCATGAGCGAACCCGCGAGAAACAGCCGTGATGGGAAATCCCCGCGCACGTGTGCGCAGTCGAGCAGCTGCCAGCAACTCTCTGGGCTGGTGGGGATCTTCAATCGCCATGCAGATGCAGATGTGATAAGGACAATCTCTCCCCAAAACGATAGGGCAGCAAGATAGCCGCTGGCAGAAGAGATCGGAGAAGGACATTGTTGCGCCAGACTCCACTCCCTACCCAGCCCGCATCGTGGGTATCTCGCCTGCCCTGGCCCTTCCACCCTGAAATACTCATGATCGACAGCCCAGGTTCCTCCTTCACACCTCGTTTCTGACTGCTCGACAACCATGCAAGCCTCCTGTTCTGTAATCGCGATGCAAAAAATGGATTGCGGTCGTCAGCAAATGCCATCATCAATGCGTTTTTTTCCGTCAGCGCACTAGCTCGTGGGGGCTTTGGGGGATGCCTGCAGCAGAAATTTAGCACCGCTGACCATGCCAACTTTGAAACAGCGGACAGGACGCCAGTGACCGCCACACGGGAGACAAAAGGGGACGAACAGGTGTGACCTCGCGGGCCGGCGCTCTCTGTTGACAGCTTGAAGACGGGAAAAGTGGGCAGAAGTGGGCAGAAACTGCCCAGTGCACACCGCATCGATGGCAGGCTGCTCCGCGGGGTCAGCGCTTTGACCGAACTTCCAAGGGATGCGCCAGGGACGCCGCGGGACCACAGCAGGGGACCTCGAAGTCCGAAGGACGCGCTAATCCCGCTTCGGGCATCGCGCCAGGAACCGACGAGGAACAGACCGACGATCGTTTCCCGAAACATGATTCAACGGCGGGCTGGGAACGCCCCCAAATGTCACCACCATGGAGACCAGGATCGCGGGCCAGGGTCGCTGTCTCCCTTTGCTTCTTTCTCCTACGGGGCTTGAAATTGGCCAACCGGGCCAGTCATCATGTCAGCAACTGTGGAAACCAAGCCACGCTCCCACAGAAGCAGAAGACGCGCTGAAGAACCCGCTGCGCCGGGTTGCAAGCGATCATGAAAGGGGGAAAAGATCAGCATCCGCCCGCGCACACGTACGTTCCCTTCGCCTGCTTCGCCGTCTTCTCGCTTGACCTCCCTCTCTTGTTGCACGACTTTTTTTTTTTTTGCCCTTG
>Ga0247758_1000915_pt1 | contig 24848 bp, 20 predicted proteins | sample UWRJL156409C4_FD_180950 | JGI IMG/M metagenome (GOLD analysis project Ga0247758, IMG submission 180950) | Plant litter microbial communities from Arlington Agricultural Research Station in Wisconsin, United States - UWRJ-L156-409C-4 | ecosystem: Environmental > Terrestrial > Plant litter >... | reverse complement strand
CGGGGACGTGCAGTCCGCCGGTCGGATCGGGCAGCTTCTTGGGGGTCCCGGTGCGCGCGGCGACCTCGTCGGCAGCGTCCGGCGTCTTGGTCGCGGCGGCCGGCGGGATGGTCGCGGCGGCCAGGGACAGCCCGGTGAGGACCGTGCCCTGCACCTCGGTCCCGCCCGAGGTGGTGGGCACCTTCTCCTTCGGGGTGGTCTCGGTCGGCGGGGGCTTGGGCGTGGTCTGCGCGGGGGGCGGGGTCACCGCGGGGGTGACGGGCGCCGGGGTGACCGGGGAGCTGGTCCCGGGGTCGTAACCGCTGTACGGCGCCGTGTAGCCGGTCGAGCCGTTCCCGGTCCCGGTGCTGCCGGTGGACGCGCCGCTGTCCGGGGCGTCGTCGTCCTCGTTCGTTCCGCCGCCCTCCTGGTCCTTGTCGCTCTCCTTGGCCTTGCCGACGACGACGCGGACGGTCCTGCTCTCCTGGGCCTCGCTCACCGACGAGTTCACGAACACGGTGGCCTTGTAGGTCCCCGGCTTGTCGTAGGTGTGCGTGATGGTCCGGCCGGTGCCGTTGGGGATGTTGTTGGGCCCGTTCCAGCTGTACTTGAAGGTCTCCCCGGACGCGGCGCCGGCGGTCACACTGCCGCTGAACGTGATCTTCTCCCCGACCTTGGCGTGCTTCGGGACCGCCTCGGCCGTGATGGTGATCGGGTGCTTCTTGAGCAGCCGGAACGTGATGTTCGTCGGGTCGACGATCTCGTCGTTGCCGTTGGTGTCCTTGTCGGCGTTCCGGGGCCGCAGGAAGTGGACCTGGTCGTCCTCACCGACGTAGACCACCGCCTTCTGGCCGTCGGTGTCGTCGGTGAGCTGCTGCCGGCGCAGGACGAGCGGGTCGCGGTCGCCCCGGGGGATCTGGGCCCACGGGTAGGGACTGATGCTCAGGCTCGTCGTGGCGTTCCATGCGTCGGACAACGCCTGGATGGAGTAGCCGGACGCGACCGTCACGTCTCGCGTGGTGCCGTCCACGCCGCGCAGCGTGTACGTCGCGTTCTGGATGTCCGGGGTCACGCCCTCCAGCAGGACGGGGTAGGGGTGGCCGTCCGGCGTGATGAACGTCACCTGGGCCTGCTCGTTGGACTGGGCGGTGGCGGTGAACGCCACGGCGAGCGCCAGCAGCGCCGCGACCGCGCACAGGACCGCGACCCCGCGGCGCCGCGAGCGCGAGAGATCCTCCGGGCCATGGGACACGGTCGTGGACACCACCCCCAAGGGTACCGGGGGCGTGGTCATCGCTCGCCGGCTCCGGGGTCGGCGGCCAGGTCGCGCAGCCAGTCGACGTGCAGGGCGGTGTGGCCGTCGTCGCTGGTCTGCAGTGCCGCATCGACCCGCCACACGTCGGCGAGCAGGCGCCGGTCGAGGATGTCGGCCGGGGCGCCGGTGGCCACGGTGCGGCCCGCGGACATGACGACGACCGTGTCGGCCACGGCGGCGGCGAGGGCCAGGTCGTGGACGACGAGGATGACCGCGATGCCGTCCTCGGTGAGGCCACGCAGCAGCCGGGCCAGCGTGGCGGTGGCGCCGAGGTCCAGGTGGGCGGTCGGCTCGTCCGCCATCAGCACCGGGGCCTGCTGGGCCAGCGCGACAGCGATCTGCACCCGCTGCACCTCACCCCCGGAGAGGGTGGTGAGGAAGCGGTCGGCGAACGCGCTCACGCCCGCCCGGGCGATCGACTCCTCGACCACGTCCTGGTCGTGGCGGGTCGCGCGGCGCAGCGCGCCGATGTGCGGGGCGCGGCCCAGCTGCACGGCCTGGCGCACCGTCACCCCGGCGGGGACCTGCCCGCGCTGGGGGACGAAGGCCCGGCGGCGGGCCAGCTCACGGCCGCGGAGCTCGCCGACCGCGTCGCCGCTCCACCGCACGCTGCCGCCGCTGAGGCTCTGCAGCCCGGCGACCGCGCGGGCCAGGGTGGACTTGCCCGCGCCGTTGGGCCCGACCACGGCGACGAGCTTCCCGGCCTCGACCAGGAGGTCGGCGTGCTCGAGGATGCGGGTCCCGCCGATCGTCACCTGCACGCCCCGGGCGTCCAGGAGCGGGGCCGCCGTGGTGGACACGGGGGCGGGCCCCGCGGGCTCGGGGGTCGGGACGGTCGCCATCTAGACCGCCTTGCGCAGGAGCCAGACGAACAGGGGCACCCCGAGCACGACCATCAGCGGGCCGACGGGGATCTCCCGCGGCGCGAGGATCACCCGGGACAGCGTGTCGCCGACCACGACGAGCCCGGCGCCGATGAGGGCGGACGCGGGGACGACGAACGTGTGGCCCGAGCGGCCCCCGGCCATGCGGGCGATGTGGGGCACGACGAGGCCGACGAAGGCGAGCAGGCCGGCCAGGGCCGCGGACGAGGCGGCGAGCAGCGCGGCGGCCACCCCGACGCCCAGGCGGATCAGCCGGGGCCGGGCGCCCAGCGAGGCGGCCACGTCGTCGCCCAGGGCGAGGCGGTCGAGCGGCCGGATGAGGATCGTGGCGAGGACCAGCCCGACGATCAGGTACGGCGCCACGGCCTTGGTCGAGTCCCAGCCCTCGGACGTGAGGCCGCCGGCGAGGAAGAAGATCGCTGAGTTGACCCGGTCGGGGAACGCGGTCATCAGGGCCATGGTCCCGGCGCTGAACAGCGCGCTGATCGCGATGCCGGAGAGGATGAGGCGGGCGATGCTGCCGCCGCCGGCTCCCGTCCAGGCCAGGCCGAACACCACGGCCGCGGCGACGAGGCCGAAGAGCAGCGCGCTGAGTGGCACCAGCGAGATCACGTTGGGGAACGCGACGATCACCAGGATCGCCCCGAACGCGGAGCCGCCCGTGACGCCGATCACGTCGGGGGAGGCCAGCGGGTTGGACAGCGCGCCCTGGAGCAGGGCCCCCGCCACGCCGAGCGCGGCGCCGACCGCCAGCGCGTCGATGGTGCGCGGGAGCCGCAGCTGCAGGACGATCGTCTTCAGCGGCCCGTCGTCCATGTTCCCGGTCAGCGCGCTCCACACGTCGGCGAACGGGACGGACACCGCGCCGAGCGTGAGCGAGGCGACGGTGCCGGCCAGCGCGACGAGGGCGGCGACCGCCAGGACCGTCGTCTGCCGCAGGGTCATGGGGTCAGCGGTTCTCGAGGTACTGCTTCTGCACGTCGGCGATGACCTGCGCGGCCAGCGGGGAGGCCTGCAGCAGCGCGTTGTCCTTCGACACGAAGAGGTGCTTGTTCTGCACGGCCTTGGTGTCCTTCCACGCCGGGTTGTCGCCGAGGTACTTGGCGAGCTCGGCGCGGTCCGCGGCGTTCGTCGTGCCGTGCGGCACGGCGATGATCACGTCGGGATCCTGCTGCACCACGAACTCGTTGGAGATGCGGGCGAACCCGCCGCTGTTGCTCAGGCCGCCGGTGATGAGCTTCCCGCCGGCCTGGGTGATCACGTCGCCGCCCCAGCTGTTCTTGAGGAACGCGTACGGGGTGCGGCCCACGCCGAGGATCAGCAGCACGGTGGGGTGCCGCCTGGCGGCCCGCTTGGCCACCCCGATGTTGTGGGCCTGGAGGGCAGCCCGGTCGATGCCCAGCTTGGTCTTGCCGACGAGCTTGCCGATCGCCTTGGTCTGCGCCGGGACGTCGTCGACCTTCTGCGGATCGCTGACCACGACCTTCATCCCCAGCTGCCGCATCGTCGTGGTGCCCTTGTTCCACTGCGGCGACGTGAGCACCAGCGACGGGTTGAGGACCGCCAGCTTCTCGATGTTCGGCCCGTTGGGGTGGCTGAGCGGGAGCTTCTTGATGTTCTGGACCTTGGCCACGTACCGGTCGTTGCTGCCGGGCATGTCTCCGCGGGCGATCGGGATGACGCCCAGCGACGCCAGGGCGTTGGCCGTGAACGGCGTCAGCGCGACGATCCGCGGCTTGCTCGCGGCGGCGGCCCCACCGGAGGCGGTGAGGGCGACGGTCAGCGCGGCGAGCGCGGCGAGGGTCAGGACGGCGAGACGTGAGCGCATGCGGAGGGACCTGGGATCAGGAGGCGGGGGAGAACGAGACGGAGAGCCAGCCGAAGTCGTCGCCGGGCGGGTACGCGCCGCCCTGGCCGCCGCTGTCGAACAGCGGCGCGGCATCGGCGGAGACGGTCGCGTGGAGCCGCTCGTACGTGCGCGGCCCGCTGATGCCCGTCGGATCGTGGCTGTTCTTGGGGCCGGGATCGGCCTTGCACTGGGACTTGAGCGGGCCGGAGGCGTCGAGGCTCAGGACGGCGAGCCGCCCGCCCGGGCCGGCGACCCGGCGGAACGTCGCCTGGGACGCGCCCCCGGCGATCTGGACCTCGGGGTTCTGGAAGCTGATGTCGATGCTGTGCTGCTGATAGCGGAAGCGCACGGTGCCGTCGTACTGGAGCACGGCGTTGCCGGTCGCGGGGTCGAACCAGCCGCGATGGAACTGGAAGTGGAAGTCCCGCTTGAGCAGGGCGCCGCAGGCGGTGTTGGCGGCATCTGCGGTCGCGCCGTTCGTGAGCGTCGCGCCGTCGCCGGCGTCGGGCCCGGAGTTCGTGTAGTCGATCCACGAGTCGCGCGGGTGCCAGGTGATGCACGCGGACTGCAGGTCGACCGCGTTGAGGGGCTTGGGGGAGTCGAAGTCGGGCTCGCTCACCGCGCTGTTGGCGGGGGCGGTCGCGGTGCACGCCTTCGGGCCGGTGCCGGGGATCGGCGTGGTCGTCGTCGTGCCGGGCGTGGTGGTGGTCGTCCCGGTCGTCGTGGTCGTGCCGGTCGTCGTGGTGGTCGTCGTGCCGTCCGGGTTCGTGATGACCGTCGTCGTGCCGGTGGTCGTCGTCCCGGTGCCGCTCGTCGTCGGCGCGCTCAGGCTGAGCTTCCCCAACGTCCCGCTCGGCGCGCGGTGGAGCCGCAGCTTGGTCCGCAGCAGGGTGCCGGCGCGCTTGGTCAGCTTCACGGACGTCCCGGTGAAGGCCGCCGTGCTGTTGAAGCTGTTCAGCGTGAGGGCCTTCTTGGCGACCGTGCCGGTGAGGACGGCGAACTGGTCGCCGCCGGCCCGCGCCAGCACCTGGACCGCCCGCTTCTTGCTCACCATCACGCGCAGGCCCGTCAGCGTGGTCGTGCGCTTGCCGGAGCGGAAGGTGATCGTGCCGTTGAGCCCGACCGCGGCGCTCGATCCGACCACGGAGACCGACACGGGAAGCGTCACCGTCGTCTTGCGGGCCGTCGCCTTACGGGCGGCCGTGACCTTCACGCCGGCCTTGGTCAGCGCCTTGGCTGCGCTGCCGCCGAGCGTCAACGTGGCGCGGGCGGGCGTGGCCTCGGACGCGGCGGACGCCGAGCGCGTGACCGCGGAGACGGCCAGGACGGCGAGCAGCACCGCGAGAACGCAGGCGACGGCGAAGGTGGCGGGGCCGGGAAATGCCCGGCCGCCGTGAGGAAAATCATGCTGGACCACGTTAGGTCAGCCTAACATGTGAGGACGGTATTCCGCCCCGTCACGTCGGGTATCGCCGCTGCGGTCGGCGGGTTCGCGCTTGCGGGCCGGCGACACATCACGGAAAATTCGTGTTAGGGTCGCCTAAGCTAAAACCCACCGCATGGGTTGGCTTTCGCCTGATCCACCGGTCCAGTTCATTTCCGAGAAGGACACTTCCTCATGATCCGCACGTCTTCCCACCCGCGACGGCGCTCGCTCCGCGCGCCCCTCGTGGCGCTCGTCGCCCTGCTCGCCCTCGCGTTCACCGCGTCGGCCGCCCAGGCTGCTCCGCAGACCGTCGTCGGGGGTCACCTGACCTGGTCGACCGTCAACATGTTCCAGGGCTCGGTCGCGACCGAGAACCGCACGGCGCTGGGCTTCTTCACCCGCTCGGTCAACGCGCAGGGTCAGCTCCGCGGGACCGTTTCGCCGCTGGACGCGGCGTGGGGCGACATCGTCACCCCGCTGAGCACCAAGGGTCCCGACCAGAACGCCTCGTGGACCTTCCCGGTGGCCGCCGGCAGCTACGACCCGGTCGCCAAGACGGGCCGCGTGAAGCTGCTCGGCACGGTGCAGTGGGCCGGCCAGCACCCGACGACCGACGCGCCGTTCAAGGTGACGGTCGAGAACCCGGTCGTCGTCTTCGACGGAACGGGCATCGCCAAGCTCTACGCCTCCGGCACGGGCGCCACCGGCGCCGGGGTCGAGACCCCGTACACGCAGTCGACGCCGCTGTTCACGCTGGACTTCACGGGTGCGACGACGACCGACGAGGCCGACGGGTCCGAGACGCTCGGCAACGCCATCCCGACGCTGGCCCGCACCGACGTGTTCTTCGGCTACACCAGCACCGGTCCGGACCGCACGCCGAACACGTGGGGCGGGTTCTCGCTGAACCTCGTCACGCCGCAGACCGGTCCGAAGGGTGACACCGGCGAGGCCGGCACCAACGGGACGAACGGCACCGACGGCGCCGCGGGTGCCAACGGCACGAACGGCACCAACGGCACGAACGGCAAGGACGGCAAGGACGGCGCCGCCGGCGCCAAGGGCGAGAAGGGTGACACGGGCTCCACCCGCGTCATCGCCGTCCTGCGCAAGGCGCCGTTCAGCGGCAACGCCACCCGCAAGGTGACGCTCCTGAAGAACGGCAAGACGGTCGCCAGCGGCACGCTCAAGAAGAAGACGCTCACGGTGACGGTCGCCAAGGGCAAGAAGGTCTCCGCCGGCACGTACGTCGTCAAGGCCGGCTCGGCCAAGAAGACGGTCAAGATCGGCTAGTCGGACCCGCATCGCTCGTCGGAGTGCACCTCGATCCCGCGTACCGGGATCGAGGTCGCCTTCGGCTGGGGCGTCGCTCGACCGGGCGACCGAAACCGCCCGGATCGACCGCCTACGCGACAGATGTCGGTATCTTTGCGACACCTGTCTTCATCTTCGCGACGTTTGTCGCTAAGCTGGGTCGACCATGACCCAGGCCACAGCGTTCCCCACCGATCACGTCGCGCCCGCCGAGGCGCTGCGTTTCCCCGACCCCCTGCGTCCGGTGGAGCCGGCCCGGGGCCGTACCGCCGCCGAGGAGGCCCGCGCCCTCGTGCAGGTGAACACCGTCGCGACGCTCGCGACGCTGAGCGAGGACGGGACGCCGTGGGCGTCGCTCGTCACCTACGGCGCGCTGGCCGACGGCTCGCCCGTGATCCTCGTCTCCACCCTCGCCGAGCACGGCCGTAACCTCACCCGCGAGCACCGGGGCAGCATCTCGGTCGCGCAGGCCGAGATCATCGGCGACCCGCTCGACAGCGGCCGCGTGACGCTCGCCGGTGTGTGGCGGGAGGCCCGTGACGACGAGGAGCGGGCCGCCGGCCAGGCCGCGATCGAGACGGCGTCACCCGCCGCCGCGATGTACGGCCGGTTCGGCGACTTCACGCTGTGGATCCTCGACGTCGAGCGCGTGCGTTGGGTGGGCGGCTTCGGCCGGATGGACTCGGCCACGCCGGAGTCCTACGCCGCCGCGGCGCCCGATCCCGTCGCGCCGTCCGCGGCGTTCGCCATCCGGCACCTGAACGCGGACCACGCGGACGCCCTGCTGGACATCGCTCGCGCGCTCGCCGGCTACACGGATGCGACCGCCGCGACCTGCTCGCGCGCCGACCGCTACGGCATCGACCTCACCGTCGCGACGCCGCGCGGCACGGCGTACACGCGCGCCGGGTTCGCCCAGGCGTGCACCACGCCCGACGGCCTGCGCGCCGCCACGGTCGAGCTGACCAAGCGCGCCCGCGCCTGATCCCGTCCGGTCCGCTCCGCTCCGCGCGAGCGCCGAGACGGACATCATGGCCGCCCAGCGGCCGCGATGTCCGTCTCGGCGGCGTGGGGCGCGCGGCCGCCCTCGCGTCCCTCCGCGGTGAACCATCCCGCGGGTCCGGCGCGTAGGATCGGTACCCGATGCCCCGTATCGCCGCCGACACCGTTGCCGAGCACCGCGCCCACCAGCACGACGCGATCCTCGACGCCGCCGAGTCCATCCTGCTCAAGGACGGCTACGAGGCGCTGAACTTCCGCACGCTGGGCGAGCAGGCGGGCATGGCCCGCAACTCGGTCTACCGCTACTTCACCTCCTGCGACGACGTGGTCGCCGCGCTGTGCGAGCGCGACATGCCGCGCTGGCTGGTGGAGATCGAGGCCGCGATGGCCGCGGCGCCCGACTTCGACCATGCGATCGCCGCCTTCGTCGAGACGCAGCTGCGGCTCGTCGCCGACGGCAGCCACCAGCTCGCCGAGGTGCTGTCCTCGGCGCCGCTCGGCCCCGGCGCCCGTGCGCGGATCCAGGCGCTCGCCTACCTGCCCGCGACGGTGCTCGAGGAGCAGCTGCGCGCCCTGGGGTACGACCAGCCCGACGTCACCGCCCAGCTCGTGCAGGGCCTCGTCGGCGCCGCGGTGCGCATGCTGCACCACGGCCGCACCGTCGAGGACGTGGCGGCCGAGACGACGCAGATGGCCCTGCGCCTGCTCGCCCCCTCCCGGTGAGTGTCGCCGGGTGGTTGCCCAGCAGCCACTGAGCGACACTCGACGCCGGCCGGGCGTCCTACCAGTGGACGCCCTTCATCAGGTTGGCCATCGCGATCTGCTCCACCGACGCCTTCTCGGTGCCCTCCTTGTCGCCCTTGGCGGCCGATGAGTCGGGGAAGACCTTGTACGCGAGGTGCAGGATCTGGTCGACCGCCTTGGGTGCCAGCGCGTACGCGACCTGGCCGAACGTCCCGATCTTCGTGTTCAGCTCCTTGGGCTTGGAGCGGATCGCCTCGCAGATGAGGTCGGCGGCCTCGTCCGGGCTGATCGTCGGGAACGAGTCGTAGATCTTCGTCGGCGCGATCATCGGGGTCCGCACGAGCTGCATGTGGATGGTCGTGAACGTGACGCCGTCCCCAATCACCTCGGACGAGCAGACGCGGGTGAACGCGTCGAGCGCGGCCTTGGACGCGACGTAGGCGCTGAACCGCGGCGGGCTCGTCTGCACGCCGATCGAGGAGACGTTGACGATGTGGCCGAAGCCCCGCTCCTTCATGTGCGGGAGCAGGCCCATGATCATCCGGATGTTGCCGAAGTAGTTGAGCTGCATCGTGCGCTCGTAGTCGTGGAAGCGGTCGTAGCTCAGCGCGACCGACCGGCGGATCGACCGGCCCGCGTTGTTGACGAGCATGTCGATCTGGACGTGCTCGGCGAGCATCGTCGCCACGACCTTGTCGATCGACTCCATGTCGGAGAGGTCGGCCGAGTACGTGTACGCGACACCGCCCTCCGCCTCGATCTCCCGCTTGACCTCGTCGAGCTTGTCCAGCCCGCGGGCCACGAGCAGCGGGATGCCGCCGGCCCGGGCGATCTTCAGTGCGGCCGAGCGGCCGATGCCCGAGGAGGCGCCGGTGATGATCACCGTGCGGCCGTTGACGGCGGCGTCGAACGAGCGGTCCTTGTAGAGGTCCGGGTCGAGGTGACGCTCCCAGTAGTCCCACAGCTTCTCGGAGTACGTCTCCAGCGGCGGGACGGCGATCGTCGTCCCCTCCAGCGCGCGGTCCGTGTCGCGGGTGTCGAACTGGCACTTGAACGCCGCGTTCTCCAGCACGGAGTCCGGGATGCCGTAGTCGGCCAGCAGCGCGCGCCGGATGTCCTTGGCCTGCGGCAGCTTCATCAGCATCGACAGCGTGCCCTTGGGCAGCGCGTCGGTGATGCGGCGGTCGATGCGCAGGGCGAGCTGGGGGGCGTGGCCGGCACGGGCGAACTCGTTGATGACCTCGCCGACCCGCTGGGAGTCCTGGTTGGCCAGGTGGAACGTGCGGCCGTCGAGCCCGTCCTCGTGCGCGATGTGGTCCATCGCGTCCGCCACGTAGTCGACCGGCACGATGTTCGTGCGGCCGAGCTCCGGGCCGACGAGGGGGAACCACTGGGGGAGGGAGTCCCGCAGCTTCTGGATCACCTTGAAGAAGTAGTACGGCCCGTCGATCTTGTCCATCTCGCCGGTGCGCGAGTCGCCGACGACGACCGCGGGGCGGTAGACGCGCAGCGGGACGGCGGCGTGGTCGCGGGCGATGCGCTCGGACTCGAACTTGGTGCGGTGATAGGGGGACGGGAGCTTCTGGCCCTCGTCGAACATGTCCTCGCGGAAGAAGCCCTTGTAGGAGCCGGCGACGGCGATCGAGGAGACGTGGTGGAGGTGGCCGACCTGCAGCGCGTTGGCCAGGTCGACGGCGTGCCGGGTGCCCTCGACGTTGAACGCGTCGTTGGTCGCGGCGTCGGCCGTCATGTCGTAGACGGCGGCGAGGTGGAAGAAGTGGTCGATGTCACCCTGGTGCTCGGCGACCCACGCGTCGCTGACGCCCAGCCGCGGCTCGACGAGGTCGCCGACCACGGGATGGATGCGATCGGCCGCGCCGCGGGCGTCGATCTGCTCCTGCAGCCGCTCGCGCGAGCCCTCCCGTACGAGCACGTACACGTCCCCGTCGCGCTCCAACAGCCGGTCGACCAAGCGCCGACCGATGAAGCCCGTTGCTCCGGTGACGAAATAGCTCATGCGTTGCTCCGTCTCTCTCCGTGAAGAATCCCCGTACGACTCGAACGGCGATCCTATCCGGCGCTACACCCCCGCGCCGGAGCCCCCGCGTCCCGCCCCGCCGGCGAAGCGCGCGGCGCCGGCCGCCGCGACCGCGAACGTCTCGGGACCCGAGCGGGCCTCCAGCGCCAGACCGTCGTCCAGCGGCAGTCCCTGGGCGGCGAGCATCGCCCGGCGGTCGGCGAGCATCGTCTCCTGCGGGAACGCGGCGAGCGCCTCCGCGTACTCCAGCGCGCGTTCGAGTTGGCGCCCGAACGGCACCACCTCGGTGACCAGGCCCATGGTCAGGGCCTCGTCGACGTCGATGATGCGGCCGGTCAGCGTCAGGTCGAGCGCGCGGCCGAGCCCGACGACGCGGGGGAGGCGCTGCGTGCCGCCGTCGATCAGGGGGACGCCCCAGCGGCGCTCGGGGAAGCCGAGCTTGGCGTTGTCGGAGGCGATGCGCAGGTCGCACCACAGCGCCAGCTCCAGGCCGCCGGCCAGGCACCAGCCGCCGATCGCGGCGATGGTCGGCTTGCTCGGCGTGAGGCGGGTGAAGCCCATGGGACCTTCGGGCGCGTCGAGCCGGGGGACGAACGTCTCGATCGCCTTGAGGTCGGCGCCGGCGCAGAAGCTGGCGTGGCCGGGATCACGCTGGGGATCGTGGCCGCCGGTGAGGATCAGGACGCGGGCGCCCTCGTCCTCCTCGAACGCGCGGTAGCCGGCCAGGAGGCGGTCGGCGGTGGGGCCGTCGACGGCGTTGCGCCGTGCCGGCCGGTCGATGGTGAGCACGGCGGCCGCGCCGACGCGCTCGTACCGGACCTCGTCGATGTCGTCAGGCATGGGGCCAGCGTAGTGCCCGACGCGTGAAGGAAGACTGCGCCCGAAGCCAGCGGTCTCTGGCCGATGGCTTCAAGTGAACGGCGTTGAGACGGCCGCCAGGCCGTCGCCTACGTCAGTTCACCAGCCGCCGTGCCACTTGGTGGCGAGCTGCTTGGAGGCGGCCTTGCGCTCGTCCTTGCGCCGCTCGAAGTGGCGCAGCGCGAGGCTGCACAGCAGGACGAACAGCGGGAAGAAGACGATCAGGATGAAGCCGGCGATCGTGACGTCGAGGTCGTCGACCTCGCCCAGCAGGCCTTGGCCGCCGTCGTGGGCGGACGCGACGGGCGCGGAGACGAGCAGGAGCCCGAGCGCGGAGCTGAGGGTCAGAGCGAGGCGACGCATGGCGCGGATCCTATAGAACATCCCCGCTATGACGACGCTACGCCACGAGCGGCTCCCGGACGGCATCGAAGTCCTGCGCCTCGACCGTCCCGAGGTCCGCAACGCGATGAATCGGGCGCTGCTCGCGGAGCTGGAGGAGACGCTCGCCACGCTGGCCGCCGACGACACGCTCCGGGTGCTCGTCTTCTCCACCACGAACGAGCGCGCGCTGTGCGCGGGTGCGGACGTGGGGGAGTCGCTGACCGCGCAGGAGGGCGTCGAGCGGATGGAGGCGTTCTCCCGCTTCTACACGGCGGTCGAGGCCTTCCCGGCCCCGACGATCGCGGTCTGCGTCGGGAACGTGGTGGGGGCGGGGGCGGAGCTCGTCGCCGGCTGCGACCTACGGGTCGGGGGCGACAACGTCAAGCTCGCGTTCGCGGGCGCCAAGCTCGGCGTCCCGGTCGGTCCCGCCCGGCTCACCCCGCTGGTCGGCCTGTCCCGGGCGAAGGAGCTGATCTTCACCGGCCGCGTGCTCGGGCTCGACGAGGGCCTGGCCCTGGGGCTGCTGCACCGCGGTGCCCCGGCGGCCGAGGCGGAGGGCGCGGCGCTCGCGCTCGCCCAGGAGATCGCCCAGCGCCCGCCGGCCGGACTGCGCGCGCTGAAGGACGCGTTCCGGGCCCACGAGGGTCTGGCCGAGCGCGTCACGCGGGAGAACGATGGGCTCGTCGCCTTCCAGCGGTCGGGCACCGGCCTGCCGCAGGGCCCGCGCGGCTGATCGTCAGCCGCGCGGGCGCCGCTCAGCTCACTTCCCGTTCTTCTTCAGCCAGGGGATCACGTTCTTGAGGAAGGCGCTGGTCTTCGGCGCCGCCAGGAGCGGATCGAGGTGACTGTTGGTCGTGGACGCGTCCACGAACGTCAGCTTGCTCTTGTTCATCGCGACGAACGAGGCGGTCGAGGCCTTCAGGCGGCCCTGCGACAGCGACGTCTGGATGGCGAACACGGGCAGCTTGACGTCCTTGGCGTACTTGGGCCGCAGGCCCAGGAACGCCGTCACGTCGTTGGGCTCGAGGCCGGCCATGCCGCCCAGGTCGAACGACAGGCGGGTGGGGAAGTACCACTCGGCGCCGTTGGTCGGCTCCTGGCCGAAGCCGAGGGCGACGTTCTCGATCGGGGTCACCTCGCCGTTGATCCAGTCGGCCGGCTTGCCGTCCGCCGGCGCTCCGAGCTTGCCCGCGCGCACGTGGATCAGGCCGAGCGCCGCGGGGGACGTGGTCTCGTCGAACGCGAAGCCGAGCTGCGCGCGGTTGGTGACGGGGAACGCCGGCTTGAACGAGGGCGGCAGCAGCGCGATGGACGCCACCTTCGACTCCTCCTGCGGGTGGAGCCGGGCGGGGATCGCGCCGAGCTCGGCGAACACGCCGGTCGCCCACGGCAGGCCGACCTTGAGGAGGTCGAGCCACGGGCTGGCCGCCTGCTGCTTGGCCAGCGCGGCCTGCTCGTCGGCCAGCGTCGGCACGGTCGCGGAGCCGGCGCCGGCCAGGCCGCCGTCGATCAGCACCAGGCCCGACAGGTCCTTCCAGCCGGGCTGCCCGTCGAAGTCCCACACCGAGTAGGCGGTGACCGTCGACCCGCCGAGGGAGTGGCCCCCGAGGAGGACCTTGCGGCCGCCCTTCTTCGCGGCCTTGACCACGACGCGGATGTCCTCGAGCGAGACCTTCAGGCCCCAGTCGCGGGCGAAGCCGTAGTCGGCGTCGTTCAGCGGCTGGTAGTGCTTGGCCGTCGAGGAGCTGCCGATCCAGCCCAGGTAGTAGTCGATCGTCTGCTGCTCGGTCGCCTTGCCGGCCAGCAGCTTCTTGAACATCGAGGTGTCCTCCAGCGCCTGGCTGCGGCGGTCGATCGACCACACCGCGAGGCCGGGGACGCGCTTGACGATGTCCCGCGCGATCAGCGTGAAGTTGCCGGCGCCGCCGGACGTGCCGGGGATCAGCACGAGCACGCGCTTGGCCTTCGGCGAGCCGAACTTGGTCACGAAGACCTTGTTGAGCTTCGCGGGGGTGCCGGGCGCGGCGTACCCCTTCATGGTGGTCGTTGGCTCGCTCGGTGCCTTCTTCTTGGTCGCGGCGTGCGTCAGCGGAGCGCACAGCAGGGCCGCGAGGACGGTCACGAGACCGGCCAGCGGGATGGATCGCTTCATGGAGACTCCTGGACGGGACAGACGGGATGTCCAGCGAACGGTACCGTTCGCTCGGGTTGCGTGCGCTGGGTCACACTCCGCGCCGCTCGGATCGAGGTCGCCGGCCGGTGACTCGTACCATGGGGGTGTGGCCGTTCTCATCGCATCCGACCTCGCCAAGGACATCTCCGGCTCCCCGCTGCTGCGCGGGGTGAGCTTCAAGCTGGAGCGCCGCGACCGCATGACGATCGCCGGCCGCAACGGCGCGGGGAAGACGACACTGCTGCGGATGCTCTCCGGGGAGACCGGCGTCGACGGCGGCGAGCTCGTGTTCTCCAAGGGCACCAAGGTCGCCCTGCACGACCAGCGTCCGCCCCGCGAGCAGGGCATGTCCCTGCGCGACTACGTGCTGTCCGGCTTGAAGGAGCCGCTGGAGCTGGAGGCCGAGCTCGGGCGCCTGGAGACCGCGATGGCCGCGGGCGACGAGAAGGCGCTGGAGCGCTACGCCAGCGTCCAGGCCCGCTTCGAGGTCGCGGGCGGCTACCACTGGCGCGACGGCGCGAGCAACGCCCTGCACGGATTGGGCTTCGTCGACGCGGACATGGACCGGGCGATCGACACCTTCTCCGGCGGGCAGCTCACGCGCGCCTCGCTGGCCCGCGCCCTGGCCTCCCGCCCCGACCTCCTGCTGCTGGACGAGCCGACCAACCACCTGGACATCGCGTCGCTGGAGTGGCTGGAGCAGGCGCTCATCGACCTCGACGCCGCTGTCGTTCTCGTCGCCCACGACCGCTGGTTCCTGGAGGCGGTCGGCACCTGCGTGCTCGAGGTCGAGGCGGGGCGCACCCGCTTCTTCAAGGGCACGTGGCACAACTGGCGCCGCGAGCAGGCCGCGCGCGAGATGGCGCTCGGCAAGGCGATCGAGAAGCAGCAGGCCGAGATCGAGCGGATGGAGCGCTTCGTCGAGCGGTTCCGCGCGAAGGCGACGAAGGCCAAGCAGGCCCAGTCGCGCGTCAAGGCCCTGAACAAGATCGAGCGGATCGAACGCGACCCGCGCGACACCCGCGAGCTGGGCTTCTCCTTCAAGCCGCCGGAGCGCTCCGGCCGCGTGATCTTCGAGCTGGACGAAGCGCGCCTGGAGGTCCCGGGCAAGGTGCTCCTGGACCAGGCGACGCTGTGGCTGGAGCGGGGCGAGCACGTCTCGCTCGTCGGGCCCAACGGCACCGGCAAGACCACGCTGCTGGAGGCCCTCACCGGCCACCGACCGCTGGACGGCGGGCGGCTGCGCAGCGGCCACAACGTCAAGGTCGGCTACCTCTCCCAGCACTCCGAGTCGCTGGAGAAGGACGGCGCCCGCACCGTGTTGGAGGCCACGATCAAGCAGACCGGCCTGCCGCCCGGCCAGGCCCGCGCGCTGCTCGGCAAGTTCCTGTTCAGCGGCGAGACCGTCGAGAAGGACCTGAAGATCCTCAGCGGCGGTGAGCGCCAGCGCGTGTCGCTGGCCATCCTCGTGCAGTCGGGCTCCAACGTCCTGATCCTCGACGAGCCGACCAACCACCTGGACATCGAGTCGCGCGAGGCGCTGGAGGACGCGCTGACCGACTTCCCGGGCTCGCTGCTGCTCGTCTCCCACGACCGGGCGCTGCTCGACGCCGTTGGCAGCCGCACGGTGTCGGTCGAGGACTACAAGCTGCGCTCCTACGACGGCGGGTACCCCAATACTCGCGGGCGATGGCCGAGCGCAAGGCCGCGGGCGTCCAGCCGCCGCCGATGCCGGCCCCCACGCCCGGAGGGCCGCCTGGGCGCTTCCGCAACGAGAACGCCCGCGACGCCGACGGCCGGGCGATCAAGGCGACCGACGGGACCGAGGGGTCCGGCGGGGTCGACCGGGCCGCCGCCACGGCGTCCGCCCCGAAGCCGGCGGCGTCCGCGACGGCCGGCGGTGACGCCGGGACGAACGGCGCCGCGGCCAGGGCCAAGGGCCCGTCCAAGAACCGGATCAAGCAGCAGCGCAAGCTCGAGGGTGCCATCGAGACGGCCGAGACCGCCCTGGCCGCCGTCGAGGAGGAGCTGGCGGGCCCCGAGGCGTGGGCCACCCCGTACGAGACGGCGAAGTCGACGGCCCGCCACACCGCCGCCAAGCGCGCGGTCGAGCAGGCCTACGCCGAGCTCGAGGCGTTCGAGGAAGCCTCGCCGGCCACGGTCTGAGCGGTGACGCGAGCGCGATGGGTGCTCGCCGTCGCGGCCGTCGCGCTGGTCGCGGCGGTGGTGATCGTCGTGGCAGGCGTGGGGGACGATGGCTCGCCCGCGGACGTCGCCCGGACGGCGCCGGCGACCCGGTCCACGCCTGCGCCGCCGGCGCGGCCGCCGGCCCGGGCAGCCGGGCGCGAGTGGGGCCTCACGTTCCTGTCCGCGGCCCCGGACAGCGAGCCGCGCGCGACCGCCCTCGTGCAGGACCTGATCGCCGGCCATCGCCCCGACGGCGCGACCCGCGGGATCACGTCGACCCGGACGATCGTCCCCTGGGACGTCGCGCTGCCGCCCGACCCGGCCCTGGGCGCCGCGCAGACCGAGCCGGACAAGCTCGCGGCGCTGGACCGGTGGGTGGGGGTGATGACCGGGCTCGGCCTCACGCCGATGATCAGCTTCGAGCACTCGCGCTCGGCCGCCTACGACAAGGACGACCCGGCGGCCAACCCGCTGCCGACCCCGGCGCAGTACCGCGCGGCGATGACCGCCTTCCTCGACCGCTACCGCGCCCAGGGCGCAGAGGCATGGGACTACACGGCGTGGAACGAGCCGAACCTCGCCACCCAGCCCACCGAGCAGGCCCGCCGCCGGCCGGCCGCCTGGCCGCCGGTGTCGGACGACGCACCGGCCGTGCCGGCGCGCTGGCACTTCGGCGCGGCGATGGCGGTGCGCTACCTCCAGGAGCTGCGAGGGCTGTGCGGCGAGGCCGGCCGCTCCTGCCGGGTGCTGCCCGGGGACTTCTCCGGCGCGTCGGACTTCTCGTGGGACGCCTCGGCCTGGTACCGCACCTACCGCCACTTCGTGGGCGACGGCGAGGAGCTGTGGGCCTGGCACGACTACCGCGACGTCACCCGGGGGACGACCGCTGACCTGCGCGCGTTCCTGGACGCGGTGCCGGGCGCGCGGGTGTGGATCACCGAGGTCGGGCCGCTGTTCTTCCGGGGCTGCAACCCGGCGGGGCGGCGGAGACCGTGCCCGGCGGTGTTGACGCCCGCGCGGCAGGCGGCGGCGGACGCGGCGTTGACGGCGCGCTGGACGGCCTACGTGGCGGAGCTCCAGCGTCCCCCGATCTGGGAGCGGCTCCACGGCCTCACCTACTACATGGTCTACGGCGATCAGAACTGGGACAGCGGGCTGCTGTCCCGGGACGGCATGGCGCGCCCGGGCGTCTACGCGCCGCTCGTCGCCCTGACCGCGCGCCCCTGACCCACCCCACGGCGGGGCGCCGAGTGTCACTTTGCGGGTCGTATCGACCCGCAAAGTGACACTCGGCGGCGGGGTGGGGCCGGTCAGCGCCTGCGGACGAGCGTCACGCCGTCGCGCACGGTGAGGAGGGTGGCGACGAGCTCCGGGTCGTTCGCCACGCGCTCGTTGAACGCGAGGATCCCCGCGGTGGCCTCGTCCGTGGCGGACGGGTCGAGCACGCGGCCGTCGCGGAGCGTGTTGTCGGCCACGACCAGGCCGTGCGGGGCGAGCTTGGGGAGCACGGCGTCGAGGTAGCCGACGTAGCCCTGCTTCTCGGCGTCGACGAACACGAGGTCGAACGGGCCGTCGAGCGTGGCGATCGTCTCCAGGGCCGGGCCGACGCGCTGCTCGATCCGGTCGCCGCCGGGCGCGCCCGCCCACGCGGCGCGGGCCCACGCGGCCGACGCCGGGTCGATGTCGCACGTGATCACGCGGCCGCCGTCGGGCAGCGCTTGGGCCAGCCACAGCGCGGAGGTGCCCGCGTACGTGCCGATCTCCAGCACGGTGCGGGCCTGCGTGGCGAACACGAGGGTCTCGAGCAGGCGCCCGACCACCGACCCGCTGACCATCGACGGCAGCGGCAGTTCGGTCTTGGCCCGCTCGACCAGCGTGGCCAGCTCGGCCGGCGCGGCGGTGGTGGCGCGCTCGGCGTAGTCCTCGACGGCGGGATCGATCATCGGCATCGACCGAGGGTAGCGAGGCGGTCGTTCACACCGTCACGGATTCCAAACACGGGTTCACGGGTGGGTCACACCATGTTGCCCAACTTGTCACAGAAGGCCGGGCTGTGCAGGCGAAAGTCACGTCGACCCCACCAATCACCAGCCAGGGAGCACCGATGACTTCCCCGTCCTGCAGCAAGGCCGACCTGCACTGCCACTCCACCGCCTCGCAGCTGTCCAAGCTCGGCGTCCAGCGCGCCCTCGGGCTGCCCGAGTGCGCCACGCCCCCGCAGGACGTCCTGGAGCTGGCCGAGCGCCGCGGGATGGACTTCGTGACGATCACCGATCACGACACGATCGACGGCGTCCTGGAGATCGCGGGCGACCCACGGGTGTTCGTCAGCGAGGAGCTGACCACGTCGTTCCGCGGCGAGCCGCAGTCCGTCCACGTGCTCTGCTGGGGGATCACCCCCGACGACCACGCCCGGCTGCTGGAGCGCGCGGCCGACGTGGAGCGCGTCGCCGAGTACCTCCACGAGCAGGAGATCGCCTGCGCGCTGGCCCATCCCTTCTTCGCCGTCGCCGCGCCGCTCGAGCCGCGCCACCGCCGCCAGCTCGCCCGCCTCTTCCCGGTGTGGGAGACGCGCAACGGCTCGCGGGCCGCCGAGCTGAACGCGCCCGCCGCGGTGTACATCGAGACGCACGGCGGCACCGGCGTCGCCGGCTCCGACGACCACGCCGGGGTCGACATCGGCCGCACCTGGACGCAGACGCCCCACGCGCCGGACGTCGCCACGTTCCTCGACCATCTGCGGGCCGGCCGGGCGTCCGCCCACGGCGAGCAGGGCAGCGCCGCCAAGTGGGCCCACGCCGCGCTCGGCCTGGCCACCCGCGCCCTGGGCACGGCGCGCGACCCGGAGACGGCATGGTCGGAGGGATCAGATCGCCTCGATCCCCAGGTCGTCTTCAGCATCGTGGAGCGGGTCGTCCGCGAAGGCGATGCCCGATCCGGCGCGATCGGCGCCGACCTGCAGCCGGAGGACGCCCGGCGGCTCGTGCGCGCCTGGCTGACCTCCGTCGACCTCGACGTGGACGAGCGCGGGCTGCTCGCCCTCCTGCAGGACCCCAGCTTCCGCCACGCCGCGCTGTACCGGCGGGCCCGCCGGGCCCACGACCGCCAGCTCGCCAAGGCGGTGGACGGGCTGCTCGCTGCGACGGCGCAGCCGGGCGGCGATCTCGCGGGAGCGGCGCAGGGGCTGTTCGGCGCCTGCATCGCGGCGGTCCCCTACGCGCCGGCCGCCGCGTTCCTGGGCCGGGAGAAGGCCAAGCTGGGCAGCGGCGCGCGGGACACGGTCGAGGGCGCGCCCCGGCGGATCGCGCTCGTCGCCGACGGCGTCGGATCCGTCCACGGCGTCACGCGCACCCTGGCCGAGATCCGCGAGCGCGGCGTCCCCGGCTTCGAGGTCGAGGTCATCGGCACCGACCACAACGTCGACCGCCGCCTGCCGTCGGTCGCCGACGTCCCCGTGCCGTTCTACGCCGGGATGACCGTCGGCGTGCCCGCCCTGCCCGACGTGGTCGAGACGCTGGCCGAGGGCCGCTACGACGCGGTCCACCTGTGCTCGCCCGGGCCGGCGGGGATCGTCGCCGCGCTGGTCGCCCGGATCATGGACCTGCCGCTGGTCGGCAGCTACCACACGGAGCTGACCGCCTACACCGCGTTGCGCAGCGGTCGCGACGACCTCACGGCCCTGGCCCGCGGCGCGGTCAGCCTGTTCTACGGCGGCTGCGACGTGGTGCTCTCGCCCAGCGCGACCAGCGACACGGTGCTGGAGGGAATGGGCATCCCGGCCGAGCGGATCGGCCGTTGGGACCGCGGGGTCGACCTGTCCAGGTTCGGCCCCGAGCGCCGCCGTGCCAACGCGTTCCCCGGCGCGTTCAACGTCCTGTACTCCGGCCGGCTGACCACGGAGAAGGGGGCGGACCTGCTCGCCGACGCCTTCGTCGCCGCGCGCACCCGCGACCCCCGGCTGCACCTCGTGCTCGCGGGTGGCGGGCCCGAGGAGGACCGGCTGCGCCGGCGGCTGGGTCGCCACGCCACGTTCCTGGGCTGGCTGGAGGGCGACGCGCTCGCCGAGGCGTACGCCAGCGCCGACCTCTTCTGCTTCCCCAGCCGCACCGACACGTTCGGGCAGGTCATCCTCGAGGCGCAGGCCAGTGGCCTGCCGGTCGTGGCGGTGGCCGAGGGCGGCCCGCGCCAGCTCGTGCAGAGCGGCGTCACCGGCCTGCTGCGCCCGGCCCGCGCCGACGAGCTGGCCGACGCGATGGTCTCCCTGGCCGCGAACCCGCAGCGCCGGCGCCGGCTGGCCGACGCGGCCCGCGAAGCGGTGCGCGAGCGCACGTGGGAGCAGTCGATGGAGCGGCTGGCGGCGGGCTACCGCCGCGCCCTGGACGCCACGCCCGCCGTCGCGGCGGTGGACCTTGCCGCGTGACCTCGCCATCGCCGTCGCGCTCCACGACGTGGAGCCGGCGACCTACGAGCGGTGCGCGCTGATCCGCGACTGGCTCGGGGACCTGGGGATCGACCGCATGACCCTGCTGGTCATCCCCGCGCCCGATCTGCACCCGTTCACGCACCGGCGACCGGAGATGGTCGACTGGCTCGACGAACGGGTCGCCGCGGGTGACGCGATCGCCCAGCACGGCTTCCAGCACCGTCAGACCCGCCCGGCCCCGTCGTGGGCGCGCCAGCGCGTCGCCCGCCTGCAGTCCGGGGGCCGGGGTCCGGTCTCCGCCGAGTTCGTCGGCCTCGACGTCGACGACGCCCGCCGGGCGCTGGAGGCGGGCCGCGCGGTGATGACCCGGGCGGGCCTGGAGCCGCGCGGCTTCGTCGCCCCGGCCTACGCGTACACGCCGGTCCTGCGCGATCTGCTGTCGTCCTCGTTCGCCTGGTGGGGCGGCCTCGGCCGCTTCCATCGCTGCGCTCACGGCACGGACGAGGCCCAGCTCGCCCCGGCGCTCTCCCTGGGGACGACGACCGGCCCGCGCCGCGTGCTGAGCCCGGTGCTCGTGCGCGTGGCCGCCGCCTTCACCGGCCCGCTGATGCGGCTGGACCTGCACCCGGCCGACCTCGACCATCCGCGCCACGTCGGCGCTGTCGAGTCGGTGCTGCGCCACGCCCGGCGCCGTGTGCCGGTGACGTACGACGAGCTCGCGGCCTGAGCGTCGCCGTCCGACGCTGAGTGTCGCTCAGTGGTTGCGGGGCAACCACTGAGCGACACTCAGGCTGTCGTGGGATGAGAGGAAGCGTTTCGGGCACGAAATCCCTTGGCGCGAGGCCGCCGTGCGAGACAACGACCAAACAGCGGCGGGTCACGGGGAGGAAGGTCCCAGCCGTCGCCTCTGGTCCTCCTCCCCCTTACCTGCTGCCGTTTTGTCGTTGCCTCGCCCCGCCGTCCCGCGCCAAGGGAACACGTGCCCGAAACGCTCCCTCATCTCTCGCAAACGCCCTTCGCCGCCGCGAAGGCGGCCTGAGAGTCGCTGCGTGGTTGCCCAGCAACCACTGAGCGACACTCAGCGCTGGTGCGGGAGGACGCCTACGGCTTGGTCGGCTGGATCACGTCGGGGAAGAGCGAGCCGGTGCTCTTCAGGCCGGCGTAGCCGAGGGGCGCGAGCGCGAAGACGTCCTCGATCGAGCGCAGCAACGTGAAGTGGCTGTACGAGGTGTCGACGACCTGGCCCTTGGCCACGTACGAGGAGACGAGCAGCGCGCCGACGCGGCCGCCCTCGCCACCGGACGCCTTCAGGTTCGGGTACGTCTTCGGCCGGCAGCACGCCGGGTCGTCCGCGCCGTTCACCGCGGTGGCGTCGCTGGTGACGACGAGCAGACCGCCGTCGGCGTACGCCTTGGACTTCAGGATCTTCGGCACGACCGTGCCCAGCCACGCGTCCGCGGCGCCGAGTCCCGTGTCGGTCCCGCTCGGCGGGGCCGAGGTGGGGCTCGACGGGTCGGTGGGGGTGGTGGTCGTCGCGGTGGGGTCGGCGGCGGTGGCATCCGAGCCGGTGCTCGGTGCCGCGGGGGGCGCCGGGGCCTGGATGTAGGAGAGCCCCGGGGCCTGATCGCCGGCGGCGAGGTCGGCGTCCAGCGCGTCCAGGTTCGCCAACAGCTTCGGGCACTCGGCGGAGTCGGTGGCGGTGTGGAACGAGGCGAACGGGTTCGCGGGGGCGGCGCCCGCGGCACCGGCCGGCACGGCCTGCCGGGCTCCCGTCTCCACGTTCACGCAGCCGGTCCCCGCGGGATCCGGCGTGTAGGCCCGCCAGGTGCCGCCGTTGCTGGCGAGCTGGTCGCCCACCGTGCCCGTCTGGACGGAGAACGCGCAGCCCGCGCCCAGCTCCTGGCTGTCGTCGCCGATCGTGCCCGGCTTCAGGTCGGCGTACGCCGGGCACCCGGCGACGAGCTCCGGGGTCGGGCCCTGGCCGGAGATCAGCGCGACGGTGTTGACCAGGCCGCCCGTGGCGACCCCGCGGTACCCGGAGAGGATCGTGCCCTTCGGCGCGAGCGTCTTGGCCAGGTACGGCGCGGCGTCCGGCGTCTGGGCGGCGGCGGCGACGTCCTGGCCGGGCACGACGACCACGTAGACGTGCTTGATCGGCGGGGGCACGGGGTCCTCGGCGGTCTCCTCCGGCGTGGTGTCCTCGGTGGTGTCGGTGGGCGGGTCGTCGGTCGTCGGGTCGTCGACCACCGTGTCGTCCACGGGCACGTCGTCGACCACGGTGTCGTCCACCACGACCTCGTCCACCGGGGCGTCGTCCACTGCGTCGTCGTCCCCGGCGATGGCCTGCGCGGCCCCGGCGACCAGCGCCGGGGAGGCCGGGTAGTTGACCGAGAGGCCCGGGGGCAGGGCCGACGCCAGCGTTTGCGCGGTGTCGGGCCCCCAGCCCGTGATCATCAGGAGCACGAAGCCGACGGCGGCCAGGGCGATCGAGGTGACGGCGCGGCGATCTTGCCGCAGCGGCTTCGCGGTCGCGGCCTCCGCCGTCGCGTCCGGCGCCACGAGCGACCGCTCGCTGTCGCCATGCGGGAGCGAGCGGTCACTCGTGGGGCCGCTGGCATGGGCTGACCCCGCTGCCAGCGCGAGCAGCCGTGCCGACTCCTCGTTGCACGGCGCGCCGCAGGCCAGGCAGTACCGCTGGACCTCGTCGACGGGGGCCGCGCAGTGCGGGCAGGGGGAGAGCGGCGCGGGCACGGAGGCTCAGCCTCCGGCCGGGAAGGCGACGGTCGGCTGCTGCTCGAGGAGCTGCGTGCCGCACTTCCAGCAGAACGACGCGCCGCGGGCGTACATCGACGCGCAGGTCGGGCAGGTGCCCGCCGCCCCGGCGTCGCGCAGGCGCAGCATGCGCTCGGTCTCGGCCAGCTCGGCGTCGATCTCCTGCAGCCGCCCGGCCTGGCGGACGAGCACGTCGAGGCGGAAGTGGTCGCGGACGGCCATCTCGTAGGCCAGCCCGCCGAGGTCCCACTGCAGCTGCGCGAGCTCACCGGCCAGCCGGTCGCGGCGCATCGCCAGATCGGCCTGCTCGGACTCGCGCTGCTCGGGCGACACGCGCTGCGCGGCCACCACGGGGGCGGGGACGGGCGCCGCGAACGCGGGTGTCGGCTCGACCTCGGGACCGGCCAGCGTGGCGTCGACCGGCGTCAGGGGCGAGAGGGGCTCGTGCGTGCTCATCCGATCGTCTCCGCCTCGGCGCCGCCGCCCGCGGGCTTGTTGTCCTTGGGTGGCGCCGTGCCGCCCAGGCTGACCTCGGTGGGCAGCTTCTTGCTCTTGTTCACGTAGTCCTTGCCCGTGGCGGTGTTCTGCAGGTCGCTCTTGGAGACGTTGGCGGGGGGCGCGGCCTTCTCGGTCGTGGTCTTGCCGGCCTTGGCGGTCTTGTCGCCGGCGTCCGCGTCGGCCGCGGCGTCGGACGATGCGTTGGCCGTGGTGTCGGTCGGCGCGGCGACGGCGGCGCCCGCCTGCGGCGAGACGTTGACCACCGGGGCCTTGGTGTTGATCGTGTCGCTCGCGCCCGAGCGGCCGATGAGGATGCCCACGGCGATGGCCAGCAGCGCGGTGCCCAGCACCGGCAGCAGCAGGTCGCGGTCCGCCCAGCTGCGTTTGGCCTTGGCCGCGGGGGCGGTGGGGACCGTGCCGGGCGCGCCGTCGCCCGCTGCGCCGCCGGCGGGAACGGGGACGGACGAGCCGCCGCCGCCGGCGGCCGGCGACGCACCGGCCGCGCCGCCGCTCAGCGACTCCGGGAACGGCACGCGCGACTCCGCCCGGCGCACGCCGCAGTTGAGGCAGTAGCGCTGGTCGGCGGCCAGCGCGGCGCCGCAGGCGGCGCAGTGCTCGCCGGCGGCGCCCAGCGGCGTGGACGGGGGAAGGGAGTCGGGCTGGGCCATGGCGGCAACCACCTAGCGGAAGGTGCTCGGGGGGACGTTGACGGTCAGCTTGCCCTTGCGGGGGTCGCCGATGAAGTAGATGCGGAAGATCGACGACTTGCCGGGCTTGAGCTTCGGGACGACGGCGCGGCCGGCGGCCACCACGTCGTCGCCGTCGCGGGCGACCCCGTAGGCCACGAGCTTGTTCTGGAGGACCTTGGAGTCGTTCTTGACGGTGCCCGAGGCGAGCACGCCGCTGGTGGGGTCGTTCTCCAGCTTCACGCCGGTCACGGTCAGCTCGGGCAGGGGCCCGGACGCCTCGGTCTTGGGCAGCCCGATCTCGGCCTCCACGGTC
>Ga0247758_1000913_pt1 | contig 24870 bp, 4 predicted proteins | sample UWRJL156409C4_FD_180950 | JGI IMG/M metagenome (GOLD analysis project Ga0247758, IMG submission 180950) | Plant litter microbial communities from Arlington Agricultural Research Station in Wisconsin, United States - UWRJ-L156-409C-4 | ecosystem: Environmental > Terrestrial > Plant litter >... | reverse complement strand
CAAGAGTACACTATCACTGTAGGTCGTTATTACTATAATGTATAGAGGGGAGTCTGAACAGTAGGATATAAATGAATAATTAAATACTAGCGTGAGGAACCAGAGTCCTTTACGGTAGTTATGGGCATAACTATAACTATTTATACTAATTAACTGGGGGGTATTTTATACCTTGCTTATAGTGTTATAAGTGCTCGTTATGTAAGCACTTTACACCACGTAAGCGTTCTGCTTATAAGGTTTCTCCTGCTTATAATGTAAGCACTTAGTATGCTGTAAGTAACACCTTATTAGTTATAGGGGCTTTAGGTCTTTACACCCCTGGCCTAGTACACCTGGACGGTATACACCGTCTTCCCACACTGTTCCTTCTACAGGGGATTTATCAGGCCGCCCTGGCCTAAATAACGGCCTGTAAGGTTATTATATAATTCCCCCTTTTCAACGTTCTTTTCCTATAAAGAACTTAAAAGGTAAGTTTTTCCTTTTACCATTTTACCATATAATAAATATCCGGCTCCCAGGTCTTAAAATGGGAATAGGGTAAAAGTATTAACCGCCACCTAAACCTTACAGCCTACACACACACGTTTAATGGTGAAATGTCCCCTTATTCTTTTTATAAGTTTACTATCCCTTTACTTATCTGTTAGGTTTTAAACTAGTTTAACAGTTATAACCACTATTTAAAAAGGCATTAACCTTCTTAGTGTAACATTTTTAATATTAATAAGGTAAAGTTAAAGGCTTTTTTTATTAAAAAACAGGACTTTAACTTATAAGTTAAATTTATAGTTTAACAGTTTTATAAGGCTATTATTAAACTTTAAAAGGTGTTAGTGCGTTTAATATGTCTTTATAAATAGCGGTCCCGCCTTAAGGACTGGGCTGTAAAGGCGTTTAATTATAAAGTGGAGTTATTAAAGTTCTAAGAGAGTAAAGAGGCTAGGTTAAACGCCTCTTTTAAAAATGTAAAGTCTTTTAACTAGGGGAACTTTTTAACAGGGTCTTTATAATAAGTAGTCGCTTTATAACTTAATTTATAACTTCCTTTTTTTAATAAGAGGTTATAAGTTCACGTTTTATAAGGAATTTTTATTATTTTTTTTTTACTAACTGTTTTTCATATAAAGCTTATTAGGAGTTCTAGAGGTCTAGCCTCCTTATTAAGTTTAAGGTCTTTATAACCCTGGTTAAGGTTTCTAATAAATATCCTTCCATACTTATTAAGGAGTTTCCTACCACTTTTTAAGTTTTAAATCTTACAGTAATCTTACTTTTTAATTTAGTAATTTAAATATTAGATTTTATCTTATTTTTCTATTTCTTAAGTAAACTAGTTAATTTACCTCTTTAAAGCTACACTAATTAGTTTAACCTTTATTTTACATTTTTTATAAATAGTTTTAATCAGTCTGGATTCTTTCAGTGGAACTTTATAATTAGGTTTAGATATTTAAGGTTTTTAACTGGCTCCTATAAGTTACTTTTAAGGCTATAATCTAGCCATTTAATAAGATACTTAAACGTATTCTTTCCCTTCTGTAAATTTATAACTTCCTTAATATTATACTTATCCTTATTAGCGTTAACCTTAACCTTCTTTTTTAAGGGAACTCCCTTTAAGGTAGGTTTTAAAAGTGAGACGTGAAAAACCTTAATTTACACCTTTATATTAATAGGTAAGTTTAATTTATAATTAAAGGTAGTAACCTTTTTCTTAATTTAGAACAGTTTATACCTTTTAAAGTTAAACTTTTTACTAGGTTATTTTAAATATAGGTTTTACAAAAAAAGGTAGACGTAATCCCCCTTTTAAAAAGTCAGTCCTTTAACTTATTTACCATTATAATAAAGTCTTTTCTTAAGTATTAGTTATTTAATTTAATATTTATTAGTAAACTTTTTTATTTATTTACATGTGAATTTAAGTTTAGCTTATAGGTGGTTATATAGTTCTTATATCTAGTTTACACAGATTGCAGCTTAAGGGGTACCTGTAGGCAGGCCTTAATAAAGTTTAGGCTCCTTACTGTAGTTAGTGAAGAATAATAACATACTTATTAACTTAACTAATGTTATATTATAAGTTATTTATACTGTTAGTAATAACTTAAGCTAATTATCTTATTTAAAGTTAATATAAGCTTAAAGATACGTTATAAATATCTAATTAACTTACTTTATTTAATTATCCGTTTATAAGTGGAACGTTATTAAAAGCTTACTTTTTACACCTATTCTTTATATTAATCTTTACTAAAACTTTAATATAATTAGTTTATCTTAATCTGTGATAATATTATCTAGCTAGAGGTGTTATAAAACTATTTCTTTCTTAAAGATATAAATAAGTTACTCCACTGTTATATCCTTTAAGGTTAGTAGAAAGTAAGCCCATTTCGTTAATCTATTAACCATTATAAGGATTTAATTATAAGTAACTCTTATAACAGGGTCCCTAGATTTTAAGATCTTAATAACAAAGTTAAGTAAGATGGAACTTTATAACGCTTATAATATAAGGAGTGGTTTAAAAAGCTTATAAGGTTTATAATATTAGTTTTACTTTTAATAGCAGATATTATAATTATTAACCACTTCCTTAACCAGTTTCTTTATTCCCAGGAAGGTGTACATTTATTAAGCTTACGTAAGGGTTTTAACTTAACTTATATATCCTTTAAGTTAAGACTTATAAATCTGTTAAATATACTCCTTCCATTTATCTAAGTTATAAATATACGGTTTCTTTTAATACCAAAGCCTTACTTCTAGTTTAGGTATACCGTTTACACCTTCTAATAGCTATTCTAGCTAATAACTAGTTTTATTATAGTTTAGGTGTATTAGGCACTCCTTCCTATAGTCTTACACATACCTTAAGAAGTCTCCTAAGGGGCACTTATACTTACAGGTTCCTTTTATTAACCTTTTTACTTAAAAGTCCTATTATTACTAATAAACGTTATACTCTGTTTATAAGTTTATACAGACGTTAATAATCTGTTCTAATATCTAGTTATCTGACACTTATAATATGTATTTTAAGGTGCCGTTCTTTACTTTATTAAATATAATAACAGGGACTAGGATTAGATTAGCATCTTTATAATCCTACTTTTAATTAAAAGCATTAGCTTACTTATTATCTTTTCCTTTAATATGGTAAATCTAGAAGTGGAATAGGGCTATTAACTTTACCTATTATATTTACTATAAACTAAGTTCCTTTATTAAGAAATATTAAAGGTTATTATAATTTAAAAAGACTTAAACCAGTTCCTTTATACTATTTAAATACAGTGCTTACTTAATAAAGTATTAAATAATCGCTATTAGTTCCTTATTATAGATTAGGTATTATAAGGCTAGGCTGTGGATTCCTTTTAATAAAAAGGTAATTAGGTGGTGTTTCCCATTATCCTAAACTTAACTAAGTTCTTTATTAATTATAAACTTTAAAAAGTCTGTCTTAACTTAAAAAGGCTTTAAGAAATTAGGGAGGGTTAAAATTAACACTGTAATAAAGGCGTGTTTAAGGTCCTTAAACGCCTTTTACTATCTTTCAGTCTACTTAAACGGCTTTCCTTTACCTGTAAGTTTATAAAGTAATCTTACAATTTTCGTAAAGTACTTAATAAAACAGTAATAAAAGTTTATAAAACTAATAAAGGCTTATAACTCTTTTTAATTCTTTAAAATAAGCCAGTCCTTAACTACCTCTGTCTTCTCCAGTTACATTTTAAGCTTTTTAAGGGTTACTTTAAACCTTAAATAGTTTAATTCCTAAATGTAAAAATAGCTTTTCTTTAAGTTCACTATCAGTTTCGTTTTTTTAAAAGCTGTTAAAACCTATTATATATACTTTTAATATTCTTTTAAAGTTTTAAAATAAATTAAAACGTTATTTAAATATATAAAGATAAACTTATTGAGGAAGGGGCAGAGAACACTGTTAATAAGGCCTTAAAAGGTCGCAGGGGTGTTTATTAATCCCATTAGTATGATATAGTACTAGTAATACCTGTTATAAAACTAAAAGGCTGTCTTATATTCGTCCTTTTCCTTCACTTTAATATAGTTAAATCTTATAGGAAAGTTGAGATTAAAAAACCAGTTTACCCTAATAATCCGTTCTTACATTTCTGTAATAAGTGGTAATAAGTAACGGTTTTTAATTATATCTTTATTTAACGTTTAATAATTAATAACTATATGTAATTTACCGTCTCCCTTTTTTAAGATAAATAGTATTAAGTACCCTACTGGGGACTAGGACTCTATAATAAACCCGTTTTTTAAGTTTTTATTAATATACTCCTATAAGGTTTTAACTTATTAGGGGTTTAAATAATAAGGCTAAAAGCTATAAAGCTTCACTCCTAGCTTTAATTTAATTTTATAATCTTATAATCTATAATCTAGTAATTACAGTATCTTTTTTTAAAATAGGGTAAACTTCCTATATTTAATAAGTATCTTAAATAAGTTAACTTCTTCGCTTATTTATAAATTAGCTTTTTACTTCTTTCTACCTTTTAAATCGTTATTTAGGTAATATAGTAAACCTTCTAATCTTTTAACCGTCTTAGTAAACCTAACTTAAACTATACTTAATTTTAAGGGTTTAATATGCTTTTAAGTACTTTGTACATCTTTAAAACAGTTTAATACCTTCTTAACTTTCTTTAAACAGTAATTACTACTAGGGGACTTATTAAAAGTAAGGTAACCACTCTTTTAATTAATTACAGGGTTATACTTTTCTAACTAAGGTAAACTTAAGATTATATCGTAACTTATAATTAATATAACGTTAAAGTCTATTTATTATTTATCCCTATCTACTTTAATCAGGAGTGGTAAGTAATAAGTGATTTTATTATTATTATACTAATATAAGCCTCCTTCTCTATTTTATATAAGAATAACCTCTTTATACTCTTTATTAGGGAGTTTCCTTCAGTTAATTAATAAAGGGTATATTAGGTTAAAAGCACTCTTATTATTAATCACTACTTTTACCTTAAACAGCCTCCCTCTTCTATTTATTATATTAACCTTAATAGAATAATACTTATACTTTTTTAATATTTAAGTTATAATAATCACTTATCCTTAAGGTCTTATCTAGCCTAACCTTTAAGTACCTCTCTTTCTTCTTAGGGTTTTTATTAATTAGTAAATTACTAATTTCTAACCCTTTTAAAGGGCCTATAACCTTCTCCTAATTCCTTTTAAAAAAACAAGTAACTTTAATAAACCTAGTAATTAACCTTTTTTAAGTTCTTACACCTTAATGTCTAGTCGACTTTAAATAGTATAATGTTCTTAAAGTCCTTAATAAGTCGATAGTACGCTTTATAAGCTTAGATCACAGTAATGTCTTTTTACTCTTAAATCTATTAGTAATCTTCCCACTTTTACTATTTTTTAACTTTTCTATTAAGATATAATAAGCACGTTATAATTAGGCAGTTATTAAATACCCCTCTTTACTAACACGTAATAAGAGCCTAGTTAATTATAATAACCTTTCACTTATTACCAGATTCTCTTATTAAGGAGTAAGAAACTTAATAATAGGCTGGTTTTAACTTTACTCTTATAATAACGTAATCCTATTTCCACGTATTAGGGAAATGGTTATAAAGGGCCTTAAGTCCGTAATACTGGTTAAAAACACAGTTATTATACACGTAATTAATCTATAATATATCTTTATAATTAAGGTAGTTAATATTAATTATAAGTATTACAGTTATAAAGTATAAAATAGGGGAAGTGGCGTTTTATTTTTTCTCTTCTTCCACTTACCTTTATATACGTTATTTCTCCTAAACCTCTTTTTAAAACTTAAGTAATAATAACCTAACTTATTCTTCTATAAAATAGCCTTCTTTAATAAGTTAGTACTTAAGTTAATTAATAAAGTAAACTCTGTTATAAAGTTATAACCTAATTTCCATTACTTTATCTTTAAATGTTACAGTAAAACCCTTAACTTATAAGTCCTCCACTTTATTTACCAGCTTTTAATATTTCTCTTTTAGCTTTTAAACCCTTTATTAATATACTTACTTTATACCTTCTTAAGGGACCTTTAAGGTATCAGTTTAAGGCACACTAGCTTTAATACAGGGTAATTATCTAAACTGTCCTTCTTCTAGGGAGGTGAGGGTGTTAATTTACTTAGCGTATTTAAAGTGTTTAAAAGTCTTAAAGGGTACTGTTAAGAAGAACTTCTGTTTTTCCAGCTTAATTCTCTTAATTTACTCCTTTTTACCTTTTAAGGTTTACTTTACCGTTTAAGTAACCTAAAGGGCTAATTTTTTAACTCCCTCTACCATCTTAGTAATTTTTAAGTTAAGGTCCTTCTTAAACTTCCTTAATTCCTAAACTTACAGGGTAAGGTTTTTAAGGCTTATAATAGCTAATTAGAATATCTCTTTTTAAAGTTAGTCTTTTATAACCTACACCTTTAGTAATTTTAAGTTTCCACCTTAAAGTTAGTCTTTTATAACCTACACCTCTATAGCTGACTCTTTTAAAACACCCTTAAGGATTAGGTATACTACGTTTTAAGGTTCTTCTTCTTCCTTATCTCTTAGGTTACATTTATTTATTTAAGTATAATCTTCTTTATTACCTGCTATCTTAACATAGACGTTTTTAAAGTTAAATCTAATATACTTTCCTCTTTCTAAGATAGGCTTTTAATTAACTTACTTTAATAACAGGTATTACTGTGCTATATATCTTTTCTTATTACAGTTAAAGTATTAAACTTATAATAAGTCTTTAAACTGCTTTTATTATTATTATTATTAAGGCTTATTACAGTTAGGTTAATTTTAACAGTTTACTATACTAATATCTATTAACCTAGGGTGGTAATCTGTTACAGTTAACTGGTTCCCCTTTTTAAGTTTACTTAGTTAATAAAGGGTCTGTTTTTTCCAGAAGTTCTTCTAATAATAATAATTATAATATTAATTATTAACCTTAATAGCTATCTTAACCAGTTCTTATAAATGGTCTGGTTAATCTTTTTAGTAAAGATCTCTAATAACGTGTTCCTTTAAGCCGCTTTAAAACAGTATTATTAAGGCCTTTTAGCCGAGTTTAATCTTTACTGCTTTTAATTTAAAGCGTGTAAAGAATTTAAAGATTAAAGACGTCTACTTTAGGGTTATAAGCTGCTGTTTAGCCCGCCTAGGGGCGTCCAGTTCTCTAAACTTAATCTAGAGTTAGTTAATAAATACATTAAAGTTATTAAAAAGAGCTTAAGTTTTAAGGGCCTTTTTACACATTCTGTTTATAAAAAGGTTATTAATTATCTTTATATAGGGTTTATATTAGTAAGCGGTTACTTTATTTAATAAGGCTCTGGTAAACCTAACCTTTCCTTCTTCTATAAAGAACTGCTTATTATAATAAGTAATATAACTTTAAAGTTAGGCTATTTAAGACTTTAGTTATATAAAGTCTCCTTTAAAACGTAAGGGTAAAGGGAGCTTTACTTATTTTTTCTATAAGCCTTTAAAGTTATTATTCTTTAGCTTAACAGTATTAAGTTAGGCTTAAAGTTTCTTAATAAGACTAATACAGCTTTTAATATCTTTAGGGAAGGCTTTATTAAGCTCCTTAACCAGTCCCTACTAGTTAAGGTTTAAGTTTTTAAAGCGTATAACTAACTTATTAATAATAAGGAGTTAAGGTTAAACTTACACCTTTTTAATCTCCTTACCTTTTCTAGAAGTTAACATGTTAATAAGAGAGAAGTGGTGTCTGGGAATTTAATAAATAGCGTTTAAAACTTAACGTTAATATTATATTATAACTTGCACTTAACACAGGCCTTAAAAGGACTAGTATAGGTTAAGACAGAACGTATAACAGGACGCTAATAGGTAAGGGGCGTTTTAAAAACGGCTTATTAAGCTAGTAATTCCTAAATAGGGGGTTTAATGTCACTGTAAGTTATTATTATTATAATGTATAAAGGGGAGTCTGAATAGTAAGATATAAATAAATAATTAAATATTAGTGTGAGGAATTAAAGTCCTTTATGGTGGTTATAGGTATAATTATAACTATTTATACTAACTAACTAGGGGGTACTTTATACCTTGCTTATAGTGCCGTAAGTGCTTATTATGTGAGCACTTTACACCATGTAAGCGTTCTGCTTATAAGGTTTCTCCTGCTCGCAATGTAAGCACTTGGCATGCTGCGAGCAGCACCTCATTGGTTGTAGGGGCTTTAGGTCTTTGCACCCCTGGCCTAGTGTGCCTGGATGGTATACACCGTCTTCCCACACTGTTCCTTCTGCGGGGGATTTATCAGGCCGCCCTGGCCCAAGTGACAGCCTGCAGGGTCGTCACATTAACGGCACGTTTCTCTCGGAGATAACGGTAATAACGGCGGAAATAAACCCAAATAATAAACCTTATTCAAAGTGGGTTGGAAAAGCGGATCTGGAGAACTAGATATATAAAGAAGAGTCTCCTTCTCCAAAAGGGCATTCCTCTCTTCATCCTTCATCACATCAATTCAACTATGATTCTTTCCATCTTTGGATACCACCTTGTCACGTGACTCATCTACGCAATACAACCCCCCTATCTTCCTAATTCGGCTTAGTGTCCCCACAACACTAGCCGGAATATAGAAGATAAATCTAACATCACTCGAATCCATTACCAAGCTACTCTATTCCATAGGCTTATCTCCCATTCCACCTGCCTATTAGCGGTCCACCCCATTAAATACTACGAGGTTGTTTGCAAGGCCCTTAGCCACCAATCTTTAGTAGCTATACAGATAAGGCTTATTGCTTAACACTTAAGATCTTTTAAAAGGCAGATAATTAAGAGACTGACGAAAAAGATCCACTTCAGACTTGATATACTTAATTTTATTTATCTCCTCAGCTTAGCATTGATTGAAGTTAGGAAACTTAGTCGTCCTTAGAGTGCCTACTCCTAATAAGCATGCCGACACGTTGTCGTCAAGCGGTATAACTAAACCGTTATATTCACAGTACGTCACGTAAGCTGTGGCTTAGAGTTGTGCTGTGTCGGGCCAGCCGTTACGTCACGTAATGGCTAGGGAGTATCTGTTCGTTAAATGTAGGATTTTGGACACCTTGACTGATTGAAGAATAGTTAGGTGATGATGGCAGCAGCAATTCCCTGGCTGTAAATGTAGAATCTTAACCCTTGTTAGCAACGTCACTTTCTAGCTAGATGGGAGTTTCCGGTGGCTGTGGCAGACTGCATCTCGCCATGACTCCTTCAAATTAATGTACTTTCTACAGGCTTATGGATAAGGCTGCTAATCTAACTCACTGATAATTTATTTACGGAACTTACAGCGTTAGAAAACCTATATAATATATTTTGATTTGATATTACGGTTCATAGGCATTACAACATATAAAATAAGCGGTTTTTAGTTTTGAGTCCACGCAAGGTATTGCCAGATTAAAAGTGACTCTCAGTCGAATCGGTAGCCCTATGGCGGAGTACTGGTTACAATTATACCATCACCGAGTTTCTTTGACGTCTCATCACCTGTTATCCCGGGAGGTGGAAATGTTGTCAGCATTGGGATTGCGTCGATGAGTGGTGGTGAAGTTTGGAAGCTGCTCCATGTCAGATCAAGAAGTTGGAAGGTTCGAGGTTGAACAAGAAAGATGTCGCGCACATTTGTAGTGTCAAGAATTTTGCGGCTCGAGTGCCGCGGTGACGTGACTGTCATGCAGCAGGCAGAAATTGCCTTTGCAGTGCAACTGACGTGCCTGCCGCATGAATGTGGCTGAGGTGCTTCGCCGTGGGCCCACAGCACCCAAAGCTGAAATCCCCCTCGCTTGCCAGGCGGCAGCGTTTTCTCCCAACTCCGCGCCTTCCTCATCATGTCTGAATCAGCGTCAAAAAGCGCCAACGCGCCGCAAAGCCGATCGCCGGGCGATGCAGTCCCTGCCAGAATGACCAAAACCGGTGACCCTCCTGTGCGCCTGCATCCCATCGGCGGGTTGCTGGCAATGCTGAAGTGCCATCGCGAGCCCCACTCCGATTCCGATTCCGACTCGGACACAGATGTTAGCTGCGACGAAAATGAGCTCCACGAAACCATTCCGGGGGTTGAGGAATGTGACTGGGAGCATTTTGTCAATAGGTTCGCCCCAGATGAACCTGTTTGCTCGATCCAGGTTCTGGTTGCTGGAACGGAGCTTAAAGAGCACGTTGCCGCCGAAGAGGCAAAACGCTTTCCCCACCGTCACGCCTCCCGCCGTCACTCAGCCCGGCTCAGCCCCTCCCGGCCGGAATCCGCTCAAGTCCGAAACTCGGGAGACGGCCGCCAGAAGTGGGACCACATGGTCCGAATCCAGTCTCCAGAGTTGCTCGCTGTATTCAGCAAGGTTGCTGGATACAGTTGGGGCAACCTGTCATGTTTGTTCATCCCACCCCATCCCCAGTCCGGATTTGAGCTAACCCTACGCCTTCCCTGAGTAGGCACATTTGTGCGGCCATTTCCCGACCTTCTCAGCTATCATGAGAAGTTGACGGAACAACTCAAAGAGATGGAGTCTGAAAACCGCCAACCCCGCTCCATCGATGGCCTGCGTCACTATCTTGACTTCGCCGAGCGAAGGCTTTTTCCCAACCTCGCTCGGATCCGAGAAGCGACCGGGACCAACACGCCCGGGATTCTCTTCGAGGACTTGTGGTATCTCTTCAAGCCCGGAGACCTGATCTTCGTCCCTGAAAGATCTCTGCTCAAACTCACCCGACAGGACGGGCCATGGGAGACCGCTGTGTCAAGGTCAGGAATCTGGAAGGTACTGGTAGCCAGGCTCCCAATGCCCGAGACACAAGTGCTCCCGCAACACCGGGGATTTCTCCGTCACCTTGACAGGGACGGCGGAAGAGGGGTGGCGTTCCGTGTCGTATGTTACCACCTAGACTTCGACGGAGAGGGCTACGGCGCGGTGCAACATACTTTCACAATTCTTCACTATGAAGGCGAGAAGGACATCCGAGAGCTGGAGATCTACCCACTCCGGTTTGCCGAGGACCCGAGCAGCTTGCTCCAGGAGGCAAAGGCAACAGGTGAATTATTTACAGCAGCCGTGTTGCAGAAGAATATGATGTGTCAAGGTTGGACTTGCAGCACGGAACCGATCGGTACGCCGGATGAGGTCGAAGGTCGGCCGGTTGACTCGGAATACATCGACGGCGAGGTCATCGTCGACCTCAAGGGTATGAATAACTGTTGGGATTACCACGATGTCCGCTTGCTGACCGCTACAACTATATAGGAACCTACAAGGCCAACCGGGGGCTTCAAAATACGCTAGTGGACTACGAACTGGCAGACGACGTGCCACCAAGATCCACTGTGAATAGCCCGCACAAAATCAGAGTATGGGCTGATACAGAGCGGTCAAAACTAATCAAAGCCCACTCCGATAACCTCAGGACTAGTGAGGAATGCGAAGAGCAGCAGCTCGCCGCTGAGTTGAGAAGGGTCCCGTACTTGAGGGCCATCACTCGCCCTCGACATCCGCTCGAGGAAAATGACTTGGCCCTCCTTCCGTCACGAATCCCTGTCTACTACGCCCTACGCTCAAAGAAATACGTGTCCATCAGTGTCAGAGACTTGAAATCTCTGACGTGAGCCCTCGCCAATCCAGCTCACAATTTTCGGAGCCACAAACGAATTGCCAAGTTTCCGTTCATTTTCTCAGCTTAAATGTCGCCAGTGCAACTTCAACTTCGACCCCTTGCAGTTCTAGCATATATCAAAAGTCCTGACGCGATACCACTCGGCCTCTAGCCTCTTCAAAAATTCGCCCTACATAATCCCTTCAACGTAGCAATCGCCTGCAAACATGTCATACGTGGAGACCCTCTCCTTCTTAGCTGTGGCACCCCTCAAAACGTACGGCACCTTTCCTCCGCTTCGCACAACAACCCAGTCCCCCGCTTCTTGACACTCTGGGGCCCCAGACTAATGTAACCTTTCTCGGTGATGAAAAGGTGCGTGCGCGAATGGCTCGGAGGGCGGCCGTACCGTAAATGTCGACGCGCTGCAGGTCGATCTTTTTCAGTGATTTGGACATTTCTGCGAGGCTCTGCGATCCCGTGAAGGCGCTGTAGAGGCTCGCACAGTGATGAAATAGAGAGTCATCTGTCATGGTAGGGAGGTGCAAGAGCCAGTGGGCATGGTCTCTGAGTCCGTTGCCGGCCACGGCACGACTGAAGGCCTTGCGCCTGTCGGGGTAGGGGCTCAGTTTGTGCTGGAGGGTGAGGCGCTCCCACTTTTGAAGGAGTTGGGTCAGTTGTTGTCGCTGCCCTTCCAAGGCCTGTGCCGTTGGCTTGCTGTTTGGATTTTCCCACTGGGGGACAATGGTGAGATCGGGGCCTGGGTCGACGACTTCGGTGCGGTCTACGCCGATACCTGTGAAGCTGATGAGTCGCCCATCTGTGGATATGATGGGGTCCGCAGAATACTTGAGTAAGGTCTTGGGTGAAAACCGGCGGCGACATTCTGCGAGCTTGTTGCCCAACCAGGCCCCGTGCAAGGTCGTGGCGATTGGCAGCCAGGGTGTTGTGGCTCGGGGATACCCGGATACCAAGAATAGCAACTGGAGGGCAAGGAGAGTCAAGGTCTGGTTCTGTACCCATTCGGCGGACTGGGCTAGTGTGTACTTGTAGTATGGTCTGTCGCGGTCAGTCGTCAGCTTGACGGGCTTTTCGTCTCCGAGTTTCATGGGAAAGCCCAAAAGGGCGAAACCCCGTCGCGCCGTATTGTTGACGGGAATTGCCTGGTGTAGTATACCCAATGCCACAAGTCAAGCTCATCGAGCGGCCCCGGCTCGTGTTTCTCACTAGAGGGTGCGGGCTGCTCATTCATCATATTCCACATGTCCAACAATTCTCGGAAAGGATGCTTGAGTGGCATCAGCGGGTCGGAGACGCTTTTGCCTTCGCCAGGGGTCGTGAAATGGAGAGCCGTCTTGAAGGGACAAGAGTCGAATTTGGTTTCGACCTTCGCTGATTGCATGCTACAAGCTCGATCCTGGACGTTTGTCTGCTGAGGTCGGATTGGGTGTTTTGGGTGCCGGCGAGATCCTGCGTCCTTGCCCCCTTTTCTGTTCTTCTGTCCCTTTTTCCTCACGTAACCTTGTGTGATCAAAATGTGCGCGGTTTCTAATCACATGGGCCACACAAGCAACCAAACAGAAGGCCGCAAGACCTACAGATCCTTCAGCCGGAGAACTGTTGAATCGACTTTACGCCAAGCATTTACACCAGCAGAATACGTTCTCCTCGAAGGAATTGAGAGAAGTCGCCCGAGGTCATCAGCCCGACATTCAAAGACTCTTGAAAGCGAACGCGCAGTGAATCTCTCCCAGTCAGACAGCGAACTTGCTTCTACCAGACCAAGGGAATGGACCCAATTCACCGACGCCCTCGAACCAGAGTCAAAACGGGGATCCCATGGGGTCCGGCCATAAGACGCAGGAAAAGGTAAGAAAGCCGCACAGGCTGAAGCCAGGGCGATCTCAAGCCGGGCAATCGCTGCAACCCATTCTCACTCGGTTAACCAACTCGCCGGTGGGACCAGGTGACGGCCAAAACCAACCCCTGAATATGCCAGTCGAACAAATGCGACAGGAGGACGGGAAACCATGGAGCCGATGGATCAAGCGAGTCTTCAAGTGAGCGGAATCAGCGGGGTGGCGTTTGTTCTTGCTAGGGTCTACCTCCACTGGTTGGTCCGTTAGTCAACTGGAGTTGTTGTTCTCAGCTCTCACCAACCCCTGCAATCAGTCATCATCGTCACTTATCTCAATAAACCCCGGGCCATCATCGCCCTCTTCCGGCTCCGAGTCCGTTAAAGGATTAATGCCTCCCGGATCATCGGCAGCCCAGTGTCTCCCCCCCGTGCACCCAGTTATCCCAAGCTGTTCTTCACAGCAAGGGTACCAAAAACCATCTGGAAAGCTCCTACGGTTGTCCTCGGTGTCCATCTCGCCGTGAGCATACTCGTCACAGTCTTCCCACGTGTCAGAATCCTGGTTGAGCTTCACCGGGACTTGGTGAGAAGAGCAAGTTAGAATCGGCCTCAACCTCATACCAATCAATCGTATACCCATAGATCTCACTAATATCGAGGCCCTTCTAGTCGATTCGAGCGATTCTAGCGATTCTAGCGATTCACCAATTGATTCCGAAGCCCAGCATCTATCGGAATGGGAGGGCTTTGCCACCTCAAGCGAAAATAAGGCCTATGGAGATCAGAGCGACAGTGAGAGCGACTCTGCTGACGAGGCTATCTCCAGTCCTCCTACTGGCTTCCTTTATGAGCCCTCGGCTGAGCCACAGAATGAGCCAGAGGCGCGTACAGAGCTAAAAACAACGTTCAATATTACATTAAAGTCACGGCCATCACTACTTACTAGGCCTGAGGCGGCTCCGCGTAAGCGAACTACTCAGTCAAGGAAGCGGGGAGCGCCGGGGACTACTACTAAAGAATTGGTGGCAGAGGACGGAATTGTCCCTGAGCCGCCCGTCAAGCGGACCAGGAGTGGCCGGGCAGCTAAACTAACGACTAAAGGGAAAGCCTTGTGAAAAGGCGATTCAAGGGGACTTCGCGCAACAATACTACTACTACGTTATTAGCTTAAGTCTCTAATGTTGGCTAATCACAAGCTTCCAATTTAAACTTGTAAGGCCTATAGTGAACTGGTGCGATAGCGTAACAGGGAAGAAACCACAAAGAGAACCACACCCGCAGAACGTTGTTGTCGGCCTGAAAGGCCGACTCCCAGACTACTAGTCCTCCGATCAGAGGGACACAAATGCAACTGACGTAGAAAAACAGATACGTACCTAGTATAGAATAAAACCTAGTATGTGACAGTACCTAGCATGTGACAGTACCTAGCATGGAACGGAGCTTAGCATGAAACAATAAAGGAAACGCAACCGTGGATCAGGTCATCTTCCTTTGATCGAAGGGCCAGAATGTCACTGGGCTTTTAATGGGAGGTCTTCGTAGTGAAAAATCGTCGGATTGATTGTTGATTGAAAGAAGCACGGTTTAAAGAACCGCGCGGCGCGGCCCCTTTTTGACGGTGGCAGGCGCTAGAGAACGCATCGCTATGTACATAAACGGCTATAGTAATATTACACACAGAGCTTAAAAAGAACGACAGGATTAGCCTAAACAAACGCCCTAAGTCAATAGAGAACATATAGAATTATATACAGCATTAATTAAAGGTGTAGATTACTGTAAAATATAATTGCTTTTCTGTAATAGTAATGATAGAGCTAGTGGGATGTTATTACAACCTGCTCTTAATAAAGGCCTAAGGGGGGTCTGGATAAGATAAGATAAAGTGTATAGCAGGACGCTAAACTTAAGGAGTGATCTAAAGATAGCTTATTAAGCTAGCACTTCTAAATAAGGGTACACTATTACTGTAGGTTACTGTCACTATAATATATAGATGGAAGTCTGAACAGTAAGACATAAATGAATAATGTAATATTAGCGTAAGGAACTAGAAGTCCCTTATAGTTATCGTAGTTACGATAATAACTATTTATACTAGCTACCTAAGAGGTACTTCGTACCTTACTTAGTCTATTATACTTAGTGGTGCACTATGCAGTTACAGCTAAGCAGTGAACTAAGTGGTGCTTAGTGTTAACAGTGTTTATAAGTCACTAAGTAACTTCTAACTAGATATCTAGGCTTCAAGTCTTTACACTCCTGGCTTAGTGTGTAGTACTGTATATACTGTTCTTCTGCACTGCTCTTTCTATAAGGGATCTGTCAGGCTGCGCCGGCCTAGGTAACGGCCTGTAGGGTCGTCACAGATGTATAAAACCCTAACCTTAGAAGGACTACTGCCCCTTAGTAAAGTATTACGACCTGCACCCGACACAGGCCTTAAGAGGACTGGCGCGGGTTAAGACAGAACGTATAGCAGGACGCTAACAGGTAAGGGGCGTTCCGAAGACGGCTTGTTAAGCTAACACTCTTAAATAAGGGTTTAATGTCACTGTAAGTCGCTGTTACTATAATGTACAGAGGTGAGTCTAAACAGTAGGATATAAATAAATAATTAAATATTAGCGTGAGGAACCAGGGTCCCTTACGGTAGTTATGGGCATAACTATAGCTTATCTATATTAACTAACTGGGAGGTACTTTATACCTTACTTAGTCTGTTATACTTAATAGTGTATTACGCAGTTACAGCTAAGCAGTTAACTAAACGGTGTTTGGTGTTATCAGTCCCTGTGGGCTATTAAGCGCTTTCTTACTAGTTGTAAGGGCTTTAGGTCTTTACACCCCTAGCCTAATACTCCTAAACGGTGTGTACCGTCTTCCCGTATTGTTCCTTCTATAGGGGATTCGTCAGGCTGCCCCAGCCTAAGTGACGGCCTATAGGGTTATTACACGATTCCCCCTCTTTAATATTCTTTTTCCATAAAGGATTATTAGGTCGGTTTCCCTCCTTCTCCACTTTCATTATATCTTCTAACTGTGTTAAAAAGCGTAAAAGGTAAAGAAAGCAGGAAAAGGCTCTTTATAACCGCCATATTTGTCTTACAGAATCCCTTAACACTTTTAGTTCGCAGATATCTCCCTACACCCGTTACTAAACTAAATCCTTACTGTGCCAGGTTATAGTGTAATTTAACAGTTACAGTAAATGTTAATCTGTTAATATACCTTTTTTATATAACGTATTTAGTTACTCTAATAAGTTTATTAAGGGTTTAGTAGATAAGAAAAAGAAGTTAGATACCTTATATAATTAAACGGTTACTAAGCACTGTAATTCTCTTACAAAGTTACAGTGTGTCGAAACTTAATAACGTGTTATTAAAGTGAAAGTGATAAAGGTATTTTCTTATAAGGCCGAGGTTTTATCCTTTTAGGAACAGGTAGACGTAACGGACCTGGTTTAGGCAGAGCTGGTTTCTTAAGACTAGGACTCTTTTCTTACAGATTTTCCTCCTAAGAGGTCACCATAGCCTGTAACGTCCTTTTAACCTAATTTGTAACTTCTTTCCTTTAATAATAAACCGGTTCTTTTAACGTAACGGTTACACGCTTATTTGTTTTTTCTTTTCTTTTACTAACTTCCTTTTCTTAATAATGTTCGTTCTTACAGGGCTTACTAAGGCCCTAGAGGCCTAACCTCCTTATTAGGTTTAAGGTCCTTATAACTTATAGTTAAGGGTTTTAATAAATATCTTTCTGTACTTATTAAGGAGTTTCCTACTACTTCTTAAATTCTAAGTCTTATAATGGTCTTACTCTTTAATATAGTAATTTAAATATTAGATTTTATCTTATTTCTAATTCTTATTATTAGTTTTAATTAGTTTAGATTCTTTTAGTAAAACTCCGTAATTAAGTTTAGGTATTTAAAGTTCCTAACTGGCTTTTATAAGTTGCTTTTAAAGCCGTAGTCTAGCCACTTAACGAGATATTCGAACATATTCTTCCTTTTTTATAAATCTATAACTTCCTTAACGTTATACTTATCTTTATTAATGTCGATCTTAATCTTCTTTTCCAGGAGAACTCCCTTTAGGGTGGGTTTTAGAAGTAAGATATGAAAAACCTTAATCCGCACCTTTATACTAATAAGTAAGTTTAATTTGTAATTAAAGGTAGTAGCCTTTTTCTTAACTTAAAACGGTCTGTACCTTTTAAAGTTAAGCTTCTTATTAAGCTGTTTCAAATATAAGTTTTATGAAAAAAGGTAAACGTAATCCTCCTCTTAAAGAGTCGGTCCCTTAACTTATTCGTTATCGTAATAAAGTCCTTTCTTAAGTATTAGTTACTTAATTTAGTGTTTATTAGTAAACTTCTTCATTTATTTATATATAAACTTAAGTTTAGCTTATACAGATTACGGCTTAAGGGGCGCTGGTAAACAGGCTTTAACAAAGCTTAAGCTCTTTACTGTAATTAGTAAAGAACAGTAACACATTTATTAACTTAATTAATGTTATATTATAAGCTATTTATACTATTAGTAACAGTTTAAGCTAATTATCTTATTTAAAGTTAACGTAAGCCTAAAGGTACGTTATAAGTATTTAATTAACTCGCTTTATCTAACTGTCCGTCTATAGGTAAAAGGCTGTTAAAAGTTTACTTTTTATACTTATCTTTTATATTAATCCTTACCAGAATTTTAACATAATCAGTTTATCTTAATCTGTAATAATATTATCTAGCTAAAAGTATCGTAAAACCACCTCTTTCTTAAAGATATAAATAAGTTACTCCACTATCATATCTTTTAAGGTTAATAAGAAGTAAGCCCACTTCGTTAATCTGTCGACCATTATAAGGATCTGGTTATAGGTAACTCTTATAATAGGGTCTTTAAACTTTAAAATCTTAATAATAAAGTTAAGCGAGATTAAACTCTATAACACTTATAATATAGGAAGTGGTTTAAGAAGCCTATAAGGCTTATAACATTAATTCTACTTATAATAGTAGACGTTACAGTTATTAACTACTTCTTTAACTAGCTTCTTTATTCCTAGGAAGGCGTACGCTTACTAAGCCTATATAAGGGTCTTAGCCTAGCCTATATATCCTCTAAGTTAAGACTTATAAACCTGTTAGATGTACTCCTTTCGTTTATCTAGGTTGTGAATATATAGTTTCTTTTAATACTAAAGCCTTACTCTTAGTTTAAGCACGCTGTTTACACCTTCTAACAGCTATTCCAGCTAATAATTAGTTTTATTATAGTTTAGATACTTTAAGCACTCTTTCCTACAGTCCTATATATACTTTAAGAAGTCTTTTAAAAGGCACTTATACTTATAAGTACTTTTTATTAACTTTCTTACTTAAAAGTTCTATTATTATTAATAAATGTTATACTTTATCTATAAGTTTATACAGATGTTAATAATTTATTTTAGCGTCTAGTTATTTAACACTTATAACGTATATTCTAACATACCGTTTTTAACTTTGTTAAATATAATAATAAAGATTAGGACCAGATTAACATCCTTATAGTCCTGTCTCTAGTTAAGAGTATCAGCTTACCTATTATCTTTTCCTTTAACGTAATAAATTCAAAAGTGGAATAAGGCTATTAACTCTGCCTATTATACTTACCGTAAATTAAGTTTTTTCGTTAGGAAGTATTAAAAGTTATTATAGTTTAAAAAAACTTAAACCAGTTCTTCTATACCACTTAGATACAGTACCTACTTAACAAAACACTAAATAATCGCTATTAGTTCCTTATTGTAAATTAAATATCGTAAGGCCAGATTATAAATTCCCTTTAATAAAAAGGTAATTAAGTGGCGTTTTCTATTATCTTAAACTTAACTAAGTTCTTTACCGATTGTGAACTTTAAAGAGTCCGTCTTAACTTAGAAAAGCTTTAAGAAATTAGGGAAAGTTAGGATTAGCGTTATAATAAAGGTGTGCTTAAGGTCTTTAAATGCCTTTTACTATCTATTAGTTCACTTAAACAGTTTACCCTCTTTTATAAGTTCGTGTAATAGCTTTATAATCTTTATAAAGTATTTAATAAAGTATTAATAAAAGTTCGCAAAGCTGATAAAGGCTTATAACTCTTTTTAATTCTTTAAAGTAAGCTAATCCTTAACTGCTTTTATCTTCTCTACTTACATTTTAAACTTTCTAAAGGTTACTTTAAACCTTAAATAGTTTAGTTCTTAAACGTGGAAATAACTCTTTTTTAAATTTACTATCAGCTTCACTTTTTTAAAAGCTGTTAAAACCTATTATATATATTTTCAGTATTTTTTTAAAGTTTTAAAATAGACTAAAACATCATCTAAATACATAAAGATAAACTTATCAAAGAAGGGGCAAAGAATATTATCAATAAGGCCTTAGAAAGTTGTAAGGGCGTTTATTAATCCTATTAGCATAATATAGTACTAGTAATGCTTATTATAAGTCTAAAAGGCCGTTTTATACTTATCCTCTTCCTTTACTTTAACATAATTAAATCCTATAAGGAAATTAAGGCTAAAGAACCAGTTTACCTTAATAATCCGTTCTTACATTTCTATAATAAGTAATAATAAGTAGCGATTCTTAATTATATCTTTATTTAACGTTTAATAGTTAATAACTATATGTAATTTACTGTCTCCTTTTTTTAAGATAAATAATATTAGGTATTTTATTAAGGACTGGGACTTTATAATAAACCCGTTCTTTAAGTTCTTATTAACGTACTCCCTTAAAGCCTTAGCCTGTTAGGGGTTTAAGTGGTAAGGCTGGAAGCTACGGAGCTTTACTCTTGGTTTTAACTTAATTTTGTAGTCTTATAATCTATAATCTAATAATCGTAATATCTTTTTTTAAAATAAGGTAAACTTCCTATACTTTACAGGTACTTTAAATAAGTCGACTTCTTCACTTATTTATAAATTAGCTTCTTACTTTCCTTTATTTTCTAAATTGTTATTTAAGTAGTATAATAGACCTTTTAATCCTTTAACTATCTTTATAAACTTAACTTAAACTATACTTAGTTCTAAGGGTTTAGCGTGCTTTTAAATGCTTTATACATCTTTAAAGCGGTTTATTACTTTCTTAGCTTTCTCTAAACGGTGATTACAGTTAGGGGATTTACTAAAAGTAAGGTAGCCACTCTTCCAGTTAATTATAAGGTTATACTTTTCCAGTTAGGGTAGACTTAAGATTATATTATATCTTATCATTAGTGTAACGTTAAAGTCTATTTATTTTTCGTCCCTATCTACTTTAATTAGGAGTAGTAAGTGGTAAATAACTTTACTATTATTATATTAATATAGGCTTCCTTCTCCATTTTAAATAAAAATAACCTCTTTATACTCTTAGTTAAAGAGTTTCCTTTAGTTAACTAGTAAGGGGTATATTAAGTTAAAAGCACTCTTATTATTAATCACTACTCTTACTTTAAATAGCCTCCCTTTTCCGTCTATTATATTAACACTAACAGAATAATACTTATACTTTTTTAATATTTAAGTTATAGTAATTATCTGTCTTTAAGGTCTTATCTAACTTAACCTTTAAATGCCTTTCCTTCTTCTTAGGGTTTTTACTAATTAGCGAATTACTAGTTTCCAGCCTTTTTAAAGAGCCTGTAACCTTTTCCTAATTCCTTTTAGAAAAACAGGTAACTTTAATAAACTTAACGATTAACTTTTCTTAAGTTTTCACACTTTAGCGTCCAGTCGACTTTAAACAGTTTAATATTTTTAAAATCTTTAATACGTTAATAATACACTTTACAGGATTAAATTACAGTAATATCTTTTTACTTTTAAATCTATTAATAATCCTCTCACTTTTACCATTCTCTAACTTTTCTATTAAAGTGTAATAAATACGTTATAATTAAGCAGTTATTAAATACCCCTCCTTATTAATATATAGCGGGAGTTTAATTAATTATAATAACCTTCTATTTATTATTAGATTCTCTTATTAGGGAGTAAAAGACTTAGTAGTAAGTTAGTTCCAACTTTACCTTTATAACAGCGTAATCTTATTTCTATACGCTAGGGAAGTGGTTATAAAGAGCCTTAAACTTACTATATTAGTTAAAAGTATAGTTATTATATATACAGTTAATCTACAGTATATCCTTATAACTGGAGTAATTAATATTAATTATAAGTACTACAGTTATAAAGTACAGAACAGGAGGAGTAACGCTTTACTTTTTTTCTTCTTCCACTTACCTTTAAGTTCGTTATTTCTCTTAAACCTCTTCTTAAAACTTAAGTAATAATAACTTAACTTATTCTTCTATAAAATAACCTTCCTTAACAAGTTAATACTTAAGTTAATTAGTAAAGTAAACTTTATTACAGAGTTATAACCTAATTTCCATTACTTTATCTTTAAACATTATAATAAGACCTTTAACTTATAAATCCTCTACTTTATTTACTAACTCTTAATATTTTTCCTTTAACTCTTAAACCCTTTATTAATATACTTACTTTATGTCTTCTCAGGGGACCCTTAAAGTACCAGTCTAAAATATACTAACTTTAATATAAGGTAGTTATTTAAGCTGTCCTTCTTTTAAGGAAGTAAAGGTATTAATCCACTTAATGTACTTAAAGTGTTTAAAAGTCTTAGGAAGTACAGTTAAGAAGAACTTCTACCTCTTTAATTTAACCCTTTTAGCTTATTCTCTTTTGCCTTTTAAGGTTTACTTTACCGTTTAGGTAACCTAAAGGGCTAGTTCTTTAACTCCTTTTACTATCTTAATAATTTCTAAATTAAGGTCTTTCCTAAACTTCCTTAATTCCTAAGCTTACAGGGTAAGGTTTTTAAAGCTTATAACAGTTAATTAAAACATCTCTTTTTAAAGTCGGTCTTTTATAACCTACACCTTTAGTAATTCTAAGTTTCTACCTTAAAATCAGTTTATAATAACCTGCACTTTTATAACTAACTCTTCTAAGACGCCTTTAAAAACTAAGTATATTACGTTTTAAATTTCTTCTTCTTCTTCCTTATCCTTTAAATTACACTTATCTATTTAAGTGCAGTCTTTTTCATTACTTACTATCCTAATATAAACATCTTTAAAGTTAAATTTAATATACTTCCCTTTTTTTAAGACAGGTTTCTAACTAACTTACTTTAATAATAAGTACTGTTATACTATATATCCTTTCTTATTACAGTTAAAGTACTAGACTTATAATAGGTCCTTAGATTACTTTTACTGTTATTATCGTTAAGGTTTATCACAGTTAGGTCAGTTCTAACAGTTTATTATATTAATATTTATTAACTTAAGGTAATATCCTATTACAGTCGACTAGTTCCCCTTTTTAAGTTTACTTAGCTAATAAGGGGTCTGTTCCTTCTAGAAGTTCTTCTAATAATAGTGATTGTAATACTAGTTATCGGCTTTAATAGCTATCTTAACTAGCTCCTAGAGACAGTCCAGTCGGTCTTCCTAATAAAAGTCTTTAATAACGTGCTCCTTCAGACCGCTTTAAAACAGCATTACTAAGGCCTTTTAACTAAGCTTAATCTTTACTACTTCCAGTTTAAAATATATAAAGAACTTAAAGATTAAAGACGTCTACTTTAAAGCTATAAAGTGTTACTTAACCTGCTTTAAAGTGTTTAGTTCTTTAAACTTAGTTTAAAGTTAATTAATAAACATATTAAAGTTATCAAAAAAAGCCTAAATCTTAAAAGCCTTTTTACACACTCTATCTACAGAAAGGTTATTAATTATCTTTACGTAAGGTTTATACTAATAAGCAGCTACTTTATCTAGTAAGGCTTTAGCAAACCTAACCTTTCCTTCTTTTTTAAAGAACTGCTTATTGTAATAGGTAATATAGCTTTAAAGCTAAGCTATCTACGACTTTAATTATGTAAAGTCTCCCTTAAAACGTAATAGTAAAGGGAGCTTTACTTATTTCTTCTGTAAGCCCCTAAAGTCGTTATTCTCTAGCTTAATAACGTTAAGTCAGGCTTAAAGTTTTTTAATAAGACTAATACGGCTCTTAATATCTCCAGGGAAGGCTTCGTTAAATTCCTTAACCAGTCCCTACTAGTTAAAGTTTAAGTCTTTAAAGCATACAGCTAATTCATTAATAGTAGGGAGCTAAGGCTAAACTTACGCCTCCTTAATCTCCTTACCTTTTCCAGAAGTTAACATATTAATAAGAGAGAAATAATATTTAAAAGTTTAACAAACAGCGTTTAGAACTTCACGCTAATATCGTATTATAACCTACACCCAACACAGGCCTTAAAAGGACTAGTGTAAGTTAAGACAGAACATATAACAGGACGTTAACAGGTAAAGGGCGTTCCGAAGACGGCTTATTAAGCTAACACTCCTAGACGGGAGTTTAATATTACTATAAGTTGCTGTCACTATAATGTATAAAGGTGAGTCTGAACAGTAAGACATAAATAAATAATTAAATACTAACGTGAGGAACCAGGGTCCCTTACAGTGGTTATAGGCACAACTATAACTTATCTATACTAACTAACTAAGAGGTACTTCATACCTTACTTAGTCCGTTATACTTAGTGGTACACCACACAGTTACAGCTAAGTAGTTAACTAAACGGTGCTTAGTGTTATCAGTCCCTATAGGCCACCAAGCGCTTTCTTACTAGTTATAGGGGCTTCGGGTCTTTGCACCCCTGGCCTAGTGCTCCTGGACAGTGTGTACCGTCTTCCTACACTGTTCCTTCTATAGGGGATTCGTCAGGCCGCCCCGGCCCAAGTGACGGCCTGCAGGGTTATCATATAAAGCTCTTTTTAAGATACTTACTGATTCTTAATTAATATATTACCTTTAATACTTAGCTGTCACAATCCCTTTAGTCTTATATAAGAAGCATATCAGGATCAAAGCTTAGATATACTCCTCTATCCTCTCTTTAATAGTCCGCTCTACTACTATTATAAAGCCTTTAACATTCTTTTAAACCTTAATTATCACATTTTTTAACTTCTGCCTAACCTTCTCCTTAGCTGTTATAAACTCCTTACTATCTCTATTTGTTAGGTTTTCACAAACCTAACCCGGCCAGTGTGGCTGGAACAGTGTGGCTGGATCCACCCAGCCGCTCCGCGGCTGGATCCGTGGATCCGCGCACCCACGAAGCCACTAGCTTCGTGGATCTGCACAGCCAAGAACGCTAGACTCCACTGCCAACCTCGTATTCAGTCAGCCAACCTCGCTTCGCAGAAGCGAGTGTGGCCAATGCACTTCGTGCACTGGCCACCCTCACGGCTATAATAACACGGCTTCC
>Ga0247758_1000910_pt1 | contig 24888 bp, 17 predicted proteins | sample UWRJL156409C4_FD_180950 | JGI IMG/M metagenome (GOLD analysis project Ga0247758, IMG submission 180950) | Plant litter microbial communities from Arlington Agricultural Research Station in Wisconsin, United States - UWRJ-L156-409C-4 | ecosystem: Environmental > Terrestrial > Plant litter >... | reverse complement strand
CCCCCCCCCAACTCAGAATGTGATATATGACCCAGTTCTTGAGTTTGGCATCCCTAGGGCATCAGCGGCTCTACTGTCCCAGGCTGACAAAATTTAGAGACTTGAGATCGATTATCTTGGCCCTTGATATAAGTACGCAAACTTTTTCTCTATTCTAGATGGAGGAGGGTAATACATGTCGACCTAGTACTCTGTGAAGACTTAAGCGTCAAAAAGAAGCAGTCTGGCTACTTCAGTGCGAAAAATCGTCGGAGAAACCCTCCAACACTTTACTACTACCGGTATATCTCAGCAGCACCGGCTCTTGAGGATGCGATACGGGCGGATGGATAACTCATAATATTTCTCTCTATCAATTCTATTAGCCTAGCATTGCCCCAATCTGCGGGCTGCCACACCAAGAACGAGAGCCAGAATGCCTGTCTTGGAGTGAAGCGCCGGCTTAGTTCTTGACCTCGTCTTTTATTTGATTTCCCCTGTCAGTAATCATAGACACGAGACACGAAACACATCCAAGTTAGGTGTACGTACCGTTAAAATCGACCATGAAAGCGCCCCCGAGCAAGATTGCCGGCTCGTTAATGTTATGGTGCTCGTAGCTGAGGCATCATCAGTATTGCAAGCACAAATCAGGAGGTGAAATCCAGCGTCATACCTCAGAGTACCAACACCACCAGCATCAAGCAAGAAGGTCGGTCCATCCTGGAGAGACTTTCCTGCCCAACGCTGGGCAAACGCGCGGAGGATATGCCCATGGGCAACGATAAGCACGTCGCCCTGAGTTCCACCATCATGTTGGCTCATTGCTGGGGCCTGCCACCGCTCACGAATGTCCCGAATCAGACGATCGAGGCGCTCAGTGATATCTGCCGGGCTCCTGGGAGACGTCAGTAATTTCTTTCGTCGCAGTATTGTAGATCTCTTACTCTCCGCCCGGACATCCATCCCTCCAAATATCCCACGCCGGGTCAAGGCCTTGCTCCTTTCTCAACGCTCGGATATCAGGTGATGTGATGCCCTCGTAATCACCGTAATCCCACTCCCGAATGTCCTCGGTAATCTCGACACCGGCTTCACACACCAAGCCTTCCTCTTCGCGTGGACCGTGGGCATCCCAGGGGAGCTTCTGCTTGAGCCCTAGGTTCAGCAGTTCAAAGGTCCTTTGAGCCCGCTTGCGGGGTGATACATAGCTGTTGTCCGCTGTTAGGATGACCATGACGCATGTACTCATTCAAGGCAAGTGCACCCGATCGGATCGGACATAGCGCAGATGAAACCCCCTGCTTCTGATGTACCTCGCATACACTTGGCAGGAAACACATTCTCGTCTGGGGGAGCAGCCACAGGGTGAGACAGACACCACGCCGCCCACCAGACCCCGATGCAGACCCAGGAGATCTCCCGCACCGTGCAGGCGTGACTTACATGTGAGCTAGCTTCTTGGGAACGATTAGGCGATCGTTGCCGACCAGGGCGCGGCCGGTGGCCTTTACGCGCTTCTCGCCGTTTGCCGTCAACGGAATGTCGCTTGAGCCCGTGTGGCGCCCGTTGAGAGACCATTCCGTCTCGCCGTGGCGGACGATGAACACGCGGGGAGTAGACATTGGGCGAACTCTATCTCGATGCGCGCTGACGTCTCTGTCTGTGTGTGAGGGTTGGTTAGCTCACGGGAGCTGTGTCTGTTGGTCGGAGTGGCTGTCAGGGTTGTGAGACACTGGTGCTGTACCCCTGCAGTGCGGAGTTGACACCTGAGACTTGAAACAAAAGCGCCGGGGACCAGGAGAAGATGACCTTGGGGTTTAAATTTATCGTGTCGGTCCTCGCAATGGGCAGAAACGATTCTTTTCTTTCCCTATTTTCGAGATATTAAAATCGACAGGACGCTGAGTGTTGACGTCGTCATCCGCGCTTCCCGTGTCTTGGAAGCTCGAGTCCGGAAAATCGCAACCCCACAAACAGGGCTGGATCGAGCAATACAGGGGGGGAACTCACAACTGCCAACCCTGGAGACTCGACCGATTCGAAGAACAAACACAACACGACGGGACCACAAGAACAGATTCCTCAACACCTCGAAATTTTCTGAAGAATAGCATTCACATTCAAGTATTTATATACCCCGCAACCAGCCCCTCAGCCGACAACATTCCCCAGCCAGAAATCAACGAAGCAGAACCGAAAAATGTCCCTCCCGCTGCCGGTGCGATTACTAAGGGCCCTGGGCCAGCCCCTGGTTGCCGGGCCCAAAACCGAAACAAGCCACAACATGGGGCAAGCGGGCCTGTCCAGCCCCCCTGCTCGCTCGCGTCTGCCTGCCGCGGGCGAAGATTTCGAGCTGGCTCCGTACCCGAGCGCCCGTCCCGAGCTCTCAGCGCCGCACCGACGTCAATCCTCGATTGACCTCCGCATCATCGATCTTCCCCGCGCTCCGGCTGTGACGCTTTCAACGCACGACCATCCCGAAGACTACCTAGGTGGGCGAGGCAGACCTGAACGAATTTCGCTCAGCCCAAGCTCAAGTAGGTCGGCATCCCCGGCCCCGTCGGCGTGCAGCAACACCAACAGCTGGAGCGACTCCGACTCGCCAGACCCAACCCGCCCTCGACTCGGACGACAGAAACGTCATACGAGGCCCCGGCACACGACGCCCGAACAGGAAGTCGAGATTATCTGGAGGCAATACTGGGACTGAGGGGGCTACTCTCGCATCTCTTGACATATCCAACCACATAGGTCACGCACCTCCTCGCCATGCCACCGCCACCTAAACCACGAGTTCCAGCAGCTCGGCCAGCAGCACCGGCCGCGAAATCCGCCCAGCCTAGACTCACCAAACCCCCAGCCACCCCTGCGACAGTAGCACCGAATACAATCGTCGCATCCTGGCCCAGATGGAAGCGATTCACAGTAACGGGGCTTTTCGCAACGGTAATCATCTCGGGAGCAATCTGGGGCGCAAGCCTGAAGATGCGACAGGAAGCAAAAGCAGTAGGCATCCACCACCCAACCTCACACACTGCTAAACACCCCGGTCTAACGCTCACAACCATCAGGAAACAAGAAAGGTTATTGAAGCCACCGTTGATGACAAGGTGCTCATCCTAGAGCAGCGGAAAGAGTACTTGATCAAGCAAAAAGAAGAGATCCAGTCAAAGATTGACGGCCTACACGCCCGAATGAAGGCCAGGGAGAGCGGTCTCACGGGGAGGTGACAGCTTGTTCTACGACGGCCATTGACCTTGTCCATTCCCCGCGCACCTGCATCTTGCTGGCATGTACTGACGCGTGTGAGACTATCCCTGTTTGAGGATTGCTCCTGCCAGGCAGCGCGGGGAGTCGACCTAGGATAGACGTCCTGGGGTCTAGTGATAGCTTCGACTCGGACCTGTGTAAGATTACTGCGAGGCAGAGAGTTGGCTTCGTCGCCCCTGACTGCACGTCCACGTGCTGTTACAAACCTGTACATCAAAAGACACACATTTAGATACCCCCATAGAGTACAACCATCAGCAATTATCCACTACATGAACCATTACTAAGTACCACGCGGGTCTAGTCCAGCCAGCTGTCTTGCGATGCCAATGTTTTCTTTTCTCGGTGTGGTATGGAATTTCCTGTGCCATAGACACACCATCTCATCATGATACGTATGCCCCTGTCGTTCAACACCAGTTCAAGAAATAGCTTGCTACCGAGTTATATCCGACTCCCACCTGTCCGCCATGACGCTCGGCAATGTGAAGAAGTCCATGTTTTTTTGGTATCGTATCTGCCATGCCCTAATCAGAGACCCCGATGAAAAGCAAACCCCAAAGCAATGTTAATCCTGGTGAATTTACTCCATAAGCCCTTCAGCGCTAGGCAGGGGAATGGCACGGTAAAGCAGGATGAGTGCTGAGTGCGATTCGCCGCCACCAGCGAGGGCATCAATCTTGTCGACCGCGACCTCGGAGACCTTTTCGTCATTGAACCACCACCAGTTGCCATCCTCCTCGCCAATCTTGCCTGTGTTGGGGTCCTTGATTCCCGTCTTCTTGACGTAGCACGTATAATGGCCGCTGTCAGCGCTGGCGCCCTGATGCGTGACGACGCCGCGCAGCTCGTATAGGCCCGACTGGTTGGCGTCTTGCTTGCGCAGCTCCGGGTTTACAAGCTCATAGAGTTCCTTCTTGGCGGCGAGTAATGCGGCATCCTTCTCAGCCTCGAACTCGGCATCCGTCTTGTAGGTCTCGGTGGCGTCGCCCATCTCAACGTCGCCATCGGTCTTCTTCTTGTCGTCCTTCTTTTTGCTACCAGACGTAGATGAAGCCCCCTCTTCTTCGCCGTCGTCGGGGTTCTTCTTGCGCCGCTTGCGGGCGCGATCAATGTCTTCCTCTTCTTTGCGTACTTCCCGCACCTTGTCGCGAACGGGCACTAGCATCTTACGAAGTTCGTCGGTGCAGTACTCTGTGGCATCAAGCTCATGGGGGAACGTCACCTTGCGCATGATCTTGGCCTTTTTCTGCACCTCGCGTTTCCAGAAGAAGCGCACAAAGTGCACGGTGAGATACTTGGGCAGTTTAGAGATCTTGGATCGCTTCGTGTAGACAGCTTCACGGTCCAGGACCTCCGATTTCTTCTCAATCTTCTCCGCCAGGCCGTTGTTAATGCCATCGACCAGATGGTTTGTCGCCGAGTCGATGTGGCAGTTGAGCTTCAGGAAGGGCTCCTTGATGACCTTGGCCTCCTCACCTGCCTCCCGTGCCGCCTCCTCGTCACATTCGAGCGTGCTGACAAATTCTCCCGCCATGTACTTCTCGATCCAAGAAGTTTCTTTACCATCCTTGTCCGGGATGCGCAACCGCTGGTTAAGCTGGGTGATGATCTGCGACCAGGCCTCTTCGGCATCCTGCTGGGCAAAGCCGCGTCCATGTTTAGCGCGCTCAGCGAACTGGGGATATGCCGTGCGGAAGGCGTTAAGGAAGGTAAAAGGCGGCATGCCTTCCTGGGTCTCAGACATGTCCTTGTATAGATCGCGAAGTTGGTTGGTGAGGTCAAGTGCGGGGATGGGGTCCGACGGGCCGTTGTTCTTGTACTTGTACTCGGACAACGCTTCTTGAAGCTCGGGGATAGATCGCAGGGTCTGGAGAGTTGAGTTGAGGTAGCAGGTGTTGCCCAGGTTGACGAGACCGGCCGGGGTGGCGCCAGCTTGTCGCGCAGCTTCGGCCTCGGTCATGTCCTCGACAAACTTAACCTTCTCGGAGGGCCGCACGATAGCGCCGCCGCCCTCGCCGGGCGTACCCATCATCATAATGACCTGGCCGGGCTTGAGGCCCAGCTTGCCCATGTCGGCATCATCCTTGAGTTGGCCACCCTTGACGAGGATCTTCTGGCGGTCGGGCTCAACTCCGGTGAGACTGTAGAGCTGGTACTTGAAGACCTCGCCGACCGAGGATGTATCGACCTCGACATCGTACTTCTTGCCCTGGTGCTTGACCGCGACTGGAAAGACGACCGATTAGCTCTCCAAACTCGAACGCAGACGGCAATCGTGCGCCCACGGCCGGGACGCGCGAAGGGAGGAAGAGGGGGGCATGTCGTACCAGGGATTGTCGCCATTTTGGAAAGTGTCAGTGGTTATCCACCAAGATGCTGAGGGAAATGGAAGAAGGTGAAAGGATGGGAGGGAAGAGAGGAAGTTCGGGACGCGCTGCAGCTCCTCCAGGGACCTCGATGTCTGACACTTGAAGCTCAGGCAACCCTGTGCTTCGTCACTCAGGCACGTTTGTTTGGGCTTGTGGAAAGCGACGGAACCGGCGAGGGGCAAATATGCGCGTACAGGGGACTTGTCAATATCAGGTGGCGCCAAGAACTAGACCCCTGGTCTAGCGCCCTGGGGCGCTGACCGCGAATCTGCCCTCCCCTGCCACGCCCCACCATCTCCCCTCTTCGTTGCGTTGAGGTGACTTCAGTGCTTCCGGTGCGCTAGCTGCCAGACCGAGACACAGACTGAACCGCAAGCTTCCGGCCACATCGCAGAGACACAAACAGGGACGACGGGCGTCATGGTGAGAGGCGATCGCTCCTGCCGTGCCTGAAACAGCTGCTAACTGCCCTGGGCACACAGTCGCAATCGCTCCGCCCATACCTCCAGGCGGTACGCAGCAGTCTGACTGCGGCCCTCTGCCTCTCCAACTTCGCATCCCAGACGGCAGAGAGGCACAATGTCCCCGAGGTCGAGGCGCGCACGTCGCCGGAGGTGTTGCTGACGCCGCTGACGGTGGCGCGCAACGAGAACGAGCGGGTCCTCATCGAGCCGAGCATCAACAGCATACGCATCAGCATCAAGATCAAGCAGGCCGACGAGATCGAACACATCCTGGTCCACAAGTTCACCCGCTTCCTGACGCAGCGTGCCGAATCCTTCTTTATTCTGCGCCGCAAGCCGATCAAGGGCTATGACATATCGTTCCTGATTACCAACTTCCACACCGAGGAGATGCTGAAGCACAAGCTGGTCGACTTCATCATCCAGTTTATGGAGGAGGTGGACAAGGAGATCTCGGAGATGAAGCTATTTGTGAGCTACCCGCATGCTCCATACCTCCCCAGCGACTGACCTGAGTCACTTCTAGCTTAATGCGCGGGCGCGATTCGTAGCCGAGTCGTTCCTGACACCGGTATGCCCCCTATCCCTTGGCTTTGTTTCCCGCCAGACCCCATACTGACTGTTCACAGTTTGACTGATTGGGATATATCACGACACGATGAGATACGAAAAGTGAAATTAATAGGCAGTCATCGATTAGGGTGAGGCGCCACCCTCTCCGAAAAACTAGGTTCAGGGCCATGGCTTCAGAGGCATCGCGTATGGCGTTTCTGGAGGAACCAGAGGGCCTCTTCTGTACTGGCTTCTGTTAACCTTTTGCGCCTATCCAATGATATGGGCCACTGAATACCCGTTGAATCTTTACTGCCACGTTGTTGTCAGCCTATGTTCTCACCTAGACTCGTGATACCAAGGGGTTGAGTTGGTTGGGGCTTGAATTTACCCTTTTCTTTTCTTGAGCATTTATTTCTATTCATATTGCAGTCTATTCAACGGCATCCGTCCACCTCAGGCACTCAAACCCCATTTATCTTCGTCCCAACTCCCACGGAAACCTGGCATCATCTCCAACGGCATCTCGCGGCGCTTCGGCATCCACCACCAAACAACGTTCTCTTGAACTGCCAGCTCCAATCACGTTTTCAAACACAACAACCCATCCTCTGAGAGTTCCACCCACCGAGAACAAATCCTGCGCTGGACATCTCCCGGAGGTGCTTTGTGGGCGTGCCTGATGTTTGTTGACCCAACAGCCCGCCTTTACAATCTCACATCAGATCCCGCCAACTCTTGCGGACTTCTTTCGAGGCTACGTCATCCTCTCAAACCTGTTTGATTGATAATGGATACCTACCTTTCAGGCATTCGGGCTCATTAAATTCGAAGATCCAGGAAAGGGAATGTCGAACTGTCTGGAAGGAGCCGTCTCATTACAGGGTAAAGTCTTCGAAGAATGCCAGTGGCTGAGACGCTCAGGCTCTTCTGGAAGTGGACTTGCTGTTTCGGGCTGACATCTTATGCTCAGTCTCCACAGGAAATTCAAACTCGATCATGGCTCTCCACCACCATGATCTTGTCTCGGATCTAGAGGACTCAGATTTTTAATGGTTTGAATTCCGATCAGCGTACTTGAAACACTCAGTAACGTACCCAGCCGTGAGATCTTATTGAATACAATATCATATATGGAATTCCTTTCTGGCTGGCCTGAGGTTCCTGCAAGACTTTACTTGGCAGGACGTCGATAGTTAACAGGCGAGTGCTAGTGATTATGCTGTGAAGGATACTAGACCTCAGGGAGTCACGGGGGAGCAAAGTGAATACAAATAGTTGAACAGATGGAAGAAATCTGCTGCTCAGGTCACTGCAAATATCAGAACCTGGCGCCGAAGTTGCACAATCTCCGACTTGAAGCTCTAATATCGTTCTTGCATTCACCGAGCCTGCTATTGTGGCCCACCAGATCGCGAGACTTAATCCCCAGATCGCAATATTCCATCCCAACTTGACGGGCCTACTATTGTGGCCTGCCAGCTGTCTGATTTCCAGATCGCGGTTTTCCATCCCATCCTGACTTCGCGTTTGCAGTCCGCGAGACTGACAGCGAATATTTATTCTGCCCCTTGGCTTCTTCTCGCCTCCTTCCTTCCTCTATCCTCAACCTCGCTGCGCCAGAGAGCAACGGGACCGTCCTTCTCCAACCCAACCACAACTCCTCTGCGGTTGGCAAGGTAGTTCATCGACCACTTCCCTCCGCAGCAGCGTGCCCCAATCTCCTCTCTTCTTCCTTGCAACCACCGACCCTCTCCTCTCCTCTCGAGTACAACCATCCATCGACTTTCACCTCTCGTCAACTTGTCTGGACTCTCACATAACATCGAGCACATCTCTACGAGTGGTCGCTCGTAAGCATCCCGATCAATCGGTAAGTTGACAGCAACCATCACCGTGCCCTTTTCACTTCATCTTCCGCCGACTTGGCAACCTGCAACTCTACACTCGTCCATCTCGCGATCAAGATCGAGAAGGTGGCGCGCAGAATTCACCCAAGACCTCCACGCGCAGAGTCACCACAGCCCTTTTATCGCTTCTCCCACAAAAATTGCCGTCCAAATTTCCACAGCCTCTTCCGTCGTGTGTTCTACAAAACGCGACTTCATCTTTCATCGGTTTTTTTTCCCTTCCTCCATCGCTTCCTTCCCCCATCCTGTGGCCGAGAGAGCAGCGCGCACAAGATCCAACCGAGAATTTGGCGCGCGGGTTTCTCTTCGAGAACATCCTGTACGTCTGCCTCACACATCACCAGTGGTGGGGGCGTTTTTCTCGGATCCCTTCTACACCTCATCCAGCTTACCAAGAACCTATCATCCGCACCCACAATCGTCGCGTCTCCTCCTCCCTCTGCCGCTTCTTCTTCACCCGATCCCCCTCCCGCCCTGCTCGCGAAAATCGACCCGAGAAGGGAAGCTGACAGCTCTATCTCAGATCATCGTACTGCCAGTCGGCAGTTATACTTGTCTTAAGGTAAGTGAAAATCTTGGCTTCACTGCTGAAGCAGACCCCGTATCGCATCATCATCGACGCCTTCACCGTTGCCGCCAACCCCTCCGACGACTCGGCCACTGCCTTCGCCAACTTTGCCGACGCCTTCGACGACCGCTTTAAGGCCTTCCTCGTCATCCTCGAGGCCTTCAGCAAACATTTCAACGCCTCCCCCCATCATTCACGACGCCTTCGTTGACCCTGTCGAGGCATTTGAAGTATCCCGGGACGCCTGTTCCAGTACCCATTCACGCGTCTCCGTCGACCCTAGCACGCCTATTTACTTGTCTTCTACGCGTCAACTAGAACCCGGCCAGGCCTTCAAGATCGTACTGGACGCCTAATTCTGAATCTTTAAGGCGTTGGACGAGGTTTTCAAGGCGTCGTCCGGAACTTTTTAGGCGTTCTTGGTTTGCTTCAAGGCCTCAGTACATAGACTAACATCATCACTTTCAGACAATGGCAAACAACAAGGGCCTTGGCCTTGCTGCGGTCTTGAAGGCGGACAGCAACCGCTTTTCGGAGTCCGCCAATTCGACGGAGGACTCGTATGACGGCAAGCCGGCGGGCGGTGTCTCGCTCCTCGAGCACCCTGATCCGTCCAGCCCTCCCCCCAAGGGGATGGGATTCAAGGACTACGCTGCAATGAAGCGCAATGGCGCGTCTTCGGCCCATGGTGCCAGTCAGAGCAGCCAGGGCGGCCACGCCGGCTCTTGGAGAAATCAGCAGAGACGCCAGCGCGGAGGTGGCAATCGTGGTGACGACAATGCCCATGGAAGGAAGCAGTACCATCAGGGACGGGCTGCTGAGAACGCATATCGGCCTCACAATATGCCTAAGGACAAGGGAAAGTCTGCCCGTCCGGCTGTGCCGTTTGCCGGTGTGGGCAGCGGGAGCGAGTATGCTAAGTCCAACGTCAGCGACGCCTCGATTCAGACACAGTTCCATTATCCGATCAACGCCCCTTCGCAGTACAGCTCGGCCCAGAGCAAGACGGCCCCAGGACCGCCGTTTCCGGGCTCCTCTGCTGCTGAGACATCCCAGGAGAAGAATCAGAAGCAAGGCGCACTCACCGGGAGTGCGAGTGTCAATGACACTCGAAACTTGGGCAACCAGAATGTCTGGGGACCGCCTGGAGGAAGCGTGACGTATACGCCTCATGCCGGAACCAGCACTACTGCCACGATCGTTTTCGATACTCCCGTCAGCTCGGGTTCGCCCTACAACGCCCAGCAACAGTCCAAGACTGTCCCTCGCTCGTTTGCCCCTCACCAGGGATTCATCGGTCGTCCCAACGACACTATGCCGCCTCCGGTGTTCAATCTCGGCAGTGGCATCTCTAACACCATGGGAGCTCATGCTGATCCCGCCTCAATGTCTGCTCATCCCGGTGTTCATCCCGGTCTTGCGACAGCCACCCCGCACGGCACTGCCGCGGTCTCATCGTCTCAGGCGGTGACTCAGTATCATCAGTCTAACCAGAGCTATAACAATCAGTTCTATCCAAACCAGCCGTATGCCGTCAACTCGCCTGCTGAGTGCTACAGCAACCAGACTGCGATGATCCCCGCCAGTAGTCGCGCAATGGAGCAAACTGCATCTCAGGTTGACGTGGCCCCTGCCGAGATCGACAGCTGCATTTCAACTTGGCAGGCACTGGGAACTGTTCAGCTGACCAATTTCGCCACGGCCTCGAAGAAGCTCCAGGAGCTTACCAGCACTATGAACGGCAAGCCGCTCTTGAACGTAGCAATGAACCCTGTCAACTTCCCGTTCATTCAGTCCTATACGCAGGGCCAAGCCGCATTGTTCGGCGTTGTCAAGATCAAAAACATCCCGTACACCACCACAAAGGCGGAGATTCTTGCCATGCTGGGACGCAACGCGAAGCTGCCCAAGGACCTTGAGGAGCCGGTCCACGTCATCATGGACAAAACCACCAGCAAGACGCAGGATGCTTACGTCGAGTTTGCAACCCATGCCGATGCCGTCAAGGCTATTGAGCGCTATGGGGACCTTGTCCACAAGCGTCGCCACCCGCGCCTGGGACAGCGTCCCGTGGAGCTCGAGCTCTCGAACCAGGCTGCGCTGATGACCGACATCTTTCCTTTTGCGCATGGTGTCTTCTGGGATGGCGCGACTCCCGTTATCCAGGCCCCGGTCGTGGATGAGTCGTGGAAGACCTTCCAGGGCTTCGTCACGGAGGAGGAGATGACGCTTCTGGTCCGTTTCGTCGAGATCCCTCACCGTGTAAGTGTTCCCCATTGCCATATTTTCTCCGCAGAGCCCCCGACTAACAAACTTGAACAGTCTCCCTTCGCACGCGACTGCCCGCAGCGCCCCTACGAGTGCATGATCACGACGATCAAGAAATTCCCGTGGTTCTGCCCGGAGAATATCACCATCATGCAAAGACACTTGATCTACACGGCCACAGTCCGCCTGGCTGCGCTGCTTCGCAATACCCTTTTGTCGCCCAAGCACGACGAGAAGGACAGCACCGTCAATGGGCAGCTCCTGCGTCGCCTCTTCACGGCGGCCATGATTTGTCCGGGCTTCTCGGTCGTCCAGAAGGACAACATTGCCGTTGCCGCCGGCTATGGTAATGCTGAGCTGAAGATCTTCAATATCCCAACTAACGCCCACTGCTGGATTCACATGCATACCCTGTGCCCGAAGCCTGGTATCCCTGTCGACGTTTTGGAGGTATGTACCCTCCCCCTTGTCCCCAATACTCATCCAGAACTGACTCAACCACAGTACTTCATCGCTCTGATCCGCGAGGAGACGGTCCTGACCGTTCGCAACACCAACGCCGAGATGCGCAAGCGCGTGGTCGATAAAATCAGCGATTCGGACGACAGCGGTTATTTCGGCTTCGCATGGGCCGAGCTTGCTCTCCCTGAGCAGCGTGAGCTGTGCCGCTGGACGCTCAAGACCCTCGGCGAGCGCGAGATGGCGATCCTTCAGGGAATCGTCCATCGTGCCCTTACCCGCGCTTAGGCGCAATCTCTCACACAAGTGTATTGCCTCATCAATTCAGTAATTGATGATTTCGAGTGGTTGCTATTTCCTTACGGTTAATCTCTCCACCTTTGCGGTGTTTTTACCTCATTGTGTTTCACCTCAATGGCCTCCGAGATATCTCTGTGAGGAATCCGTCCGTTCGTCCTGGTGTCTCTGCTGAGTAGCAGCGGCAATGGACTGGAGTTGGCTCTGAAGGAAGAAAAAAGAGGAAAGTTATTTTGCTAGTTAATGCGCGGTGGAGGAGAGTTTTTCATGGTGGGATGCGACTTTCGGTTGGCCTCTTATTGATAGCACCCCCGTTTGTATACTAGGAGTCTGGCATGCAACACCAGCAATAGCGCGGCGTTCGGAAATCAGGGAGGAATGATGAGGCACCCCCCAGGAGTACGGCTTTGGTTCGGATCGGAAATGATATCAGGAAAAGGACGAGAGACAGAATACCCTCAGAGGCAGAACGGATTGGACGATCGATTTTGCCTAGGGGAGCAGGTGGATGGATATCCTATCAGGTTCAGCATCAGCATAGTATAGCAATGCGAGGGTTTCTCTTTTCTCAAGAAAGGGAGGGATGTATCTAGGCGTTTCTTTTGTCTGGCCGTCACATGCGGTCTACGGACTGCTGTGTGCAGACTGACCAACAGTCTTGAGTTCTCTCTCTTACATAGGTACGGTTCACGTAATAGGTCTCGAGTTCTACATAGGCACCTCGGTTCTGTTCGGTAACGTCTAAGGAGGGGATAGTTAATGCGCCGAATTTCGATAAGTAGAGGTTTTGCCAAATATAATTTAACACCGATTTAGTACCTGGGGCGGTATAGTTACTGTTTAGGTTAAGTCTTGATAGCACGGGCTAGGATTACTATTTTCATAGTTAGGTTACCCCTTTCTGGTGGAGGAAAATGCACTGTTTAATCCAACTCCGTTTCGAAAGGAGGGGAACGAGGTGGAGGACTGAACGGGTTTATATTTAGATCGGTATCTGTTGATCAAATCACTGTCTTCCTTAACCGACGGACGGCGGTGGGCGAATTACGTAGATATTATCTGGAAATGGCTGCAGTCATTATCCACTGGCAAAGCTGCGACAACCAAACTCTGCTACGCTACCACCTTGAGGAGTAAACAGTGGGCATCCAAAGCAAAAGGAAGTGCCAAGAGATGCTGTCCTCCCTGGCCGACAATTACCCGACGCGATCTGCTGGGCGCGTCAAGATTTCCTTCCAGAAAAAAAAAAGCTGCGATAAGGGAATTTCAATCGCGTTATCGCCGATAAGATTTTTGGCTCTCCTGCAAGTCGACTCTTTTCCTATCGCTGCTCAAACTCAACCCAACAATTCGTCACTCTTTCATACGTCCCACTACATATAGCGCGGGGGATTCGAGGCTGCGGCGTATCGCGACAAGATACCGAGTTGCCCCAAGTCCTCTCTCCACACGACCAGCGCCACCAGATCTTTCGCCCGATTCATCCGAACGCATCATCAGACCCGTCGCAACAGCGTGAGCTGCTTCCACAGTGCCGCGACAAGGAATCATGGCTTCACTTACGGCCGCCAGGAATCTGCCTGGTGGCTCCGATCCCACCGATCTCCCTCTCTCCCAGTCACGCGAGACAGGGGGCATCATCACGGAGTCTGCGCAGGCCGTGCCTGCTGTTCAGGGTGGCAAGAATGTACCGGCTGCCAGGTCTTGGGCGCACATGGTCGCAGGAGGGTAGGTCGCAGCTCCACTGCCAGCGCAAGTCATGGGGAAAAATATACTCACGAGATGTCTCGTATTCCAGAATCGGAGGCATGACCGCAGCCGCGATGACCGCGCCGCTGGACGTCCTCAAAACCCGGCTGCAATCCGACTTCTACCAGTCCCAGCTGCGAGCATCGAGGGCGACACATCTTGCGCCGATGAACCCGATGCGTGCTGCGGCTTACCATTTCAGGGAGACGTTCCAGATTCTTGGGTCGGTCTACCGAATGGAGGGCCCGCGCGCCCTATTTAAGGGGCTCGGCCCGAATCTTATAGGAGTGGTTCCGGCCCGATCGATCCAGTTCTTCACATACGGCAACAGCAAGCGCATAATCGCCGACTATACCAACGGGGGCAACAGCGAGGCGTGGTGGGTCCATCTCACGGCGGCCGTGGCAGCGGGAGTAATAACGAGCACGGCGACGAACCCGATTTGGATGGTCAAGACTCGTCTGCAGCTGGATAAGAATGTCGCCAAGGAGAGCGGCGGTGTTGCCAAGCGCCAGTATAAGAACAGCTTGGATTGCATCAAGCAGATTGTGAGGAACGAGGGTATCCGTGGACTTTACAAGGGCATGAGCGCAAGTTATCTCGGCGTGAGCGAGATCACGATGCACTGGGTTGTCTACGAGCAGTTGAAGCGGTCTCTTGCGAAGCGAGAGGAGGAGATTCATCTAAGCGGGAGAGATAAGACTACATTTGATCACGCAGTAGAGTGGTTCGGGAAATCAGGCGCTGCGGGCAGCGCGAAGCTGGTCGCCGCCGTTGTGACCTATCCCCACGAGGTATGTCCCCCTCTCCCGAGTGTCTACGAGGGTTGGTTATACTGACTTAGAGCTTCAGGTTGCGCGCACCCGCTTGCGTCAAAGTCCAATGGCCGACGGCAAACCCATGTACACAGGACTCGCCCAATGCTTCAAGCTTGTCTTCAAGCAAGAAGGAATAGCTGGTCTCTACGGAGGCATGACGCCCCATCTCCTCCGGACGGTACCAAGCGCAGCCATTATGTTTGGCATGTACGAGGGCATCCTCCGGCTCATCGGCGAAAAGGCATAATCCCCACTCACTAATAACCAACCAACCGGCTACGCGTCACGCGCGCTACGACACGGCTCGCCCCCAGCCGGACCGGACTTTTTTAGTTAATGGCCACTCTAATCAACTGTATAACACCACACCTGTTTGAGTACGTACGAAAAAGAATACGGCGCCTTGAATCGGCGTCGCGGAAGGGGGGCATACATGGGGAACGGCGTGGGGCATCATTACGTTACACATCATGGGGCAGTCAAACATTTTCAAAAGGGGCGTGGGTGCGCAGGGGTCTGATCACCTCCCCTCTATAGGGTTTTTTTTATTTAAATTTTTTTTACCTGCCAGCCGTTTTCGGGAGTTGACTGCTGTTCGTTCGTTCGCATCTGGAATCTGGCTGGCTGATACCCTTTTCTCGTCTTGGCTTGGCCTGTCTTGTCTCTGTACTGGTATCAATCGTATTAGGTACCCACCTAACGAGCTTCGGAATCATCAACAACATAGAAGTAGGAGAAGAAGAAGAAGAAGAAGAAGAAGAAGAAGAAGGGAGGAAATGCTCGCTTGCATACTGTTTGTCATGTATCATCATTGTCATCATCATCATATCATATATCATTAGACGAAGAAGGGGAGGGAGGGAGTTTACGCTTGGTTGCCTGTACTTTGGGCGCGCTGTCTTGGCTTGGAGAGAGAAGAGTTGGCAACAGCAGGGGGATAGGAGGAGGGGCAGGAAGAGGATTGAAGTGGTGGTGTAGTTGTGTATTTGCATATAGAGATAGCGGTCGGGCAGCATGCGTATGAGTATAAATGTGAGAAGGGTATTCATTGAACTGTGATAGATTTGTGATGGTCAAGTTTGGGACAGACATTAAATCGGGAAAGATTAGGGAGTAGACTCGAGTTTGGTTTGTTGCTTTCCCAGGCGCAAAGGCCGCATACAAAGCATGTTTCGCAGCGGTAGCTCCATGGCACGAACGAGCCAGAGTTATTGCATCAGCCTGTTAACATCTCATCATGAGACACCCTTCAATATTGAGCCAGAAGAAGAATACGCAGTGCTTCACGTACTAGCAAAGAACAACCAGACTGAAAGGTATCGGTAAGAGATTAGCGGGTGGCCGTGTCCAACGCTGTCCAGCATGAAGACCTTCGCTCTCTTGCGCATATGAGATTTGAACACCACGCAAAGGTCAGTATTTACCATTCCCCCTGGCCCCCGTAAACGATAAAGCAAGATGAGGTATAGCAAAGCAAAGTATTCCTCCCATTCACGAGTATCCTGCCACAGAGTAATTAACGACTTAAACCCCCTGACCCTTGCTCCCCTTCGCTATCATCATCCATCAGCTTCCTTCGATGTGGCACCTTGTGCGACCGACGCAGCTTGAACAGCGCCTGTGTCTCCGCAGCCAAAATCCTGCTAGGGGGCCGTTTGCGCAGCTTCCTCGGCGTTCGAACGATCCTGATCGTCGCCGGTGGGTGTTGCGGCGGATATTGTTGTTGGTCTTGCTGCGGCTGTTGACCTGTGTTCGTAGACTTGAGGTGTGGAAACAACGACAGTGGGAACGACGGCGAGGGAGCCGCCAAACGAGCCAGCAGGGATGGTCACCAGGCGTTGCGGTCCCAGTTTGGATCTGTCACCGTCAGTTTCCCCGATTTCACACTGCGCAGAGCTATGAACCCACCTTGCACAAAGGCAGCCAGCACCTTGCTACCCGTCTGCAGGAGCGGGTGGCCGACAACAATCTTGAGGAACTTCTCTAAACCCACGCGCCGCCCCTCGATGACATCGTCGCTGAAGCGGTTCGTGAACACCTTGCCCGGTAGCGGCGGGATTGTCACCCTCGCGCTCTCGCGCTCAAGGATGTCGCGGAACCACTCAAAATCCGAGTATCGTCGCCGCACCGTTGACTGCCGTAGCTTGAAGGCTGGAATATTGGTGCGGCACACGATCTCGTAGTCGGTGTACATGCTGCGGCCGATGCCGTGGGTGCGCGGGTTACGGACCTGTTCCCAGTGGCGCGGGGTATCGTCAGCGCTCATTGCACGTGTGGGGTACACCCAGAGCGCAATGCGCTCACCTCAATCTCGAGGAAGTTCTCTGGCGGGCCGTAGATCTCGTCAAAGGACTGCTGTCGCGTGTCCGGCATGGACTGCAAGATGGGCCGGTGAAGACGAGCAGCAGCGGCCGCCGTGTCGGATAGGGTGGGCGAGGTGGGCGACCGTTGTGGCTCAGCGCTGCCAGCGCGAGCGGCCGTGTCGATGTTGGACGCCGTTTTGGCGGTGTTGCTGAGGAACCCTACTAAGTGTTGTTTCTTTTTTTCTTTCTCTTATTTGGCCCGGTTCTTTCTCCTGCTGTCTTGGATGCAGGTGATCAATCGGTTGCGCGCGGGGTTAATGGTAGGCTGCGCGAGCTCGTTTAGTAGCCGCTGGTGCGGGACAGGAGCTATGAACTGCCAATGACGACAGATAGGATATTTTACTATAGGGTGCAATTCTGGATGAAGCTGACGATGGACTGGTCGAGTAGTGGGGAGCAAGGGCAATGCATGAAGGCGGGGGATGAGTGAGGATGGAGCCAAGAAAGAGCTACCTCCTAAATGATATAATGCCGGAAGGCTTTCCCTAAAATGTGGGGGCGGTACGGCAGCGGGCCGGCCGGCACCAGTTCTCGAGTCCGCCACGGAGCTTTGATGAAATCACAGCATATGAGATAAAATACTGCCCTTAACCAAAACAGCCAGGGGGGCCATCCATTAGGCATGCTTGAGCTCCCGGTACTGCACTGAGATCGTAGGGATAGCTCTAACATGTAGCTGGAGAACTCGAGGCTTCAGCTAACAACTACACAACGCTTGTTCTGATGATACATAGAGTCGATTTCGCCTCTGGGACTTGTTGCTACATGATGGTTCCTGTCCAGTCCGAGGGGTTTTACCCTTCCTCGGCGTCCCTCGCTGCGTCGGGTCGGTATGAGCCTCGTAACAGATCTTGAAAGCATGCTCCTCACCTTCAACCAGAAACAATCCCCCAAACGCCGTATTCCAATTTGATTACTGGCGGCCCGAATTATGGTAGATACACAGGGCATCTTGATTCGTCATCCGGCCACGGGCCGTGCTGTTTCCCACCATGTCTGACGAGCCGAGGCTCGACACCCTGAGGCTGCATTCATTTCTTGTCGGCAAATTTCTGGTGAATAGCCCGGATCTGCTCGTCAAGGTTGAATGTCTGCAGTTGGTTGATATGTGCTTGACTCTTTCCCTCGGGGTTGCCATCGAAACTGTTGATGGCCACCTTCTTTCTTCGGGCGAGCTCCTCTTCCGAGACGGGCTGACCAGTGACTCCGTCAAAAACGTCACTGCGCTGACTTGCAAGACGCTTGAGGTTGTTGGCGACGTCTGCTGTGGAGAGATTGGTAGTAGCGAATCTGGCATCTGCCTTGGCCTTTTGTTCCTTCCAACGTGGATCAAGGAGCTCAACTGTTCGTGAGGTTAGCGCAGTTAACCTTAGCATCATTAGGGAGGGTGCTTACTTCTCATGTGCTCATCCATCTCATTGAGCGGGATCTGCTGTTTGCAGTTCGGGCATAATGCTGTCTGGGAGCCAAACTTGTTGGCGCGTTGAGCCGCGCGAGGAACATAGTTCTCCTTGATCTTCATCGGAGCGACACCGCCCCTTGCCTCTGCTTGCGCTTGATGCATGCGCTGCCGTTCTTGCTCTCTCTCCTGTATCCTCTGTAACTCCTCTTCTTCATTAGCGGTCCTCGCCCGGCTACCCGGTGGGAAGGAAGCGCCGTATGCTTGAGGCGCCGGCGTGTTGTAGTTTTGTTGAGCAGCAGACGGTGCTTGCACACCGTATGTTTGTGGAGGATAGGCGTTGTAGCTGGTGTCTTCAAAGGGGAATGCCTCCTCGATTCGGAGGTTAGAGCTGATCGAGTATTTGTTCTTCTCTTCTAGCGAGGCATATTGCAAGTCGTTCAAATTGGTTGGTGGTGGAAGATTAGCCTGGTCATCGGTTTCTGTGAAAACGATCGTCTCGACCACGACAAAGTCGTTCCAGTCGATGCTAGCGAACTCGATCTTCTTTTGCTCTTCCTCCTCCTCCTGTTTGGCCTTCTCGGCTTCCTTCCAGACGGCATACTCTGCCCTCTGCTTTGCGCGCGCAAGTACGTGATACTTGTCGTCGATATTGCGCTGCAGCTCCGCCAAGCGCTGTTCCTGAAGCTTGTTTCCCTCCCCGTTGACTCCGCTTGACCGAAGAATGATGGTGTATTGGTCGGTCATACTCTGGAAGAAGTTGTGGAACGTATGGTTTGGTATTAAGAACTGGAACTGAGGGTTGCTGACCTCACGCTGGGCAAGCTGTGTCATGAAGGGTCGCCCATTCTTCGCGGCGAACAAGGCAGTTAGTCGCACAATCTCCAAGTCTTTCTGGCTCATACGAGGCATACGGGCCGAGAATTGGAAGTCGGGCGGCTTGATGGGGCCTTTCGGTTCCTCTTTGGCGGCGGCTGCCGCAGCATCGCCGACGCGACCAGCGGCGACGGCGGTGCCTCGACCAGCCTTGATTTCCTCCTTCCTCCACTCGTAGTACGCATTGTATGGATCGCTTTCCGTCATAAGGAAGCTGAATTTCGGGTTCTTGCCATGATTGTCTCGGATGCGCTGCTCGAGGCCCAGTCCGCCGCGCATGACATAGCCCGCCGTCTTCTCGATCGCCTCGCGAATCTCGCCCGGCGGGGGGATTATGACGCCAGGCGGTGGTTTGATATTTTCGAGCTGGGCCGCAGCCGCGGTGGCGGGGTCCCCATTTGTTGCGACAGCCATGTTGAACTTGCGGTTGTTGCTGGGGCTGTTCGGTAGTAAGAATTGCTTCAAGGGAACTGCGTCGCAGGAAAGATTCACATCAGGTCTTGGCGATCGCGGCGAATCGCGTCCGTCAGGCGCCATTCTGGCGGCAGAAAACCTTGCGCCTCAAATACAATCAATTCGTCAGTGGTCCGTGCTCAAAATATCTCGAGCCCCACTGTTTTTTCCAACAGCCAAGCTGAACCTGTCCTGAGACTATCTTCTCCACAGAAAGCCATCACTCAGAATAGCCGAGAGTGTGTACTTCACGCGTGGCCCTTTTAGAAGAATCACGGGCGCGCCTCGTTGTCTTATGATAGTTGTCAATCCCTCAGAATTCCATCGCCGGCGCAAGGCTGGAAAATTGACAGCACCGACAGCCGCGATGACACAGTGCAAGCTACAGTGTAAACCAACCGGGTATCGCCCTGCCCCTAAATTTGGGTCAAAATGCAGTTAGAGCAGGGAGCCAGGCCTGCAGGTATCTGGAGAAGGGTAGTCGCGCGTTCTAGCGTCCAACCAATAGCCACGCGGGGATCCCCATCAGCTCCCGTTTCTCGCACGGACAGAGAGGGATGAGGCCACTTAGGCTACATTGAATTTATGGAAAGCTGGGAAGCTGCAACCCCTTTCCACCTTCACCGTCAGCCCGAGGTCGACGTCAGGAGAAGAGACTGGACTATTGATTGCCCGGGCTTCATCGCATCTTCTTACGCCCTTTTTCTCTTCCTCAATGCCATCTACGGTCTTGTAATGAATCATTAAGCTTCCCGACTTTCATTAATCCCGGTTTTATGAGTGGCTCTGTTCTCGGCTGAAGCTGCGAACCTGAGCCCGGTTCGAAAGAGACACGATACAACTCGGGTTGACATCAATCCACACCGACGAGGCATTGGGTTCCGAAATCGATTGAGGTTATCAACATGGCGCGCTCACTTGCCGCGAAGTCGTCTTCGCCGGCACGGCGATCGCCTTCGCCTTCGCCCTCGCCGCAACCACACGCCGCGGGCTCCAAGTCCAAGACGAAGGCCGCAAAGCGGAAGCTTGACTATACATCAGAGGGCGTCGCCGATAACGATGTCTTCCTCCTCCCCGTGTCCGACTACCAGGTCATGATCGTAGTGACGCTTGTCGCTGCCGCTGTGCGCCTCTTCCGCATCTACCAACCCACCAGCGTCGTTTTCGACGAGGTCCAGTGTGTTCCCTCCCCAATCAACAGCTGTCCGAACAAAAGGATAAGAGTGCTGACCATGACATTGCAACAGCTTCGGTGGTTTTGCTTCCAAGTACATCAAAGGCCGCTTCTTCATGGATGTTCACCCCCCGCTCGCGAAACTGATGATCACCCTCTTCGGCTGGCTGGCTGGATTTGATGGAGATTTCGACTTCAAGGAGATTGGCAAGGATTACATCGAGCCCGGCGTTCCATATGTCGCCATGCGCCTGTTTCCCGCTCTGTGCGGCATCTTCCTGGCCCCGACTATGTTCCTCACACTGAAGGCTGCTGGTTGCCGCACTTCGACCGCGGCACTTGGCGCAGGCTTCATCATCTTCGAGAACGGTCTCTTGACTCAGGCACGTCTGATCTTGCTCGACTCCCCTCTCATGATTGGAACGGCGTTCACTGCGCTTGCCTTTACCTCGTTCACCAACCAGCAAGAGCTTGGTCCTACCAAGGCCTTCCAGCCTAGCTGGTGGTTCTGGCTGGTCATGACTGGCCTCGGTTTGGGCATCACTCTCAGCATCAAGTGGGTTGGTCTCTTCACCATCGCCTGGGTCGGTTCCCTGACCCTGGTCCAACTCTGGGTTATGCTCGGCGACTACCAGAATGTCTCCATCCGTCTCTTTTCCAAGCACTTCATGGCCCGTGTCTTCTCCCTGATCGTCATCCCCATGGCCTTCTACATGGCCATGTTTGGAATCCACTTCCTCTGCCTCGTCAACCCCGGCGAGGGCGACGGCTTCATGAGCTCTGAGTTCCAGTCGACCCTGAACTCCAAGGGCATGCAAGACGTTCCCGCCGACGTGTTGATGGGCAGCCGAGTCAGCATCAGACATGTCAATACCCAGGGTGGTTATCTGCACTCGCACCCCCTGATGTACCCTACAGGATCCAAGCAGCAACAGATCACACTGTATCCCCACAAGGACGACAACAACATCTGGCTGCTCGAGAACCAAACCCAGCCGCTCGACATCCACGGTGAACCGATCAATGGAACTAATGCGTGGTACAACCTTCCCGAGCTCCCCTATATTCAGGACGGCTCCATCCTCCGTCTGTTCCACCTCAACACCTTCCGTCGCCTTCACTCCCATGACGTCCGCCCTCCTGTCACGGAAGTCGACTGGCAGAACGAGGTATCGGCGTACGGATACGAAGGCTTTGACGGAGATGCCAACGACTTCTTCCGCGTCGAGATCGTCAAGAAGCAGTCCAAAAGTGGTGTCGCGAGAGAGCGTGTCCGCACCATTGACACCAAGTTCAGACTTGTTCACATTATGACCGGATGCGTTTTGTTCTCTCACAAGGTCAAGCTTCCGGACTGGGCTTCTGAGCAGCAGGAAGTCACTTGCGCTAAAGGCGGTACTCTCCCCAACAGTGTTTGGTACGTTGAGCAGAATGAGCACCCTTCGCTTGGCGAGGGTGCCGAGAGAGTGAACTACGCGAACCCCGGTTTCTTCGGAAAGTTCTGGGAGCTCCAGAAGGTTATGTGGAAGACAAACGCCGGCCTTGTCGAGTCTCACGCATGGGATTCCCGCCCCGAGGCCTGGCCTCTTCTCCGCCGCGGTATTAATTTCTGGGGCAAGAACCACACCCAGATTTACCTGATCGGCAACCCCCTCATTTGGTGGAGTGCCTCTGCTGCAGTGGTCATCTATGTTCTGTTCAAGGGGCTCGCTATCCTCAGGTGGCAGCGCAGCTGCGGCGACTATTCCAACCAGACTTTCAAACGCTTCGATTACGAGATCGGCACCTCTGTGTTGGGCTGGGCACTCCACTACTTCCCATTCTACCTCATGCAGCGTCAGCTCTTCCTTCATCACTACTTCCCCGCCTTGTACTTTGCCATCATCGCTTTCTGCCAGGTCTTTGACTTCGTCACTGCCAGAGTTCCCGGTATCGGTCTGAGAGAGCGCCCCTTTATCAACAGAACTGGCGCCACGGTACTTCTCGCCCTGTCCGTTGTCGTCTTCTGGCTTTTTGCCCCTCTAGCGTATGGCAATGCTTGGACGAAGGCGGAATGCAACCGTGTCAAGCTGTTCAGCACTTGGGATTGGGACTGCAATACTTTCCTCGATAGCGTGAGTGGTCTTCTTCCTGAGATACCTTGAGGGAAGCATGGACATGTACTGATATACCTGGTAATAGTACGATGCGTACGCTTCGCTGCCCGTTTCTGTTGCAGCTGTGCCGACCCCTGAACAATCACAAGCCCCGCAGATTCCCCCGGCTCAGGGCGACCAACAAGCTCAGGTACCTATTGGGGGCGTATCGCCTCTGGCAGCAGAGCCTGCTGTTTCTGGCGCGCCCCTTCCGGCTGGTCACCAGATCTTGTCCCGTGAGGAGCGTGTTGAGTATAGAGATCAGCATGGAAATCTTCTGAACGAGGAGCAAGTCGAGGCGCTCAAGGGCAAGGTCGAGTTTAAGACACGATACGAGACCCGTACGCGACTTGTCGACGCCGATGGCAACGAGATCCCCTCTCCTGACGGCGGTGCTCCGGAAGAAAATGCCGCGGTTGCCCCTCCTCACCCGGACGTTCAAGGTACGCAATGACCTTATTTTCAAGCTAGGCCTTGGCACTAATCCGTAAACTCTATAGGTGTGGATAGCGAGACAACCAAGCGCAGCCTGGTTGCGGACGAACCGATCCCGCCCCCCAAAAAGAGCGTGGAAGGCGAGAAGGAGCGTGAGGGTAAGGCTGCGAAGCCGGCCAGCGAGGGCAATGAGGCGACACAGAAGAGCGAGGCTACGCAGAAGGACGAAGCCTCTGAAGCCTCTGCGTAAAGCCTGAGTCAAGTGTTTTGGTTACCTTGGGTCTATTAGCTGGTTTTCATCTGGCGCCGGTGGGTTTGAGTTCTGAGCAGGTATTTGATCTGTGAACAAGATGGATCGGATCTGCTGAGGCGGCTGCGGGATAATAATGCCTTTGGTCGTCGTACTTCTCCTATCTGTAACAACATAATGAAGACCATGGGAGTTGGTTGGAGGACCGGGAAAAAGAAAGGCGGCGTGTTCCCTATAACTCAGATAGACGTGGTTTTGGAAGGGGAAATCTCAATTTCTTTTGTCAAGTCGAATGTCAACTTTGCTCAGGTAATAGAAATGCATCCTGGATCAAGTCTACATGACAGTGTATGAGCTATAAATTATGCGTCTCCTTGCCAGCTCAGACTTGATACGCTCATGTCTTGGTCGAGCAAGGATCAACAATTATTTCCGCCTAACTGGTGTCGTCACACGTGTTATATAATATTGAACCCGCTGATCCCATGGGCATGGTGGTACGAAAGCCACCCTTCGCTTGAAGAATGGTCGCTAATGTATGCCAACGCAAGCCAGACCTTGCTGTCGGATATAAAGCGGACTAATGTTTGTTCAACGCTAACCTTGCTTTTTAGGGAACGGGGACCCTTCGTGCGTTGCAACATTTTTCAGGGTCCATCATCATGTAAGCAAGGCACACTGGCCCTTCTCAGAAGTCCTGTTTGGATGCAAGCCATCAGCGGGCATGTACAACGCATCGCCTCACGGATAAGGTTGTCCGCTCTTTCAATTGGTCGACTTGTGCAACATGTTCCAAGCAAAGAGCTGTGTTCCCAAACCCAAACTCGCGGTTATAAACACTAGAACACGGGATAGGCAAACTGACAAATAACGAATGCCAAACCAAGGATAATTTGCCAACTACGAAGACTCTACAGAAGGCTAGGACAAAACCGGAATCTAGTTCCTATCTCCCTCCGAAACACACAACACATAGCACCCGAGCTGTAGTAGTATAGTACCATGTATGGCCGTGACAAAAAAAAAACACACGCCCTTGATTATTACCCGGGTAGCCGGTGGCATCGCCCCGGTCCAAAGATGAAGAAAGGAAA